>Ga0208471_1000569_pt1 | contig 13031 bp, 12 predicted proteins | sample DeeseametaMP0441_FD_184210 | JGI IMG/M metagenome (GOLD analysis project Ga0208471, IMG submission 184210) | Marine microbial communities from the Deep Atlantic Ocean - MP0441 (SPAdes) | ecosystem: Environmental > Aquatic > Marine > Oceanic | place: East of Rio de Janeiro, Brazil, South Atlantic...
TATTGACCAAGCAACTGCGATTAATAGCCAGCCCTGCCAGAAAGCTGGCGTAAGATAAACCTTGCCGGAAATGAAGCCGTGAAAAGCGACTAGGCCCAATGCCATAAATAGTGCATTTGCCACTTCTTCTACTTTTACTATCCTAGGGCTTTTATCTTTGCCAGATACATACTCAAAGACCTTGAAAGGGAATGGCAGAACGATTAATGCCACCAATATCCAGAAGGATACTTGCCAGAACATGGTTTAACTCCTTTTAAACATAACGCTCGAGTTAAGCCGACTTGTTAGGCGGCAGCCACCACTTGCCCAGACGCCTTGACGGTTGCGAAGTGCTCTACGAAGGCTGCGCAGTTCTGTCGGTCGCGACGCGCGATTCGCAGTCTGCATCGCCCGCCACGCAACCTTGGAAAGCTTTGGAAAGTATCCATCCTCGTTCCCTGCAACCAAAGCAGTGTGTAGGTTCCAAACAAGTAGGATCTAATGGCAATCGATGCGACATCTCTGATTGGAACTTCCACAATCTGATGCCTAAATTTTATTAGTCCGGTTAATGAGTCAACGATTTGGACCTCAAGTCTGATAGCTTCTTGATGCAGGGCCACTAAGCCATGGCCTTTTGCGAGGCCTTGCCAGATATCTGCAATAAAGAATGGAACAGTACTAACATGATCTCCGAGAACGGGAATGCTTGACGCAATTGACGGCTTAGTACGCCTCGTCAGAACAGCAATGGCTAGAACTATAACGACCAGTGCAGCGTAGAAGTACCATGCAGTGAGTACGTAGGTATACAAGAAGTCTAATATTTCGCGGACAATCATTGAACGGTCCTTGCCGCCTAACGCGAAGCACACGGGCGGAAAAACGCGATAGCGTTTGACGTCCCAGCGACCGACGGAAGCGAGTGATGCGTATTGTTAGGCATTTTTGCCACCTAAAACTGACCACTGCTGCCATGAACCAACAGCAAACAGGCCGCCAATAAACAAACATATACCAGAACTAATTAACCAAAACGTCAGACTGTTTTCTGGGAACATTGGCATTAAGCCGACGAAGGAAATGCCACGAAGTAAAAATATACCAGCAATGAGGATTAGCGCTAATTTTGTCAGAGGTAAACGTTTAATTGCGCCCGCGCCTGACAGGCCATAAAGCGCCCAAACCAAAAGCAACATGACAACGACAGAGGTTACAATTGTCGGATACCAAAGCCCTTGCTCTGCCATCAGAGCCATCTGTTCACCTGCACCGAAGAAACGATACCAATCGCCTCCGAATACAATACAGCCCAGATGAGCAAGTGCTGCAACGAAACAACATATCGCCGCAGTCAGAAGGTACTTATTACTAGCAGAATGCATCTTTCCTCCGTGAATGCCTAACGCCGCATTCAGCGGCTTGTCCGCTGCAATGCTTGGTTAGGCTTGCATACAAGGCTTTCAATTATTGCAACAGCTTTCTCCACGCCGTGTTTTTCTCGCAAACTCGCTCCCAGCGCTGCGGCATGTTCGATTATAGTTTGATTTGTGGTTATCTCTTTAATGCCTGCCGCAAGTCTTTCCACCGTCAGCTTTTTCAATGGGATAGGGGCGGCTCCGGCATTCAACGAGTGTAAGCGATTTCCCCAAAAGGGCTGATCGCCAAAGAACGGAATAACAATAGACGCTTTACCCGCCTGTAAGGCAGCAGCCGTAGTTCCTGCGCCTCCGTGATGCACAAGCCCGCACACACGAGGGAATAGCCACGAATGAGGTACTTGGTCAACTGCAATAATACTCTCCGGCAATGCCTTAATTTCCATACCGCCCCAGCCTGTTGCCAGAATCCCCCGCACGCCTGCTCTTTGAAGTGCTTCAATGACGATATCTGTTAGCCGTTCAGGGTCACGTCCTGTCATCGAGCCGAAACCAACATACACCGGCGGTGGACCTGTGTTCAAAAAGGCTGAAAGCTCTGGTGAGGGTTCATAATGGTCGTCATCTTCAGTATGCCAGTAACCACAGATACTAGCAGTTTGGGGCCAATCATCAGGTCGTGGTACGACCAAACTGCTAAAGCCATGAATAACAGGAATGGGTGTGCCATCGGCGGTATGTAAGAGGCTAAAGCGCTTTGCTTTCGGCAGATGATGAGCCTTGCGCCAAGCTCGAGCGTACTTAGCCACTGACAACCCAATCAGCCGATTCACAAAGCTGTAGGAGAATTTGTTATACCATCCACCCAACCTCAGCCGCGGCAACATCATGTTTGGATATTCAGCAGTAGGCACTAACCCTGGCACGACAAGCGCCATCAGAACTGGAACACCGAGCTTTTCGGAAATGTCGGGGGCGGTAAAGGCCTTGGGGTGAAACACAATAATATCTGGTTTGGACTGCTGTGCTGCGACCCAACTCTCGTCCACGAGGGCACGCTGTATTGGGCCTATTTTCTTGAGTAAGCCTAGCGTGCGCTTCACAACTTGAAATATGTTGTTTGTGTCTTCCAATGCGCCTTGGTCTTCTGGGGCATCCAATAAAGTTAGCATGCCGTCGTTCATGAATGCATAGTGCAGCCCAGCATGCTCGATAATCTTTCTAAATCGTGAGCTCGTGGCTAATGTGATACAGTGACCAGCTCGCTTTAAGCCTTGCCCCAATGCGATATATGGCTGCACATCGCCTCGGGTTCCGTAGGTCAGTATAAGTATGTTCATGTTTTAGCCTAACGCCAAGCTCACCGGCACATATTGCGGAGAGCGTTTTTGTGTAAAAATGGAGCAACGCGACATACACAAAAACGCGCGTAGCAATATGTGTCCGCGTGCAGCTTTTTGTTATAGCTTAACTCTGGATCGGAGTACATAACTCGATTAAGATGCCAGAAGGACAACGAACGTAAGAAACAACTTGCCCCCAAGGTTTTGTTTCAGGTGACTTTAACTCAACTGCACCATATTGTATTGCGCGCTGATGTATGCCACTAACATCATCGGTTATGAGTGCTATTTCAATGCCCAATGGTTTTTCTGAATCAGTAGAACTTATATATCCGCCAGAGAAGTTTGATAGTCCTAATTCATGAGATGCGAAAGCCAGAACTGTTTCACCCGTATTCAATTCACCATAGTCATTTTCGTCGGTGATAAAGCGTCGTGTCATTTCAAATGCTTTCTCAAAGAATGACAAAGCTATATCTACATCACGCACATAATTGATTGTATATCCAAATTTTACCACTCGATAGTTTCCTTTAGTTGTTCACTGCTTGACTAACAAAGTACTCGACGTTTTTTTGAACGATATCGTCATTTTCGTATATTTTTAGGTGCCGCCTCTTTTTACCACCACCCTCCAAGATCGAGTCATTATCAATAAAGTCCGCGCCATTACTGAACTCAATTGAAACATGTTTTTTATATGAATAAATGCCTCCTATCAACGCATCTGACACGTTAAAGACCAAACCACCATATTTAATATCTTCAACTAATTCTTCATTAGACCTTATGAAGATATCTCTTATTGCAATCAACAAATCAAACTGCTCAGAGGATATGGACTGTATATCAGAAAGGAAGTCGTTTACCTTGTCTCTCGTTGAAATATTCATATTCCTCATACTCCGGATGCTGAAGAGCTATAACATTTGTATATTGTGCGTGCGCACTTTGTTCTCCGTTAAACGGCAGATATTTTTTCGTAACTATTTAATAACTCAATCTATTTTTCAAAGAAGCTGCAAAAAAAACGAAAAAACAATCCGAGCATGCTCATTTCCATTCTAACGAGTGCACGGTATCTAACTTTACGTTTTTATTATGTCATTGACATTAAACGAGTTAAATACGTAATACAACAACAAACTATGCATTATTGCTTACAAAACTAAGCCACAAGTTAAGCTAAAGTAAATCACTCAATTCAAAAATCGAGGATGGTAATTGATGTCTAGCCCATTTATTGAGCAATTACGCGCTGATATGCGCTTACGTGGTTACAGTTTAAAGACTGAAAAATCATACTTAGGCTGGGTCCGTCAGTACATTTTCTTTCATAAAAAGCAACACCCTAAAAATCTGGGTAGTAATGAAGTTCGACAATTTTTGAGCTGGTTGGCTAATGAGCGTCATGTCGCTATCAACACTCAGAAAACGGCTTTAAATGCTTTAGTCTATCTCTATCATAAAGCACTTGGTATAACGCTTGGAGACTTAAATTTCAGCCTGGCGACCAAGCAGAGGCAACTGCCTGTTGTTTTATCCCCTCACGAAGTAATGAGCATTCTTAGTCAGCTAGCCGGACGTAACCGCTTAGTCGTTGAATTACTTTACGGGAGCGGCCTGAGAATCAGTGAGGCTTTAAGCTTAAGAGTTCAGGATGTGAATCTAGAAAATCTTTCTCTTACTATTCGTGATGGGAAAGGCAAGAAGGATCGGCAAACTTTGTTAAGCGAACGCTTAATTCCTCAGATTAAAGAGGCGATAAGTGCAGCATTAAAGGTACAAGCTAATGATAACAGTAGCGGTGTCGGCCCATCACTGCCCAGTGCACTTGATAGAAAATATCCCAACGCTTTCAAGCAACCAGGTTGGATGTTCATCTTTCCATCGTCTTCTTTGTGCGCACATCCATACACTGGCGTTCTTTGTCGACATCATCTTCACAGTAGCGTCATTAGAAAGGCTCTTAAACCAGCAGTCATTCAAGCGAAGGTCTTCAAAAAAGTTAATTGTCACACTTTTCGTCACTCTTTCGCTACGCACTTGCTGCAAAGCGGTTGCGATATTCGTACTGTTCAGGAGCTGCTGGGCCACAACAATGTTAAGACCACTCAAATATACACGCATGTTATCGGCCAACATTACGCTGGAACGTCTAGCCCGTTAGACAATCTGGCATTTCCCTCAAACCAATAACCCAGTAAAATCATGGGTTACCTTTAAACGCAGGCAACAACGAATCAGCGTATGAAAACCAATTTAATTACCCTTGGCGGTTATGAAAAGTTGCAGCAGGAACTCGAGCACCTTTGGCGGGTGGAACGCCGCGAAACCGTAGAGAAGGTGTCGTGGGCGGCGAGCCTGGGTGACCGCTCTGAGAACGCAGATTATAAATACAATAAACAGAAGCTGCGTAAAATTGATGGTCGTATTCGATACTTAACCAAGCGTCTGGAGCAGGTGAAGGTGGTGTATTATTCGCCACAACAGGACGGTAAGGTGTTTTTTGGTGCCTGGGTGGAAATTGAGGACGAAGACGAGAACGTTCGCGCCTTTCAAATTGTTGGCCCGGACGAGATTTATGATCGCAAAGACGCGGTGTCTATTGATTCCCCCATGGCGCGCGCTCTGCTGAAAAAGCAGGTGGACGATGAGGCGGAGGTAAACACGCCACAGGGTACTAAGACCTGGTTCATTAATAAGATAAGTTACCAACAGCCCGCGTAGTCAATTCGTGATAGTATTCGTCCCCATTATTTGTCGTAACGTTTTAAAACCAAGAGATGTACTATGAGCCAGATACCGCAATTACTTGCTAATGAACTGAAGGTCGACGAGCGTCAGATTGCCGCTGTTATCCAGTTGCTGGACGAAGGCTCGACGGTGCCTTTTATTGCCCGTTACCGTAAAGAGGTAACCGGCGGTTTAGACGACACGCAATTGCGTCAGCTGCATCAGCGACTGAATTACCTGCGCGAGCTGGACGATCGCCGTCAGGTGATACTGAAGTCGATTGACGAGCAAGGAAAATTAACCGACGAACTGGCTCAAAGCATTAAAACCGCTGACTCGAAAACCGAGCTGGAAGATTTATACCTGCCCTACAAACCGAAGCGCCGCACTAAAGGCCAAATTGCTATTGAAGCGGGCATTGAACCGCTGGCGGACTTGCTGTGGAAAGACCCAACGCAGAACCCTGAGCAAGCCGCCGCTGACTACGTTGACGCTGACAAGGGTTTTGCTGACGCCAAAGCGGTGTTAGACGGCGCTCGCGCCATTTTAATGGAGCGCTTTGCCGAGCAGGCAGAGTTGCTGAAGCGTTTACGTTCACACTTGTGGCAGAACGCGCACTTAACCAGCACCGTTGCACCGGGCAAAGAAAAAGAAGGCGCTAAGTTCCGCGACTACTTTGAGTTTTCTGAGCTGTTTAAAACCATTCCGTCGCACCGTACACTGGCGTTGCTGCGCGGCCGTAACGAAGGCTTTTTGCAGCTGTCTATGGACGCTGACCCGGGCAGTGAAGACAAAACCTCCGGCTCGCACTGCGAAGTCATTATTGCCGACTTCCTGAACTTTGAGCACAAAGGCCGCGCTGCCGATGACTGGCTGCGTCAGGTGATTCAATGGACCTGGCGGGTGAAGTTATTGTTGCACATGGAAACTGAACTTATGGCTCGCGTGCGTGAGCGTGCCGAAGAAGCGGCCATTCAGGTATTTGCCAGCAACCTGAAAGACTTACTGATGGCGGCGCCTGCGGGTGCGAAAACGACCATGGGTTTAGACCCGGGTGTTCGTACCGGTGTTAAGGTTGCGGTCGTGGATGAAACCGGTAAAGCAGTTGCCACCAACACGGTATTCCCGTTTCAGCCACAGAACCAAATGGATAAGGCCGTGCGTACGCTGGCGACTTTGTGCAAACAGTACAAAGTCCAGCTTATCAGCATTGGCAACGGCACTCACTCGCGCGAGACCGACAAAATGGTCGGTGACATGCTAAAACAGCACAGCGACATTAAAGCCACAAAGGTTATAGTGAACGAGGCCGGTGCGTCGGTTTACTCAGCGTCTGAATTGGCGGCGCAAGAATTTCCGGATATGGACGTGTCGCTACGTGGTGCGGTATCTATCGCTCGCCGCTTGCAGGATCCATTGGCCGAGTTGGTTAAAATTGAGCCTAAATCGATTGGTGTTGGCCAGTATCAGCACGACGTTAGCCAGTCACAACTGGCTCATAGCCTGGATGCCGTGGTTGAGGACTGTGTAAACGCAGTGGGTGTGGATGCCAACATGGCTTCAGCGGCATTGCTTCAGCGCGTTTCTGGTTTGTCGAAAACGCTAGCGAAAAACATAGTCGATTACCGCGACACTAACGGAGCCTTTGCTAACCGTAAACAGTTACTCGATGTACCACGCATGGGACCGAAAGCCTTTGAACAGGCAGCGGGCTTCCTGCGTATTAACAATGGCGAGCAACCGTTAGATGCTTCAGCGGTTCACCCGGAAGCCTATTCAGTGGTAGAGCGCATGGCGAAGGCAAATGATTTGCCGGTACAAGAGCTTATTGGCAACCACTCATTAGTTAAAAGCCTGAACGCCGCTGACTACACCGACGAGCGCTTCGGTCTGCCAACAGTAACGGACATTTTGTCCGAGCTTGAAAAACCGGGCCGCGACCCCCGCCCTGAATTTAAAACGGCGGAATTTAAAGAAGGCGTTGAGAAAGTCAGCGACCTGAAACCCGGCATGCAATTAGAAGGTGTTGTGACCAACGTCGCTAACTTTGGTGCCTTTGTGGATGTTGGCGTCCATCAGGACGGTTTGGTTCACATTTCCGCTTTAGCGGACAAGTTTGTCAGCGACCCGCGTGAAGTGGTTAAAGCCGGCGACATTGTGAAGGTAAAAGTTCTGGAAGTAGATATTGAGCGTAACCGCATTGGTTTAACTATGCGTTTGAACGATGAAGTCTCTGCAAAACCGGCCGCTAAGTCTAAACCGCAGGGCAGCAGTTCAAATAAAGGCAAGCCTCAGCGTGACCGCGGTCAGCAAAACAAGCAGCCGCAAAATGCCGCTATGGGTAATGCTTTAGCAGACGCTTTTGCAAAAGCGAAACAGAAATAAATAAGAGAAAGGATTAAGCAGTAGCGCTGAATGAGTCCACGGATGGACGAACTTTATTGTCGTAGAAAGAAGCAACCATAGCGCCGCGTTCTGGCGCAGACAGGGTTTTCTTGCCTTGCTCAGCGGGTGCTGCGCTGTCAGAAGAGTCGCCGCCCGAACTTGCACCCTCACCTTCTAAGCTTTTCTTAAATGGCGCATTAATGCTGATATCAGGCGCTTGCTCGCCGCCTTTCTCTTCACCTTGTACTTGCTGTTGCGCTAATTCCGCTCGAGCTTGTGTGGCTTTACTAGCGGCATCCGCAGCAATTGAGCGGTCAGCGGCAGAGGGTTGTGCCGGTGCTAATGCTGCACGGCGTACCACCTGCATTTTCTGAATGGTGGCTTGCGGGTCACCCTGAACCGGGCTGACATCTATTTGAACCTCGCCACCGACGGCATACGACTTGCCGTCAGGTCCGCGTTCGTAGTCATAAGAAGGTGAACCGGCATATTGCCCGCCAACAGCAGCATGCGCCTGTTCGTGTACACGCACTTCCTGATCACGACTTTTCAGCTCATCGACTTTTTCGAGCTCCTGCTCGTCCAGTTGTTGACCGGTCGGTTTCTTTTCTTCAGTTGCGTCAGCTTTTTCTTCGCCTTTCGCTTCTTCGGACTCAGAGCCTTTAGCTTCAGCCCCCTTTTCACCTTCAACAGTCTCTTTGCCTTTTTTCGCGACCTTGCCATTGGGTGAATAAGTGGGGGCTGCGCTATCGGCGCTGTTGTTTTGCTTTTCAGTTGCAGTAGGTTCAGTGACCAGCGCTTTCGCGGCATTGTCCGTCTGCATCGACTCCATGGGAGGAGCCGATGTAACAGGTATAGCCGGTAGCGCTGTGGTGATATTCATGACTAGAACATTCGGCTACTTAAGCACTGGTATCAATAAGTGTGCCCAACATTTCGTCAGCGGTTTCTACTGTACGAGTGTTGGCTTCAAAGTTAGTCTGCCCTTCGTTTAACGACACCAGCGAATCAGTTGTACTGGCAGCGTTAACACTCTGCGCCGTTTCAGTCGCAGTTTCGGTAGCTGGCTGACCACCATTTGTATTGGCATTGTCTTGCTGCTGCACGTCATTACGACCCGCTGCAGATGCAATTTCCTGGCTTGCTTCAGACACTTGCTGGTTTGCACGTTGCATACCCTGCAGGCCTGTATTCATTGCTGCGCCAATTTCCATAGTCACCTCTCTTGCACAATTAATTCATTGCGCCTACTTCGAAGAATGTACCCTCCAGTATTGATTATATTTTGTTCATTTTCAAGTGCTGAAGGGCTAAATTCTATTACGCGTGCTGCTGAATTTGGTTCAATAACGCTTTCCAGTGACGCTTCTGCTCAGCAAGAGATTCACGCATGTCATCGACCTGCTTTTTCAATGCATCAATGTCATGGTTTAAGTGATCTTTTAAGTCCTGAGCTTTAGAGTCCAGCAGCTTTTTACGCGCTTTGTAGTATTCACGTAACTGCGTGCCCAGCTGTTCGTAATGCTCGTGCGCTTTTTCGAACAACGACTCTGGTGCGCTAATGGCTTTCTTACGAGCGACTTTTAACTGCATTTGCAGCTTCGCGCGCTCGACCTGATACGGCGAGCTGCGTTTAAGGTTACGCGCTAAACCGAACCAACTGCTGGCACGAATAAGCCATTTGGTCGGGTCAAACTGCCACCAGCGAATGCCGTTGCGGTAGTCGCTGGCAAAAATGTGGTGATAGTTATGATAGCCCTCGCCAAAAGTCATAAACGCCAGCACACCATTGTCGCGCGCGGTGTTTTTGTCGGTATAAGGCTGCTTGCCCCAAATATGCGCCAGCGAGTTAATAAAGAAGGTGGTGTGATGGTTCAGCACCAGGCGCAATACGCCAATAACCAATAAGCCGGCCCAAACATCGCCCAGCATAAAGCCGGCGGCAATTGGCCAACCGAAGTTCACGAACAGCGTCAGCGGCAGGTAATACTTGTGCTGCCACATAACGATAGGATCTTTCTGTAAGTCTTTGACGTTGTCGTAGTCAGAATAACGACTCGCCTGATACTCGCGCAGCATCCAGCCAATGTGCGAATACCAAAAACCGCGCTTCGCCGAATATGGGTCTTTGTCGTTGTCATCAACGTGTGTGTGGTGCACTCGGTGATCGGACGACCAGTGCAAGGCACTATTTTGCAGCGCCACAGCGCCGCCTATTGCGAATAAAAAGCGCAATACCGGGTTAGCGTCGTACGTACGGTGCGCCCATAAACGATGGTAGCCCGCAGTAATGGAAATACCCGCAAAACATGCGGTACCAAACATAACCCACCAAAATTCTGCGCCAATACCGACGGTGAACGCATATAAAGGAACACCAATGGCGGCTATGGCGAAGGTAATGGAGAACACTAAGGTGTTAAGCCAAATAAGAGGGGGTTTTTCAAAATTCTTTTGCATGTATATAACCTAAAACAATCAAAAAAGTCAGGTGACAAAACAGCGTACACCTGTTCGCTGAATGTACGGGTTTTGCGTTCAAATTACAAGCGGAAAATGTGTAAAGACCTGTGTTACTATTCGTTCAATAACAGCGAAGGATGGCAACAAATATGGCTGGGGTTCGAGCAAAACAGAAAGAAAAGACGCGTCGCGCACTAATAAATGCGGCGATGAATCAGCTTAGCGCTGAAGCCGGCTTTTCCAGCTTAAGTTTACGCGAAGTAGCACGCGAGGCAGGTATTGCACCAACGTCTTTTTACCGGCACTTCCGCGACATGGATGAGTTAGGGCTCACTCTGGTTGATGAGTGCGGTTTAGCCTTGCGTCAACTACTTCGCCAGGCACGACAACGCATTGAAACCGGCGGCTCTATTATCCGAGTGTCAGTAGAAACTTTTATGCAATTTGTGGCGGAAAACACGGCAATTTTTCGGCTACTTCTGCAGGAGCGCTCAGGCCGCTCGCGCAGCTTTCGTTTGGCGGTTGTGCGTGAAATTGAGCATTTTAAAGCAGAGCTGGAAGAGTATTTAGTGAATGAGCAGTCGTTCTCTCGTGAATTAGCAGAGCTGCAGTCAGACACCATTGCCAAAATTGTATTCAGTGCCGGTGCCGACTGTTTCGACGTAAACGAAGAAGAACGCGAACGCATTACCGAAACGACTATAGCGCAAGTGCGCCTGGTTGCGCGTGGCGCCGAAGCGACAAAACGATTTATGAAGTAAACCTAAACATTAGAACAACAACGGAGACAACTATGCTTTTACGTGTAGCAGGGGGTATCGCGTTAGCGGCTTGGGCAGTCGATGCCGACGCCCGTGAAATGACGCTAATGGATACCGTAACAACAGAGTCAGTACGTATGGCTGACCTCTCGCCAACGGGCGAATTTACTGCGGTTCTTCGCTCTATTCCACGTGCGCCGTATGAAGACGACGACGGTTACGGATACACTGAGTTAGCGCTTATTAACGCGCAAGGCGAAGCTACGTCTTACCTGAGCAAAGATGACAAGTTCAGCCGCGTTAGCTTTGGCCCCAAAGGAGAGTACCTTTATTTCACCGCTAAAAAAGACGGCGACGACTATCAGGAATTGTACCGCATGCCAGTCAATGGTGGTGGCGTACAATCAGTTTTTGAATTCGACGGCCATATCGGCAGCTACGACTTAAGCGAAGACGGCACACAGTTAGTGTTCTTGTCCTCTGGCCCTAAAGACAGCGACAAAGAAAAGCTGTCTAAAAAAGGTTTTAAAGCCGAAGTGTATGAAGAAGACTTAACCTACACTCAGGCTTATCACGTAACGCTTGGTGAGGAAAACACTGAAGCTAAGGCGGTAACGCCGGATGATCAGCAAGTTTACTCAGTAGCATTTCACCCGAACAACGAACAGCTATTAGTTCGCACTGCGCCCACACCGCTTATCGATGACAACTATATGAGCAGCCAGTACCAGTTAATTGGTTTAGATGGCGAAGTGGCGGCTACTTTTGAGTCTGAGGGCAAGTTGGGTCGTGCGGAGTTTTCACCGGACGGTCGCTACTTAGCCATGATTCGTGCGGCTGACTATAATGACCCGTCTGCCGGCTCTTTGTTTGTTTACGATACTCGCGAACAAGAGCATCGCAACGTATTACCGAACTACAAAGGCTCGGTGAAAGACTTCACTTGGCGCACCGGTGAAGAGCTAGTCTGGCTTGGCCACCGTGGTACAGAGTCAGAAGTTCAGGCGCTAACGTTGAAATTCCTGGAAAGCCGCATTCTGGTTGAACTGGGTGAAGCCATTGTGACCAGCATTGACGGCGAAGCGGGCAAATCTGAGTTTGTATTAACAGCACACCGCCCTTCTCACCCAAGCGAAGCTTTTAAATACGCCAACGGTGGATTAGAGCGCTTAACAAACTCAAACCCGTGGTTGTCAGAGATTGATATGCCGCGTCAGGAAACCATTACCTATGAAGCGCGCGATGGTTTAGAGCTGGAAGGTATTTTGGTTTACCCGAAAGACTACGAAGAAGGCAAAAGCTACCCGACTGTTATGGTCATTCATGGTGGTCCTGAGTCGCATTACAGCAATGGCTGGTTAGATCGCTATGGCTCTCCGGTTAAGCACGCGGCATCTAAAGGTTATGCGTTGTTCTTCCCTAACTACCGTGGCAGCACCGGACGTGGCGTTGAGTTCTCAAAGCTAGGTCAAAACGACTACGCGGGTAAAGAGTTCGACGACATTGTTGATGCCAAAGAGCACTTAGTGGCCATGGGCATTGCTGATGAGTCTCGCGTTGGTATTACCGGCGGCTCTTACGGTGGTTATGCTTCCGCCTGGGGCGCAACGGCGCAAACTGAGCACTTCGCAGCCAGCGTTATGTTCGTCGGTATTAGCAATAACTTGTCGAAATTCGGCACTACGGATATTCCTAAAGAAATGCACGCCGTTCACGCGCGTAGCTACCCCTGGGATAAGTGGGAATGGTACTTAGAGCGCAGCCCTATTTACCATGCAGAAAAGGCTCGTACGCCAATTCTTATTATGCACGGTAAAGAAGACACGCGTGTACACCCGTCACAGTCGATGGAGCTATACCGTTACCTGAAAACTCACGGTAACGTGCCAGTACGCTTAGTGTTCTATCCGGGCGAAGGTCACGGTAACCGCAAAGTGGCGGCACAGTTAGACTACAGCATGCGTTTCATGCGTTGGATGGAT
>Ga0208471_1000579_pt1 | contig 12899 bp, 10 predicted proteins | sample DeeseametaMP0441_FD_184210 | JGI IMG/M metagenome (GOLD analysis project Ga0208471, IMG submission 184210) | Marine microbial communities from the Deep Atlantic Ocean - MP0441 (SPAdes) | ecosystem: Environmental > Aquatic > Marine > Oceanic | place: East of Rio de Janeiro, Brazil, South Atlantic...
TGCAGGGTCGTCATGGGCAGCAATAAAAGACTGAGCTATCGATACGGCTTCAATCACATCGTCACTGTCTTCAACTAAGTTGGCGAAGGTCCATTTAGGATTCAGATCAGAACGGCCATGAATAGCCTCTACACGGGCTTTTTTACTACGCTGCTGTAGTTGTGATACTTCTTCGTTCGCTTTCGCCTCGTACTGCTTACGCAGCGTTTTATAGTCGATGTATTCACGATTGGGATCGACGTCTTTGTTGAGCGCTCTCGCTAAATTAGCAATTTTGTCGGTTATACGATCCATAACGAATTAACTCTTCTTAGTTGCGGCATACTTTTCCACCAGCTTTCTAGCATTATCATCTGCTTCTATGCCGGCTGCAACTTTCACTTGTTGCGTTCCCACCACCTTTGTTGGGGCGTAGCCTGAAGCGAGACGCTTGCGCTTGATATTGTTGGCAAACTTTTGTGTCCATTGAAATTCGCTAAACACCGAACTTGGCCTTCCCAACCAATAAGCAATGAATTCACCCACTTCGTTGTCATCAAATGTTTTATCGATAATACCAAGTAGCGAGGCCATTTCTTCAAACAACGCCTTGTTGGGTGCCCAATTAGGGGTCATGGCGCTGTGACGGGCATGTAGTTGGTCGAAGTCTGACTGCGGCTCGCTTAGAAGCGGAAGAAGCAGGGTTTTCCCGTTGATTGTATGTTCAAGATCAAGTTCAAGGGGCAGGGCAACCAAACCCACTTGTTCAAGCTGCTTCACCAAGCTATTGATTTGACGACCGCGTTGGTAAGGCTCGTCTTTGCTGTCGCCGTTTAGCAAATTCAATAATTGCTTATAATCAATAGGTGCCGACGATGTCGTTGCCGAATTTGCACCTGTTCGAAGCCCAAGTAAATACAGTACCCGGCAATCGTTAGAAAGGGGAGATTGCAACGCCGCTAGTTCAGCTTGGGTAAGGTTGCTGTTCATCGCATTGGTTCCACGTAAAAACGCTTGTTAAGCATTGGCCAGCTTTTCGTCAAACCATTCTACGGCGGCATCTTCAGGGATAGGGTGTTCTAGCACATCGATGTATAGCGCGTCGGTAATTAACGTGCCACCTGCGTTTTTAATATGCTTTTCCATTTCTTTTGCGCCGAAACAAAAGGTGTCGTAACTGGTGTCACCTAGCCCAATAACGTAGGCATTTACTGCGCTTAAATCCGCGCCCTCTAGCTGTTTTGCGAACGGCTGGATGTTGTCAGGTAATTCGCCAGCACCGTGGGTTGATGTACACACGATCCACGTTGATTCTGTTTTAATCTCATCTAAATTTGGTTCTGCGTGAATAGTGTGGGTGTGCCCGCTCGCATCAAGTTTTTCCGCAATGGCATCAGCCACATATTCTGCGGCACCTAACATGGTGCCAACGATGATTTCAAAATGCTTGCTCATTACTGGGTCGCTTCTCTATTTACAATTGTCGTCTTAACGTAAGTACGGCTTATCCGTTACGTTATTCACCATCTTACTTATAACTTTATTGGTTGCGCTACTTACCAATACAGAACGATGAAAAAATCTTACCAAGTAGGTCGTCTGACGTGAATTCACCGGTTATCTCACATAGTGCCTGGTGAGCCAAGCGCAATTCTTCAGCAAGCAACTCACCCGCCATAGCATCATGCAGTTGTTGTTCGCCAGTGCTTACATAACTGTAGGCTTGGTCGAGTGCATCTATGTGTCGTCTGCGCGCAATAAATTGACCTTCAGTTGTAGTATCGAAGCCCATGGTTTTGGCTAGATGTGCTTTTAGCGTGTCGACGCCGCTACCTTCTTTGGCTGATAGATTGATAACTGAGATATCACCTTGCTCGGTGGCAACTGTGCTTTGTCCAATATCTAAGGTACTAAGGTCGGCCTTGTTGCGAACTACGGTAACGGGGATGCCTTGTGGCAATCGGGCCATAAATTCTGGCCATATTTCATAAGGGTCGATAACAGCAGTTGCGGTAGAGTCTACAACGAATAATACGTGGTCAGCTTCATTGATAGCTTGCCACGCGCGCTCAATACCAATTTGTTCCACTTTATCTGGGCTTTCTCGAAGTCCTGCTGTGTCGATAATGTGCACCGGCATACCATCAATGTGAATATGCTCTTTAAGCACGTCTCGCGTGGTACCAGCGATATCGGTAACAATGGCGCTATCTCGTCCTGCCAGGGCGTTTAATAAGCTCGATTTACCGGCGTTAGGTCGCCCCGCAATCACCACCTGCATACCTTCGCGCAACAAGGTGCCTTGTTTAGCCTGTTCGCGCACTTTGGTTAAGCTTTGCATAATTGCGCTTAAGTCACCTGATACTTTCCCGTCAGATAAGAAATCAATTTCTTCTTCAGGAAAATCGATGGCCGCCTCTACGTACATACGAAGATGCACGATTTGGTCAGATAGCGTTTGAATTTGTGTAGAAAACTCACCCTGTAGCGAGCGCAGCGCACTTTTGGCTGCCTGTTTAGAGCTTGCATCAATCAAGTCAGCAATCGCCTCTGCTTGAGCAAGGTCTAACTTATCATTTAAAAAGGCCTGTTCACTGAATTCACCTGGATTGGCAAGCCGGGCATGGCCCGTTGCAAGTACGGCATCAATCAGCATGTCCATGACAACTTGACCGCCATGGCCCTGCAGTTCAAGTACATCTTCACCGGTAAATGAATTAGGCCCTTTAAAAAACAGTGCTATGCCCTGGTCTATTACGCTGTTGTTAGCATCAACAAACGGCGTATAGGTCGCAAAACGTGGTGTTAGTGCGCTTGGTACTAACGCCTCAGCGATGGCTTTAGCCTTAGGACCTGAAACACGTACAATACCTACGCCGCCACGACCGGGCGCTGTCGCTTGTGCGGTAATAGTGTCGGTAGAAAGGGTGAGTGATTCCATAATTAGTCGCGGAAGTTCTTAAATTGGAAAGGTTGGCCTAAGTTCGACTCTTTAACCAGCGAAATCACTTGCTGCAAATCATCACGCTTTTTACCTGTTACGCGAAGTTCTTCGCCTTGAATAGCCGTTTGCACTTTGATTTTGGCGTCTTTCACCAGCTTCACAATCTTCTTCGCCATCGGCTGTTCAATACCTTCTTTAAAGGTAATGGTCTGACGGTAAGTTCTACCGTGTGCATCGTAGGGTTTAACATCCATAGATGAAGTGTCTACGTTACGTTTAGACATCGCCGTTCTAAACATGCTTTCCATTTGCTGAAGTTGGAATTCAGCTTCAGCTTTCATGACCACGGTTTTATCTTTGTACTCAAAGCTCGCGTCAATACCGCGAAAGTCGAAACGCGTTGATAGCTCACGGCTTGCGTTTTCAGTGGCGTTACGTACTTCTTCCATGTTGATTTCAGAAACAATATCAAATGATGGCACAGGTTATTCCTCTTAAGACAAAACAGCCCGCATAGGCGGGCTGTATAATTCATTGATCAGCGTGTTATTTACTGCTGATGCCCCGCTTCTCCATTGAAGCATAAATCATTTTGGCTTGAACCAAGGTAATCACGTTACTGACTAGCCAGTATAGTACCAGACCTGCAGGGAACCACAGGAAGAATACACTCATTGCTACCGGCATCCATTGCATGATTTTCTGCTGCATTGGATCAGTAATGGTGGTTGGCTGAAGTTTTTGCAATAGGTACATACTTGCGCCAGTTAGAATTGGCAGCACAAAGTATGGGTCTTTTGTAGAAAGGTCAGTGATCCAAAGCACAAAGTCTGCATGGCGTAGTTCAACACTTTCCATCAGTACCCAGTAAAGCGCAAGGAAGATAGGCATTTGCAGAAGAAGAGGTAAGCAACCGCCCATTGGGTTTACTTTCTCTTTGCGGTAAAGCTCCATCATAGCTTGAGACATTTTTTGTCTGTCGTCGCCAAAACGGTCTTTTAGCTGCTGCATCTTAGGTGCTAAGTTGCGCATACGTGCCATTGACTCGTATTGCTTCTTAGTTAGCCAGTACATCGCGCCTTTCACTACAATAGTGATAAGGATAATTGCCACACCCCAGTTATTAACTAGGCTATGAAGGAAGGTAAGAAGGGCGAACAGCGGCTGTGAAATCCAGAAAAGAATACCGTAATCAACGGTTAGGTCTAATCCGCGCGCAATTTTCGCTAGGCTTTCTTGATCTTTAGGACCCATGTAAAGGGTAGATGCAAGGGTTTTGGTTTCACCAGGCGCTACGCTTTCAGACGGAGACAATACACCAATTACCGCATACTGATTTTTCAGGTTACGAGAATAAAGCGTGTTAGTTTGCTCTTGTGAAGGTACCCATGCTGATACAAAGTAATGTTCAAGCATGCCAACCCAACCCGCTTTCGTGGTTTCGCGTAGGTTGTCATCTTCAATCTCGTCGAACGAGTACTTCTGGTAGCGGTCATCTTCCGTTGAAAATGCAGCACCACGGTACGTTGGCATAAACATGTTGCTGTCGTCTTCAAACTCCATCACTTGTTTAAGCTGTGCATACGGCTGAACCGTTGCTGCGCTGCCAGTACCATTTTCAACGCTATAGCTCACGTTTACGTCGTACTGACCTTTAGTGAAAGTGAAGGTTTTGGTAACTGACAAGCCTTGGTTGTTTTTCCATGTAAGAGGAATAACAAGGGTGTCGCCAGTCATTTCATAATAGTCACTTTGTGCATTATACACAGGGCGGCCACTGCTGCTTGCATCAGGCCCTTGAGCACCTATTAGGCCACTTTGCGCTACATAAAGACCGTTGCCAGAGCGAAGTAGGCTGTAAGGAATATCCGAACCTTGCTCTACCGGAAACTTAAGTAAGTCTGCTGATACTACATCGCCGCCTAGCAAATCGATGCGTAAATCAAGCGTATCGGTTTTTACTTCAATAATGCGGTTTGAGCTTTGCGCCGCTGCGATAGGTTGTGCAGCAGGAACGCTATCACTACTAGGTACATCTTCGCTGCCATTTTCATTAAATGACGGTACGCCTTGTGATGTCTCTTGCGTTTGTTGTTGCTCAACAGGCACAACTGGCTGTGGCCCATAATCTTTTTGCCATGATTGCCAAAGCAAAAAGCTAACTAGCGCAAGGCCAATTATCAGAAAACTACGTTGCGATTCCATAGAGGTCTCTTTATTTTGAGTGTTTATCTTGTTGTTTTTCCGGCACTGGATCATATCCGCCGGCATGCAAAGGGTGGCATTTTAATATGCGTTTAATAGATAACCAACCGCCTTTTACTAATCCGTGCGTTTTTAATGCGTCTATAGCATACCAAGAACAAGAAGGATGGAAACGACATCGTTGCCCTAACATAGGGGAAATGAACCATTGATAGAATTTTATCAAGGCCAAAGGCACTGCAATTAAGAGTTGCCGCAACGCTTGTTTAATTTTTTCCATAGCTTGTCCAATGTAGCGAAAACTTCTTGGTTGCTAAGGTTGTCAGCGCCAGACTTGCCAATAACGATAATATCGACATTGGGTAAGTTGTGCTGTTTATGCCTAAAACTTTCTCTGACTAATCGCTTCAAACGATTTCTATCGTGAGCTTTACGGATACGTTTTTTCGCGAGCGTAATGCCTAAACGAGGAGTTGAAAGTGTATTTTTTCTGGCTAGGACAGTAAAAGAGGGAGATACAGCTGGGGTTGCGTTATCAAACACATAGGTAAAGTGGGTGGGAGTTAACAGACGTAACTCCCTAGAAAAATTATTCTCGCCCACTTTGGCGTCTTTCAATTAAGCTGAAAGACGAGCGCGGCCTTTTGCACGGCGAGCTGCTAGTACTTTACGACCATTTTTAGTCGCCATACGAGCACGAAAACCGTGAGAACGCTTGCGCTTTAGATTGCTCGGTTGAAATGTTCTTTTCATGACCAAAGTCTCACTTATATTTAGTTAAACATAGGCGTTTTTGGTAACACATTATGCTGTTGCCAGAACAATGTGGTGTTTTCACCAGAAAAGCCCATCGAAAAAGGACGCTGAATTCTAGAGATCTCGGGGCGTGCTGTCAATGCATATTCTCGCTTTTCGGATGAATAAGTGAACAATTTTTGCATTTTCTAATCGATAGCTTAATCGATAACGCAGTTTTCGTACAAATCGTCTGTGAATAACGCGTAAAATTTGGTTAGGTTATCCACAGTGCGTTGTGAAAAACACAGAGATAGATATAAAAAGCAAGGTGATCTAACGGTTTTTTAGCACAAATTTAGAATGAATTTTTCTCGTTATAGTTTGATTTGATCTAAAAGAAAAAAGCTTGCTAATCAGTTGCTTGTTGTTTTGATCGAAAAGATCGATCGGGATCGCCATTTACATTGTGTTGATAAAGTAAGATAATCCACAGCGATTAAAACGATAACTTAATTTCTCGCTGCTACCCAACACTTCCAACGCTATTTTCTTCTAATGGCGCTTTTTAGTGCCTGCTTTCTTTATGCTTGGCTTTTCAGGAGTTGGTTTTTCTAGCGAGTTACGGGAGCTAACTACGTACCATGTCCTTGTGGAACCAATGCCTTGAAAGATTGCGTCAAGAATTACCAACGCAGCAGTTTAGTATGTGGATACGACCGCTTGTTTGTGAAGAACAACAAGGCGTGGTTGCACTCTATGCTCCCAATCGTTTTGTACTTGATTGGGTAAGAGACAAGTACCTGAATAATATTACCGCACTACTAAAAGAGTTTGCCGGAAGTGACGCACCACAATTGCGTTTAGAAGTGATGAATCGTCACAGCGTAAGCCGTAGTCAGCCTGTAAGTACCAGCGGATCTTCGCCTGCTCCAAATACGCCTAATAATCAACCAAGTAAGCCTAGTGCACCTGCGGGCGGTCAAGGGTATCAGAACTATAATCCTAGTAATCAGCCTGTTCACAGCGGCAGTAATGGGCAGCACACATCGTCTTATTCACCAATGTCGAATAGCGGTATGCCATCATCGGCAAGCCAAGCGGGTGATCAAGGACAAAACAATGCGTTTTCAAAATCACCTTCATACACACAGGGTATGGATCTAAATGATCGCGGTGCGCAAAACCACGACCGTAATGGATATAATGCATACGCAGATCAAGCGCCAAGATCGTCTACACCGCCGAAAGTGATCCCGATCCCTGAGGCGATGAAGCATAAAAGTAATATTAATCCGACTTATCAATTCGACAACTTTGTCGAAGGTAAATCTAACCAGCTAGCACGTGCGGCTGCAACTCAAGTTGCAAATAACCCAGGCGGTTCTTACAACCCACTGTTTATTTACGGTGGTACGGGCTTAGGTAAAACTCACTTATTACATGCAGTGGGTAATGGCATCGTAGCTAATAACGGTGACGCTAAAATTGTGTATATGCATTCAGAGCGTTTCGTGCAGGATATGGTTAAGGCACTACAAAATAACGCTATAGAGGACTTTAAGCGCTTCTATCGCAGCGTTGATGCGTTACTTATCGATGATATTCAATTCTTTGCTAATAAAGAGCGTTCACAAGAAGAGTTCTTCCACACGTTCAATGCGCTTCTTGAAGGTAACCAACAAATCATCCTTACTTCTGATAGATATCCTAAAGAGATTGATGGGGTAGAGGATCGATTGAAATCGCGCTTCGGTTGGGGTTTAACTATTGCTATAGAGCCACCAGAGCTTGAAACCCGAGTGGCTATTTTGATGCGCAAAGCGGCAGAGAACCGGATTCACTTACCTAATGAAGTGGCGTTCTTTATAGCTAAGCGATTGCGTTCAAACGTACGTGAGCTCGAGGGTGCACTTAACCGTGTTATTGCTAACGCAAACTTTACCGGTCGCCCTATCACTATTGATTTCGTTCGCGAAGCGCTTCGAGACCTTCTCGCGCTTCAAGAAAAATTGGTAACCGTTGATAATATTCAGAAAACCGTCGCAGATTATTATAAGATAAAAGTAGCTGATATTTTGTCTAAACGACGTAGTCGTAGTGTGGCGCGTCCTCGCCAAGTCGCGATGGCGCTGGCCAAAGAACTTACCAACCACAGTTTACCTGAACTAGGAAACGCGTTTGGTGGACGAGACCACACTACGGTTTTACACGCTTGTAGAAAAATAGAGCAGCTAAGAGAAGAAAGTCATGATATAAAAGAGGACTATAAGAACCTCATTAGGACTTTGTCTTCCTAACACCACGACCTTAGAGGCGAGATAGCACTGCGATGAAATTTACTATAAGCCGCGAACAATTTTTACAACCCCTACAGTTGGTATCTGGTGCTGTAGAGCGTAGACACACACTGCCAATTCTTTCCAATGTTCTCATCAAAGTAAGTGAGGACGCACTTTGGCTTACTGGTACAGATTTAGAGGTAGAACTAATTTCTAGCGTGAAATTAGAAGGTGAATTCACGGAAGGTGAAATTACTGTTCCTGCTAAAAAGCTGTTTGATATTATTCGCGGTATTTCTGAAGGAACAGATATTCATTTCTCGTTAGACGGCAGCAAAGCACTTATTCGTGCCGGTCGAGGTCGTTATACGCTTTCTACTTTATCTGCCAACGACTACCCAAATTTAGAAGACTGGGAAGGTGAAGTTGAGTTTGAATTATCGTGCAGTGATCTAAAACGTCTTATCGATGCAACGAGCTTTTCAATGGCTCAACAAGACGTACGTTATTACTTAAATGGTATGTCCCTTGAAACGGAAGAGAATATCATTCGTACCGTTGCAACAGACGGTCACCGTCTTGCTCTTTGTCGCCTAAACTACGAGACCGCTTTGCCATCTCGTCAGGTGATTATTCCACGTAAAGGCGTGTTAGAAATTTCTCGTCTTATTAGCGAAGATGATAAATCTCTTAAGGTGCAAATAGGCGCCAACCATCTTCGAATTTTCTCAAACGATTTCATTTTCACTTCGAAATTAGTTGATGGCAGATTTCCTGATTATCGCCGTGTTTTACCTCAAAATGGCGACAAGGAAATTATTGCGAGTAAAGCTGTATTAAAAGAAGCTTTTTCACGTGCGGCCATTCTATCTAACGAAAAGTTTAGAGGCGTACGATTAAACTTGTCTTCTGGTGAGCTTAAGATAACGGCTAATAACCCAGAGCAAGAAGAAGCGGAAGAAATCGTTGATGTTCAATATCAAGGTGACGATTTAGAAATTGGCTTTAACGTTGCCTATTTAATTGACGTATTGAATGCGCTTGGATCTGATGGCGTTAAAGTGAGCCTATCAGACTCAAACGCGAGTGCGCTAATCGAAGATGATGCTGATGACGCCGCGTTATACGTTATTATGCCAATGCGACTGTAGTCACTACTACATTAAGTGTTTGCAGCGTTTCGCATATTCCACGTTATTTTGTTATTTAAATTATCAATTCAAGAAGCGATGAGTGTTGATACTCCTCGCTTCTTTTCTTTCATCAGTGTGACCTCATGAAACTGGACCGCGTCCAGATTACACAGTTTCGTAATCTTACTTCCGTATCACTTTCTCCTTCACCAGCGTTGACTATCATTAAAGGCGTGAATGGGAGTGGAAAATCCTCGTTAATCGAAGCACTTTATTACCTGGGCTTTGGACGTTCTTTTAGAACAAATAAACACAGTTCGGTTATTCAAAATGAGAAGGACAGCTTCAGTGTTTTCGCGTCATGCAAAACTGAAGAAGGGGATGAATTAAAGCTAGGTTTTCAACGAAGTAGAAACGAGACATTCACCTGTAGTATTAACGGTGAACATTCAAATAAGTTATCAGATTTAGTTAGCTTGGTACCACTTCAACTTTTTACTCCGCAGAGTACTGACCTTATAATTGGTTCGCCTTCCGAGCGTCGACGTTTTTGTGATTGGGGATTGTTTCACGTGGAACATCAGTTTCAATCACTTGCTAATCAGTATGGTAAATTTTTAAAACATAGAAATGCCTTACTGAAACAGCAGGCAAATTTAAGCGCACCACAAAATCAATATTGGGAGTCTCAGTTCTCAGAACTAGGTGAGTCTTTATCGGCTAATCGTCAGGAATATGTGGATACCCTTACCCCTATTTTTAAGCAGTACGCGCAAGAATTTCTTCCTAACTTCGATGTGGAATTAAGTTACTATAAAGGGTGGGAAAAAGATGTCGGTTTATCAGAAAGCCTAGTTAAAAAACGTGAGTATGATGGTAAAATAGGACATACCTCTTCTGGGCCCCATAAAGCCGATTTAAGGCTTAAAGTGAATGGAGTAAACGCTCAGGAGCTTTTATCAAGAGGACAGCTTAGAATGGCTGTGGCAGCGCTTCAAATGTCACAGACTAAGCTATTTAATAAGGCAACGCAGCGCAAAAGTATCTTTTTACTTGATGATGTAGGTGCCGAATTAGATGCCGATAAAAGAGAACAATTTATTGATGGGTTGCTCAAAATGGATACGCAGGTTTTCGTTACTGCAATAGAATCCACGCAACTCGCTTTTATACAAAAATACAACGAAAAGAAAATGTTTCACGTGGAACATGGAAGCGTGAAAGAGGAGTAAAAGCTAGTATGTCAGCAGAGAACAACTACGACTCGTCCAGTATTAAAGTACTTAAAGGATTAGATGCCGTAAGAAAGCGTCCTGGTATGTATATCGGTGATACTGATGATGGTACCGGATTACACCACATGGTTTTCGAGGTGGTCGATAACTCTATCGATGAAGCACTTGCTGGACATTGTTCTGAGATTACTGTGCTCATTCACAGCGATGGCTCAGTATCTGTGTCTGACGATGGACGTGGTATACCAACTGAATTGCACCCAGAAGAGGGTGTGTCTGCAGCTGAAGTTATTATGACGGTTCTTCACGCCGGCGGTAAGTTCGACGATAACTCTTATAAAGTATCGGGCGGTTTGCACGGTGTAGGTGTATCAGTAGTAAACGCACTTTCAAGCCGTCTGAAGCTTCGTATTCGTCGCGGTGGTAAAGCGCATGAACAAGAATATCATCATGGTGTTCCACAGGCGCCACTAGCCGTAACAGGCGATACTGACAAAACGGGAACTATGATCCGTTTCTGGCCAAGTTCAGACACCTTCACAGATACGCTTTACCACTACGATATTCTTGCTAAACGTCTTCGTGAACTATCATTTTTGAACTCTGGTGTGTCTATTCGCTTGAAAGACGAACGCGATGGAAAAGAAGACCACTTCATGTACGAAGGTGGTATCAAAGCTTTCGTTGAGTACCTAAATGAAAAGAAAACACCTGTTCACCAGAAAGTGTTTCATTTCAGCAGTGAACAAGAAGACGGTATTGCAGTAGAAGTAGCGATGCAATGGAACGATAGTTTCCAAGAGAACGTGTTCTGTTTCACCAACAACATTCCTCAGCGCGACGGCGGTACTCACTTGGCGGGCTTCCGTGGAGCGTTGACGCGTACATTGAATAACTACATGGAAAAGGAAGGCCTGAACAAAAAGGCTAAAACGAATGCCAGTGGTGACGACGCGCGTGAAGGTCTAACCGCAGTTATTTCTGTTAAAGTACCAGATCCAAAATTCAGCTCACAGACTAAAGATAAGCTTGTATCTTCTGAAGTTCGTCCAGCTGTTGAATCGGCAATGAATGAAAAGCTAGCTGAGTTCTTATTAGAAAACCCTGCAGAAAGTAAAATCATTGCGGGTAAGATTATCGATGCTGCTCGTGCTCGTGAAGCTGCACGAAAGGCCCGTGAAATGACACGCCGTAAAGGTGCGCTAGATTTGGCTGGCCTACCAGGTAAGCTAGCTGACTGTCAGGAAAAAGATCCTGCACTTAGTGAACTATACATAGTGGAGGGTGACTCTGCGGGCGGTTCAGCTAAGCAGGGTCGTAACCGTAAAAACCAAGCTATTCTTCCGCTTAAAGGTAAAATACTAAACGTTGAGAAAGCGCGTTTCGATAAGATGCTTTCTTCGCAGGAAGTTGCGACGCTAATCACTGCACTAGGTTGTGGTATTGGTCGCGACGAGTATGACCCTGAAAAACTACGCTATCACAGCATCATTATCATGACCGATGCTGACGTGGATGGTTCTCACATTCGAACGCTTCTACTCACATTTTTCTATCGTCAAATGCCTGAAATCATTGAGCGTGGATATGTATATATTGCACAGCCTCCGCTTTACAAAGTGAAGAAGGGTAAACAAGAGCAGTATCTTAAAGATGACGATGCGTTAACTAACTACCTAACATCAATCGCCATTGACGGTGCGTCTTTGCACACCAGCGATGAAGACCCAGGTATTAGTGGTGTAGGCCTTGAAAACCTTGTTAAGCAGTACCAATCGGTAGAGAAGATGATTGCACGTATGAAACGTCTTATGCCTGCATCTATCCTCTACAGAATGCTTTACACGCCTACGCTAAACCTTGAAGACCTTAAAGATCAATCTGCACTAGAGCATGTGGCGAAACACTTCGTAGAGCAGCTTACAGAGCGCGAAAACGATGGTGCTACATACCGTTATGAAATTCGCACTGATGCTGAGCTTAGCGAGTACTACATTACAATCATTATGCGTATGCACGGAATTGATTATGAGTACATTATCGATCATGAGTTCATCGAGTCGTCGGAATACCAGCGTCTTAAAGAGCTTAACCTTGCCATTAACGACATGATGGGCAAAGACGCCTACATTCAGCGTGGCGAGCGTAGACAGCCAGTCGAGTCTTTCAAAGAAGCCCTAGAGTGGCTAATGAATGAAGCGAAACGCGGCCAATACATTCAGCGCTATAAAGGGCTAGGTGAGATGAACCCTGAGCAACTCTGGGAAACCACCATGGATCCTGAAAGCCGCCGTATGCTACAAGTTACCATTGAGGATGCCATTGGTTGTGACCAGCTGTTCACTACATTGATGGGTGACCAAGTTGAGCCTCGTCGAGAGTTTAT
>Ga0208471_1000582_pt1 | contig 12868 bp, 13 predicted proteins | sample DeeseametaMP0441_FD_184210 | JGI IMG/M metagenome (GOLD analysis project Ga0208471, IMG submission 184210) | Marine microbial communities from the Deep Atlantic Ocean - MP0441 (SPAdes) | ecosystem: Environmental > Aquatic > Marine > Oceanic | place: East of Rio de Janeiro, Brazil, South Atlantic...
ATTAGGATCGAACTAAATCACGCGTGATAGCACTAATCGAGACGATTTGCACCAGACTTAAAAACCGGTGGGGGTGACCCTGTGCCAGTTATGCCTCTAGACGAGCGAGGTAGGGGCTATGCGACTAGCCCTGGTAATACTCCTGCGACTCATCAAAGGCACACTTCTACAGCGTGCGGCCAGTGAGTGGGGGAAAGACATTCTCATCTAGTCTTCCGCATTGAACCAAAAAAACCTTCCTCTCAGCAATTTGGGAGAAGGGTTCAATAATTACCAATATATCGTGCGGGGCAGAAGTTCTAAGCTAGATATTAAAGGGTTACCCCCATCTACTTGCCGGTAACTGCCTTTTCTACTTTTCTAGGTACATGGCGTGCCTGAGTCGTGCTTAGTTTTTTCAATTATTTTTTCAAGTTATGCTTGTACACCCATGTATAACTATGGATGCACATGGAATAGTTTTGAGGCTAAAGATGGGTATTTAGATACGGTACAATACGCTTTACACGCAGGGGGTCACAGGTTCGAGTCCTGTACCGCCCACCACGACTAAACCAGAGCCGTTATCGTGGACGTATTGGCCTTCCAGAAGAACCAGATGACGGTGAGGATAACAACCCTACCCGACTCCCTTATTATGCCTGGCGGGTAAGGGAGATTCAGAGGGATATTGTCATTCCATCTAATCGTTTTCAGACATAGAAACTATGCCGAAACTCCCTCCACTGGATAAAAAAATAAGGTTAACCTTGCGCCGCATGTATTTCTGCTAGGCGCGGGCGCTAGCCGTGCAGCGATTCCGAATGGAGACCGCAACGGGCGCGTATGCACCTTGATGAATGATCTTATTTCAGTCGTTGGCTTAGAAGATATGCGTGATTCGGCTGGCGTTCGGTGGCGTGATTCTAATTTCGAAGTGGTATATGAGGAAGTGTCGCTACAACCATCAATGAAGGCGATCACCACCGGAATCGAGGAAAACGTACACGCGTTTTTCTCTGGTCTTGAATTGCCAGACACTCCCACCGTTCACGACTACCTGGTTCTCAGCCTTAGAAAAAATGCGATTGATACTTTCAATCGGGACCCATTCTCGGCGCAAGCCTACAAGCGTAATCTTCATGTTGGGTTCCAAAAATGGTCGGGGTGGGGCGACTCGAACTCCCCGGCCTCTTCGTCCCGAACGAAGCGCGCTAGCCACTGCCCTACACCCCGATGTTTGACTATGTCCGGCGCCGAAGCGTTACCCACGCAGTGCCCAGGAAGCTAGCGGGTGTCAATTGGACTTTGTTTTAGCCAAACCAGGCAAAGAATTACGAGAAGAACTGCGTGAAAACGATGTCGTCCCGATGAATCACTTCCTTGGGAAGGGCATGGGATACACCATTTGTGCTTCCCGACGCTCGGGGAGATGAACCACCAAGCATGTCGTTCAAATCGCTTGAGCTATAGTTTACGAGACCTTTAGCAAAACAAAATCCAGACTCACCGTTCGTTAATGCTATGCAATCGCCAGTTTCGAATGATCCTTCTACTCGGATGATTCCTGCCGCGAGCAAGCTGCGATCTCCTTCCTCGACCGCTTGTTGCGCTCCTTCATCGACTGTGATGCTGCCTTCGGCCCGTAGAATATGTGCTCTCCACCCTCTCCTCATGCGTTTGCTTTCCCTAGGTGAAACCAAAGTTCCCAACGGTCGCCCGTCGATAATATCGAGCAAGATATCTCTTTGTTGACCCGAAGCAATCACGAATGGTATGCCGAAGTCCAATGCGATCTCTGCAGCCCTTAATTTTGCGCGCATTCCCCCTAACCCTATTCCCCCACTGCCGGAATCAGTTGAAGAGGATTTTGCCGCATTGTACATCTCTAAAGGAATGCGCTCACAGATTTGTGGAATAAGTTCTGCAGAGGGGTCTAAATTAGGGTCGCTGGTATAAAACCCACCCACGTCCGACAGTAGGATAATCAAGTCGCTCGAGATTCGTCCGGCTACGAGCACCGCCAAGTTGTCATTCCCTCCAAATGCGGCGCCATTGGTGACCGCATCATTTTCGTTGACAATGGGAACCAAACCGGCCCTTAAAAAATCATCAATATGGTAGAAATAATTCTTGGGGAATCTGTTTAGCACATCCGGCCGTGTTAACAGTATTAAGGGCGCTAACCGGCCATAGTTTTGAAAGGCGTCCCTAAAATGGGACATGAGGCGAGTCTGACCCAAGGCTGATGCAGCAGAGCGATAGGCTCTAGACGGAATTCCTCTTTGACTCCGAACCGCTGTGGATTTCCGGCCGAACTCATTTTCGATGAGTTGGTGACCCGTACGAATCGCACCAGAGGATACTATTACTATCTCTTTACCTTGGTTGATCATCCGATCAACTTGATAAGCCAAGTGATTTATGAAATCGTCATTCGGGGACCCGCCCTCATTGGTTACGGTACTGGTCCCAATCTTGATCACGATTCTCTTGGCGGTTGTTATGTTATTGCGATTCATTGTTCAACCGATGTTTGGTCGGGATTTGAACCCGCCACTACACCCCATTCAGGCGCGCTACCCAAGCTGGGCTGCATCCTGATATCAAATGGAGTTTGAGCTCTTGCTCCTGGCGATTTTGCATGGCTTTTCATTGTTGGAGCGCAAAACACGGGAAGGCATCCTCGTCCTGAAGAATCGAGATGTCAAATAATGACGTTCATCGTCTCCAAGAACTTCCACTCCCGGACAGATGCTCCGACCCAAATTGGACGGTCGCTAAAAGGAGCAGGAAGTGAACCCTGATGGTTGTGTATGTATCTCGAAATTATAGCATCAACCAAGAACGCGGTAGTCGGTGCATGCATCGCGCCGTGCCCCGAAAACCCGACGGCATGAACTAGGATCGATCGATAGAGTTCGATGCTAATGAGGGGACTACAATCAGGAGTCCCGCCGTAATAGCCAGACGTTGTATCGTTTAGAACCCCGTATAAGGCGGGCCAAAACCCCCGAATTTCCTTGTATACTTCTCGTGCGAAATTCTTTTCCCCTACCAGAGCAACTATGAATAATTTCATCCTTACGGTAACCATCCTGATCTTTCTCACAGGCATTGCGTGCAGTGCACAAGTGGAAGAGTCCAGTCTCGATGAAGGCACCGTTGTTCCAAAGATTTCTAGAGAAGCAACAAATCTCCCAGCTCAAAGCGAGCCAGAGATTCTAGCTACACACATTGCCCTTCGCGTGCAGGCAGAGGGACCGTGGTTAGAAATCGGCCAGACCCAGACCGAAGCCGAGTATCTCGCGCTTGGAATCCCTACGCATGAACTGGTTCGAGAAATGACTCCTGAAAACGAGGAGTTAATCCTCGCGCTTCTGGATATTGACGCTCCGCCAACATCAAACATAGAAGGCGTCCTTGCAGAAAGTAGTCAGGGTCGGGTGTTCTATCTCCGTGGAGAAGACAAAGACATAGTAACCCTATACGGGTGGAGCAACTTCCACTGGAGCTGGGAAAACCCACAAGGCCTCACTTACTGGAAAAGAGAGGTCCGCATCATTGAGGGGGGAGGTTCATGAAGCCTTCGCCCATCTTTTAATTGGGGATTGACGGGGACAATCAGATTTTACGGTCTTTCGATATATAAGCTACAAATTGCATCTCCGCCAATCTGAGAGACTCCCGGCGGTAGTTGCGGGAGCACCACTCCCGGCTTACCCCGAGTTCCTGCGCTATATTCGCCACCGACTTCCGGCCTAGGTAATGATGTAAGAAAGCAGCCACCCCTTTTTGGCCCGGCGTTGGTCCCATAGTCTCAACCAACTGAAGAGCAGCGGGAATCAGCAATCCGCGGAGGACCTTCTGCTCCCTCCATTTCCCACCCGAATTCTCTCCTTTCTTCTTGACGACCCGATTGTCATAGGACACCCGGGACACTAACCCGTGCTATCCTGTCGCAGCCAGTGTTTCCGAATCCGATACGATCCGTTGGTCTATACGATTTCACTAAGAGGAAGCTAAAATGCCGAATTTCACCTATGGCGACGTCCAGATTCACTATGAGGAAGCCGGGTCTGGATTCCCGCTTCTGGTTACACCGGGCGGTGGTCTGAACTCCCTGGTCAGTAATTGGCCTGGACAGGTGTTCAATGCCATGGACGAGTACAAGAGCGACTTCCGCTGCATCACCATGGACCAGCGAAACGCCAACGGCGGCGAGTCCAAAGGGCCGGTCCCCGTCGACGACCCATGGGGCGCCTTCGCCGATGACCAACTAGCGCTGATGGACCACCTTGGAATAGACAAGTTCTTCTTCATGGGCTACTGCATCGGCGGTCCGTTCGCACTCAAGCTGATGGAGCGGGCGCCCGGCCGGGTCGCGGCCGGCATTCTCTGCCAGCCGGTTGGTCACAACCCGGAATTTCCAGATTCGATGTATGATTCCGGGCGTGATATCTGGGCGCCGGGACTCTTGGCCCAGCGGAGTGATGTGACCATGGAGACCTGTATGCAGTATCTGGAGAACCTGTATCGCGTGAACAATCCCGACTTCGTGTACGCTGTGTCGCGTGATTTCGTGCGTTCCTGCCAGACGCCGATGCTGGTCATGCCGGACAACACGCCGTCTCACTCCTACGAGGCTGCCATGGAAGTTGGGGCGTTGGCGCCAAATGCCGACGTGACCGTGTACCCGTGGAAAGAGGATAAAGATGTGATGGCCGCGACGATAACCCAGGTGCGCGACTACCTATTGGCGCATCAACCGTAGGCTTCGACTAAATGACCGTCATTAGCCGATGGCTAGCACCGCGAGACCCACCGATCAGGCCGGGTCTCGCCGTTATTCGTACAGCCCCAATTGCATGCCTTTGGTCTCTTCCAGGGCCTGCCTGAAGTCTCCCCAATCTCCGTTTGCGGGGCCCTCGCCCCAGCCGTCGAAGTGGACCAGGTCTTCCAGGTCCAAGCGGTCACGCCAACCGGCCGCCTGCAGCACCGGCTCTTTCGTGAACTCCACGGGGTAGCCCAAGCACAGGTACGCCACAGGAATCACATGGAGAGGCACGCCCAATATCTTCCGCAGTTGGGCTTGCTTCAGAATGCTGACCCAGCCGACGCCGACCCCCTCAGCCCTGGCAGCCAGCCACAGGTTCTGCACGGCGCAGCAGGTTGAATAAAGGTCGGTCTCCGGGACCGAATTGCGCCCCAGGACCACTTCGGCCCGGGTCGGGTCGCAGGTCACGCAGACATTGACCGGCGACTCCATGATCCCTTCTAACTTCAGCGATAGATAGTGGGACCGCCGCGGCTCATCGAAGAAGCTGGAGGCGGCCTGACGTTCCCGGTTGAATAGGTCTTTGACTTTCTCGCGGATCGCAACGTCCTGGACCATTATGAAATCCCACGGCTGCATGAACCCAACGGACGGGCCATGGTGGGCGGCGCGTATTATCCGGGCCAACACGTCCGGTGGGATGGGGTCGGTCTTGAATGTCCTTATGTCGCGCCGGGAGAAGATGGCACGGTAAAGACCGCGTTGCTCCTCCTCGGAGAATCTATCCGATTGGACTGGCGAATCAGATGCCATGTTTCCCTACTCCCAAATTGCAAAAAGTTCGGACCGCCAAGTACGGCGGCCAAAATAAAAAGCCTCCGTCTCTGAGGATGGAGGCTTGGCGTACAAAACTGCCCACTCGATCCACGAAGCGGCATTGCTAGCGCGGCAGGTCTACTGACTCTTGGATCTTCACTCTTCGGCGCCTTCCGATCCTTCCACGGAAGGACAGTGACTGGCTAACGCCGTGCGCCCCAACGGGTCGGGACGCAACCGGCGATCGCCGTGCCTAAGAACTCCCCAATCACAGTGGCGGGCCCGTGCCGGAGTTTCACCGGCTTTCCTATTCTCCCCGATGGGGTTTGGTAAAAACCCATCGGGACACCGCGCGCTATTCTGTTTCCGCCCGCAAGGTTAGGCCATGGCATTCTGAAAGTCAACGCCGGTCCCCCTCAAACGCCCCAAAACATGAAGGAATCTGGTCTCACCGTTGGGCAACTGCTTCTCCGATGTGGACGTTTCCGTTGGTATCGACGCTCCGGGCTTCAGCAATGCCGAGGTGCGGGCGAATCCCAGGCGATTGCGGGCCTGATTCAGTGTTTCCTGGGAAGCAGATTGGAACTTGGCAGCCTCGGCGTAGATCTTCTGGGCTTCCAGCTCTTCGAGGGCCGCAGCGCGCATCACCTGGGCTTGGGCCATCATCTTTTCGGAATCGATCGATGCCCGTTCCACCATCTCCGAGCACTCCCATTCGGCTGTGGCGCGGGTCCGTTCGATCTGCTCCGCCGCCTGGCGTTTGGTGTCCTCGATCAAAGTTTCCCGGTATTCTTCGGCTTCCTGACGGATCGCGGCGGCCCGTTCCCATTCTTCATGGGCTTCCACGTGTTTTCGGTCCGCTTCACTTTCCAGGTAACGGGCTTTCTCCAAGGTGCGCTCGGTGTCGGCGATCAGCTCTCCGCATACGGTTTTCGCCGCTTCAAGTGTCTCGTTGGAGATATTCTGGTGGGCGTACTCAGCTTCGCTTTTCGAGCGCTTCGAGGCCGTCAAAGGGTCATTGCCGTTCGCCTGACCAATTTGGGACTGGACCCTTGGACCTGATTCCTCGGTGTAAGGGCTGGACCCGTTGGTCGATTTACTTGTATTCGAGTTCTCGGACGTCAATGCTCACTCCCGTTGGGCTTGCCACAAGGTGGTCTAACACGACATGTTCAGGTATCTAGTTTGCCAACGACAGGCATGAATCTGAAGTTCTATGCGGTCCACATCAGCCGGAGCGACGGGGTCTTGTTTGGATACTTGGGAGGACCCAAAGTGGACGTAGGGGTCCGGTTAAATGGACCCGCCGGGCCAGCGGGTCTAAAAAAAGTCGGGAAGCCACCGAAATGAAGGCAACAGGTGACGGGGTGGACAAGGTGGGAACCGGAGATTTTCTTCCGGGTACGTCCAAAGATCGTATCGAGAGGTGCGAGAAGATGTGAAGAGCTTGGTCCGGCCTTAAGTGGCTCTTGAAGAGAGGCATTACATTGCTTTTAAAAACCGTTTGGGGTTTACATGTTAATAAAGGGTCATCCGTTGGAGGCGGTTATATGAGAACACAGATGCTTTCGATAATATCCATTGGTATAACCATTGGCTTTCTGCTCGGGATGGGGGTGGTGGCGCTCCTGCGGTCCTTGTTAGACGGTCAAACACCGGGATTGGAAGTAGCGTTCATGGCCATGGTCGTCTTGATGGGCGGAGGTCTGGTCTACTACGTGGTCAAGCCCGTCCGCTAGGTCATGAGGCCAGCGTTTTTCCGGGTGGGGCCCGTTGGCCGAGTCATCTAGACGAACGAATCAGATTGGGGGAATGAGCGGGGCAACAAAAAAGCCGGCGGTTTCATCGCCAGCTTTTTTGTTTACGTGTCTGTTGGCCGAGGGCCTATTTATCGTCGGGCGGTTCGGAGGCCATCCAGGATATCTTCAACAACCTTCTCTAGCAATGGCAGATAACTGGCCGGTGCGTCGGCGATCTTTCGGTACACCCGGCTGGCGGCATCAGTGCCACCCCGCCGTCCATAAGCGCCCGATGCCTCAGAAACTTTGCCAGATCCGTCCGCCGGTCCGTTCTCCTGTTCCAAGTCGCCTTCTTCCAAAGTAAGGAACCAGCGAATGGGTTTGTCGTACAGTTCGCATAGTTTGTCCAGCAGGTGGTCAGGTACGGCGCGCTGTGACCGTTCCCAGCGATGTACGGTCATCCAGGAAACACCTATGCGCTCGGCAACCTTTTCCTGACTTAATCCAGTTCCGTTACGGGCCCGGCGGAGGCGTCCGCCGAGTCCGGGAATGCTAATTCTCATAAAATGCCCCGTTCAGTTCATTGTACTTATACGATTGTCGCAAAGCTTAGATTTAGCTCCCATACCCAGGTCGGTAAGCGGTAAGGAAAAACGGGAGTTAGAAGATTGGATTTCGTCATAACAGCACTAAATTATATGAATCGCGTAAGAATTCAAACATGCCCGAAACGGTAATTCCACGAAGTTGCAGTGGGTGCGTCAAGGCCGTTCATCTGCTTTTTAAGCTGAGGACTGCCTCATTTACCAACTGATTGTAGTCCTTGCGACGGAAACCCATCGAGAAATTGGCGTATAGTTTTCTAATAATTGTGTAATGGTTTTATTGCTGGTGTTGGAATCAACGACCTGAGCGTATGGCTTCTTTTGACGGAATGCGCGGCACGAACACGGTTTTCGGACCAACGGTGACCTGGTGAACAACCTGGACGACCGATCTACCTATCTAGAATCAGACCCTTCCGGTCTGCACGAGCGGCTCCAAACCTTACCTGACCAATGCAAAAAGGCGTGGGTCCAAGCTAAACAGACGGATTTCCCCGAAGATTGGCGACAATGCACGGAAGTGATCATCGCGGGTATGGGGGGCTCGGCGATCGCTGGTAACTTGGCCGCCGATCTGGCTGGACCAGGTTCGATCACTCCTATCAGAGTGGTCCGTGATTTTCATATTCCCGGAATCTCCGGCCCCCTTGGACCCGATGCGGGACCGAAGCCATTAGTCGTTGTGTGCAGTTTCTCCGGCGAGACCGAAGAAACCCTGGCCATGTTCGACCATGCCCGGTCAACCGGCGCACCGATGGCCGTGATCACAGGCGGCGGCGCCCTCGCCCAACGGGCAGCCGAAGCGGGTATCCCGGTTATGACCGTTGACGCTCCGGGCGAACCTCGTAGCGCTGTTGGTTATAACCTGATGCTGCTGGCTTCCCTGTTAGACCGGATAGGGGTGATCAGCGTTTCTGACCAAGAAGTGACGGAAGCAGTGGAAGCCGCTGGATCTATGGCTTCCAAAGTTGCGTCAGAAGTGCCGTCGGAGCAAAACCCGGCCAAGTTGCTGGCTAGAGACTTGGTTGGCCGCCTAACTGTGGTGTACGGCGGAGGGAATCTCTCGGGAATGGCCCTTCGGTGGAAGTCGCAGATAAATGAGAACGGCAAATCCTGGGCCTTCGCCGAGTTGTTGCCTGAGCTCTTGCACAATTCGGTGGAGAGTTTCCCCGGTGGCGCTGAGATCCGACAACGCACCACCGCGCTTCTACTGAAACCGCACCAGCCAACCCCTGAGCTGGAAAGCAGATATGCTGCGTTGGGCGAAACCTTGGACTGCTCTGGCATTGAGCACCGCATCATCGCCGGGTCTCCGGGCGGACATCTAGCCCAGTCCTTGTCGATGATCGTTCTGGGCGATCACGTTAGCTATTACATGGGGTTGCTGAATGGGATAAACCCGTCCGAGACCCCCAGCATCGATCTTTTCAAGAAACGGTTGTCCGATCCAGACACCGGCTATTGAGCCGCCGAGGCCGTAATCCGCAGTCAGGCGTGTTGACATCGTCTACGCCGTCGGTCAAAATCCCATCTGATTCCCAGCGCTGGTTAAAAAGGAGTTAGACCTATGTTGAAGGTAGGACATGTCGTGGTCCGGCCCGGTAGAAAGGCCGGCATGGAACCAGTGGAGATTCCGGTGCCCGAGGAACTGGTAACGGTGCCAGGTATTCCCATGGTCAGCAAAGACATCGATTTCTACAGCAGGGAGTATCCCCTGCTTCGCCAGCAGGTCGAGCACGGCGCCGACACCGAATGGGCCCCCAGCGTCGGCACCCCGGCCATGCAGAAATACCACCACGAACATCAAGCCGTGATGGAAGAGTTCTACCCCAGCATGAACCGGACGGGCGACTTGGAGCCCACGGGCGCCCCCACTGGCGCTGATGTCACCCAGTTGATCCGTGACAAAGCCGTTGAGATGGGATATTTGGACGTCGGATTCACCGATCACGACGTACGCTTCATCTACCAAGACCGGAAAGAGCACGTCAAGTATCCCAACGCCGTCTGCCTGGCGCTGGAGCAAGACTTCGCAGAGACTCAGACCGCACCCAGCATGGCTGCTGAGCACGGCCACTACGGTACCTATGAGGTCCAGGCGCCCATGGGACTGCGGATGGTCGACTACATCCTGTCATTGGGTTATCACGCCCAGCTGCACGGCCCCAGCAACCACAGCGCGGCGACGATTCCCATGTTCGTAGCCGCTGGGATGGGCCAGTTGGGCGCAAACGGCCAACTGCTTACCCCCCACGCCGGCGCCCGATGCCGGCTACAGATCATCACCACCGATGCTCCCGTCTCTTTCGACAAGCCAGTCGACTATGGCTTCCACGCTTTCTGTCAGGTCTGCCAGGTCTGCGTCAACCGCTGCCCCGGCCGCGCCCTGATGCGCGAGAAGATCTGGTGGCGGGGCGTTGAGAAGAACAAGCTCATCTACAAGCGCTGCCGCCCGGTCATGTCCCGGTACGAAGGCTGCGCCATCTGCATGAAGGTCTGCCCCATCAACAAGTACGGGGCCAAGGCTGTCATGGAGCATTACATCGAGACCGGCCAGGTGCTGGGCAAAGGCACCCACGACCTGGAAGGTTACACGCTGCATGAGGAGAGCACCGGCAAGTACGTCACCGGATACTTCGGTCCCGGTGAACTGCCCACCTTCGACGCCGACTTCTTCAAGATCCCCAGCGGGACCAGGGAGAACGCTGCCCTCGAGGAGCTCCTAGAGCATATCGAGAGCAGGAACGACGGGCTGGACAAGGAGAAGGACGACGAAGTGTTGTTCAATTTCCGAGACCGGCTGCGCGTCATCATCCACGGCGAGGTCAGCGACAGCACGATGTTCTAGGCCCGCCGGCCAACGATCATAGGACTAAAAAGGGGAGCAAGTTTTGTGCTTGCTCCCCTTTTATTTTGGACTGGTAGCGGCGCCACGGAAGCCTTCCGCCTCTGGACATCCTCAGGGAGTGGATTGTATCGTTGCTTCCAACTGTTGGACGCAGATCGGATGGAGTTGGTGATGGCTGTAGATTGGACCGCCAAAGGAGACTTATTTGAGGGTTGTAATTGCAACCTGCTCTGCCCCTGCCACGTGTCATTCCGGCAACCACCGACCATGGGGTACTGCGACACCATCTGGGCCGTGTCCTTCGAGCAGGGGAGCTACGGCGATGTTGACCTGGCAGGGTTGAACGCGGCCATATTCTTGCATTGCCCGGGTAACATGGCGGACGGTGATTGGACGACTGTCCTATACGTGGATGACCGGTCTTCGCCGGAGCAGGACCAGGCGCTGCGGGCGATCTTCTCCGGGGACGACGGCGGCCCATGGGGAGTGATGTCCCAGTTCTACACCGACGGCAAATACGCGGCGATCAAGCGAGTCCCGTTGGAGATGACCATCGACGGCCGCACCAGGACCATCACCGCTCCCGACCGGCTATTTCTGGAGATGCAGACGCTGCGCGGCGGCGAGGACCGCCAGGGACTGGTAACCATCAACAACCTGCGGAACGTCATCCACGGAAACGAGCACGTCATGGGTCTTTCCAACTTCAACGTCAAGGATGAGACCATGACCTGGGAGTACCAGGGCAAACACGGCCTCTACAGTAAGTTCGATTGGTCGGGCGGCTAGGCGGCGGAGACCCGGTCCAGGTGGACCTGTCCTTCTTTCATCACCAGCCGGATCCGGTCCTTGTCTTGCAGGATAGCGATATCGGCCAACGGGTCCCCGTCAATGACCACTAGGTCGGCGAACTTGCCTGTCTCCACCGTTCCAATCGTTTCTTCCAAGCCCAGGCACCCGGCAGCCCACCCGGTGGCTGCAACTAGGGCCTGCATCGGCGCCATGCCTGCCTCAACCAGCAGCTCCAGTTCTTTGGCGTTGTTGCCGTGCTCCCAGCCTCCGGCGTCGGTCCCGGCGACCACCTTCACACCGGCGGATAACGCTTGCTGGACCGTGTCGATGTGCTGCTGCCGGAACCCTTGGGCTTCGGCTTGGGCGTGGGGATTGCCCTGGGTGGCGTGGAAGGTGAATACGGTGAAGGTGGGCACCAGGTAGATATCGCCGTCGGCCATCACCTTCAAGAGGTCCGGCTCCAACCCCAGTAGGCAGCCGTGCTCGATGGAATCCACCCCCGCCTCAATGGCGGTGCGTAGCCCGGGCCCACCTAGGGCGTGGCAGGCAACCGGCTTGCCGTGGATATGGGCTTCGTCCACCAGCGCCCAGACCTCCTCCGCGTTGTAGGAGCGGGTGGTGCCGCTCTGGGTCTCCCGGCCAAAGCCTGTCTGGAAAAACTTGATGACGTCCGCGCCGGCCCGCACCACCTCCCGCACCATGGCACGTATGTCGTCGGGTCCGTCGGCGATGCCTCGGGGCAGGTTGGGGTCAGGCGATGTGGGTTGGTGGTGGCCCGAGGGGCTGGAGCGGTCCTGGGTGCCTTGAGTCGGCGAAAGGGGGCTGGTGGCCAACTGCAATCGTGGCCCCGAGATCAGGCCCTGCTCCACCGCCTGCTTGTAGCCAACATCCAGCCAGCCACAGTCTCGGATGGCCGTGTAACCCGTGAGCAGGGTCTCTTCCATGACCTTAGCCACCCGCAAAACACGGGCGCTTCGCGGCTCGGCCAAGCCCCAGCGGCCCAGCAGGTTGTAGCCGAAGGACGTCAGGTGGTCGTGGCAGTCGATCAGGCCGGGGAGCAGGGTATGGCCGGTTATGTCAACAACCTGGCATTCCGGCGGGAGCATGACCGCCTCGCGTGGACCCGCTGCCTCGATTCGGCCATCATCACTGACCAGGACCGTGGCGCCGGGCAGAGGAGGCCCACCGGTCCCATCGATCAGTGTACCGTCGGTGAGGGCAAACATAAGCTTACCGCCCGCAGGGCCTAGATTCCTTGCCAGAAACGGAGGCCGTTCTCCCGGACGATCTTGCCGAAGCCCGGCTTGGCCAG
>Ga0208471_1000584_pt1 | contig 12823 bp, 9 predicted proteins | sample DeeseametaMP0441_FD_184210 | JGI IMG/M metagenome (GOLD analysis project Ga0208471, IMG submission 184210) | Marine microbial communities from the Deep Atlantic Ocean - MP0441 (SPAdes) | ecosystem: Environmental > Aquatic > Marine > Oceanic | place: East of Rio de Janeiro, Brazil, South Atlantic...
CTGGTATTTTGCATAGTAAAAAAGGGAGGGACAGTGAGCAGCCGGGAAGTCAACAAAAACCATTGAAATTGAAAAACAACCGGAAGCGAAGTAAATGGAATGGAACAGGGATCTTGAGTATCCCTACCTATATTTTTTTAGAACTTTATTCGAATTAGCAGTTCTTAATTTTTTAGATGAAACTTTCTTTGCCACCACTCATTCAGATCATTATGGTCTCGATACAGAGAAGAACAATCTTTGGTATTGGAATGTTGGGACTCGATAAAACCAAGCGCTTTGTTTCCTGCGGTATCACGATCTAAGTAGAGTAGTAATTCCTGATAGTCTTTTAGCTTCGGAGAGACTTTTTCAACAAGCGCGGTAGAGTTTAAAATCAATATATCGGATTGTTTTATTTTATCCTTTTGAAAAGCTGCCAGTGAAAGAAAATCGAACCAGCCTTCGCAGATAATTAATTGTTGTTTTCCGTGAAGAACCCAACTGGAAGCTTTTGGGCTAGTACTTAATTTGAGATACTTACTTCGTAATTCATAACCTCCTTTTTTATTTTTAAAGCCCAAGGCAAACTGATTCCTTTTCTTCAGTTTAAAATGAACTTCATAAGCATAGGCTTTCAGAAGTGTGCCAGAAATGCCTCGATGTTGCGCATAAGAAAATAAAGCCGGATGAGTAACCGATTTGATCCGGGTGATCATAAAAGGAGAAGGAGTGGGCTTCTGATGGTTTTGAAATACGCTTCTTTGAGGTTGACAAAGTGTGCCCTTAAAATTCTGAAGATAGAGAAGAACTCCGCTCACATCTGTATGTAAATAGATAATCAATAGATCGATAAGATTACCACCTTTACCCAAGCCGAAGTCATACCATCGGTTCAACTTTAAATTTACTTTAAAAGAGGCTTGCGTCTCTGACCGTAAGGGACTCAGATACCAAGCTTCTTTTCCCGTTTCTCTAGTGGGAAGGTGTCCCAATTTTTCCAGTACCTCAGGGATGGAAATAGTGCGGGCACGTTCACAGTTTACGATTTCTTTTTTCATAAGCTCTATATTCAATGTCTTGATGATGATTCAAGACAACACAATCCTTTTAAAGTTATGTTGAATGAAAGAAATAGCTTAGCACAAAGAATAGTAATTATACACAATGATCGCCTCTAATGGGTGTCAAGGTAAATCAAATGATTTCCAATCAATCGCTATGAATTAATTAATAGAAGAATAGCAAAGTCTAAGGCTTGAATTGAAATAAAATTTAAAAAATATCACCAATAGAGTTATCAACAATAAATCTCCTGGAAAAATCAAAATACAGTACACTCAAAAAGCGATTTTTCAATTATTTGAAATAATGCCGATAACAAAACATTTAAAAATGAATACAATATTTACACGTTTCTAATGACGGATGATTTTGTTCAAGAAACATATGGAGCGAAGAGATTTAAAGCTCGAATAAGAGCAAAATATTTATCGTAAAGTTTCAGTAAAAAAAAGCATTTTTTTACTAGTACACCAAGTTGTCCCTATTTGGAACGAAGTGTACTATTTTCGGGACAAGCTATGGACAAGCTATGGACAAGCAGTGAACGACAGGTATGTTTTTCGTTTAAAAAGGCAAACATATATAAACTATAAAAAACATGTTTTTAAAAATAATTTTTCAATTTTAAAAAAGCAAGTCATTTAACTTCAAGTTATTAAGGGTAATTCGATTTATATCCGATTGCTATCGATTAAATTGCTAATGAAGAAAAAAAAAGAGCGCCAGCCGCCAATTCTCTTCAAAAAAAATGGGAGCTTTAACATTTAAAGAGAAAAATGTTCATCATTTTACAGTGTTCAGGAATATTAATATAGATCATAACATCTCTCTTTACCCGTTTCAAAACAAGACTTCAATTTATATAAAGTCTTATCATTATTAGTATTTAATTAGACCCCCTATATAACAAAAGTATTTCGCCGCTTTAAATTGAAATTCCACATCATTTTAAAACCTATTTTTTTATAATTCTCTTAATTAAATTTAATTCTTAAGTTTATTTTTAAGTTGTTCCATATCGGTTGAAATTTTAGAATCAATCACTCGGGCATATATTTGAGTAGTAGCAATTTTATTATGCCCTAGAAGTTTAGAGACGGTTTCAATAGGAACTCCATTTGATAGGGTTATGGTCGTAGCAAAAGTATGTCTAGCCATATGAAATGTTAGATTTTTTTTAATTTGAGCTGCATCGGCAATTTCTTTGAGATAAAGATTGACTTTTTCATTTGAAATTACAGGAAGAAGTGACTGAGTAACTTCAGTTACCGGGTGATCTTCATATTTATTTAGAATTTCTTCAGCCTTCTCGAGTAGTGGAACCTTCACCGGAGATCCGGTTTTTTGTCTTTTAGTAATAATCCAAAGATTTTTATCTTCTCCAATCATCAAATTAGTTTTAGTTAATGCGATGATATCGGCATAACTAATTCCGGTGTAGCAACTAAATATAAATAAGTCTCGGACTCTATCTAATCGTTCAATCGGAAACTTATACCTCTCAAGCAAATCTAGTTCGTGAGAGTTCAAAAATTCTCTTTGTTTTGCTTCAAATGTAGGTTTCCATCTAACAAATGGATCTTTATCAATCCATTCTAAATGATAAGCCAGAGTAATTATTTTTCTTAATCTTTGAATATGCTTCATTACGGTATTATGAGACATAGCCTTAAAGTGTCCTTTAGGATAGTAACTTGTTAGAAAGGTTTCGAAGTCAGAAATAAATTTAAAGTTGAGTTGCTTTAAATAAATATCATTGGTTTTTAATTTCTTCTTGAGAAACCTATCAATATATTTCTGAGTTACCCCAAAGTTCCTAATAGTTCCTGCTGATAAAGTTTTTTCTATTTTTTCATTATGATAAGTTAGTATTTCCTGAAGCGATTTAGCTCCTTCATCTTCACCAAAAAACTTAGCTTTGATTAACTGAGCAGTAATGAGTTCTTCTTTATATTTTAATTCTTGATAAATGGAGTAGACTTTTGCCTGACTTTCATTTATTAAATTGTTGATCGCCTTAGCCTGAGCATTAGTTCCTTTTACTTTTTTTGCTTTTTTATCCCATTGATCAATTAAAACTTTACGTTTTAAGCCAATGTTTGCTCTTCTACCGTTAACAGTAATTCTTAAAAATAGATCTGCTTTATTGTTTGTAGATCGTGATGAATTAATCCAAAATAGGATTGAGAATGTGTGAGATGTCTTCATAGTTGTCATCTTTTGGTTAAACAATTGATGAAAATCAAATCAACTATGCAGGAGTGATTTTTAGTCTAGGTCAACACTGTTGACCGCGTTAACTTTTTGTGAACCGATCTGTTATCATTTGAAAACAAATCAAATCAAAGTAAATTAACCTCTAAAAACCATAAAACCCTGAAAATCATATATTTTACAGGGTTTTATATCGTTTAGAAATACTTCTTTAGTGACCCCGGCAGGATTCAAACCTGCAACCCTCAGAGCCGAAATCTGATGCGCTATTCAGTTGCGCCACGGGGCCTTTATTTGTGTAAGCTAGTTTTTGGTTAAGCCAATTTCTTTTTTACGACCATCGAGATGGTTTTCCCATCGGCCTTACCGGCCAATTCTTTAGAAGCTAAGCCCATCACTTTTCCCATATCTTTCATTCCTTCAGCTCCGGTCTGTGCGATGATCGCTTCTACTTTCGCTTCAATTTCTGCTTCACTTAACTGCTCCGGTAAAAACTGAGCGATTACTTCTGCTTGTTTTTCTTCCGGTTCTGCTAAATCTTCTCTATTCTGCTCTCTGTAAAGAATAGCGCTGTCTTTACGCTGCTTTACTAATTTCTGAAGAATTTTAATTTCTTCTTCTTCAGATAAATCTTGCTGACTATTTTCTGTCTTTGCTAATAAAATAGCACTTTTTACAGCTCTTAAAGCTTCTAAAGCTGCAGCATCTTTTGCCTTCATCGCAGCCTTCATTTGCGTCATCACGTCTTTTTCTAAACTCATAAATAGAAAATTTTAGTCTTGCGAAGATAGTAATCTCCACTAAAAAACCCGAAGTTTAGTTTTGTAAACTTCGGGTTTTTCTCTGTTTTTGTGTTTTAGGCTTAATCTACGTTATCGTGTAAAAACGAATTATTGGTTCTTAACGTAATCTCATCGTTACTATCGGTACCTAAACTGGTTCTAGAAATCTTATCGTTTGTAGCAGAACCTTCGTTGTTTAGGTCTAATCCTGCTCTTTTATAAGCAGGCTGCTTTTCAATTTCATCGATATTATTGTTGTTTCTGAATTTGTAGTTGAAGTTTTTCATTCTCGCTCTACGTTCTGCAGCTCTAGCAATTAAATCTTCTGAAATCGGATTCTCAAAAGGATCTATTTCTCCTGAAGCCGGTTGCTGCGGAGCTTGCTTTTCTTCTTGTTTTACTTCTCTACGTTCAACTTTAAACTCTTCTGCCTTAGGCTCGGGCTGAGTTGGTTTTTGAGCTTGCGGAGTCGATGTTGCTTGTGGCTTTGCTTTTTCTATACGCTCTTCCAACTCCATATAATCTTCTAAAGAATACCTTTTCTCTCCGTTAGCGTTTTGTTCAGCAGAGATTACTTCAATCCCACTATTCACTTCGATGTTTTTTACATCTTCTTCCACTTCCTCTTCTTCTAGGCTGAAGTAAACTTTATGCTCCGGCTCTTCCTCTTCATTTTTTGTTGCTGAAGGAATTTCTTCTATTTCCTCTTCAACTTTTTCTTCATTTAAAGGAAAATCGAACGTGAACATTGTTGGTTGCTCATCTTCTTCTGTTTGTGCAGAAATTTCTTTCGGCTCGTTTACTTCAATTTGATTCGCTTCTTGATCTGCATCGATAATCACGAAATCATCTTCGTTGTAACTGATGTCTTCATAAGAAACTTCAATATTCTTTATCAATTCTGAAGTTGGCACAAAGTCCATTTCATTTTTTGGCTCTTCTCTTTTTGGTGCAGGTTTTTCTTCAACTTCATCTTCTAGCGTATGAACTATTCTGTTTTGTTCTGGCGCTTTTCTTTCTTGCGGAGCAGTTTGCCTCGGTGTGGTTTGACCCGGCGTTAAGTTATGAACAGCTTTTTGCTCGTCTTCTAAAGTGTGAATAATTTTTTTGGTCTCTGTATTCACAATTACGTTTTGCTGTTCAAGATCGAAACCCGTGGCGATGATGGTTACCGAGATTGATTCTTCTAAACTTTCGTCGTCACCAACACCCATAATAATATTGGCGCTATGTCCTGCTTCTCCTTGAATGTGATCGTTGATCTCACCAATTTCATCAATCGTAATTTCTTCTGAACCAGAAACGATTAACAGCAATACGTTTTTAGCTCCGCTAATTTTATTATCATTTAATAAGGGTGAATCTAAGGCTTTTGCAATTGCTTCTTGCGCTCTATTACTACCTGAAGCTGTTGCCGATCCCATAATGGCCGTACCACTATTGCTTAATACGGTTTTTGCATCACGCAAGTCAATATTTTGCGTGTAGTGATGTGTTATTACTTCTGCAATACCTCTAGAAGCTGTAGCCAGCACTTCATCAGCTTTCGAGAATCCTGCTTTAAAACCTAAATTACCATAAACGTCTCTTAACTTATTGTTGTTGATCACAATAAGAGAATCTACGTTCTTTCTTAATTTTTCTACTCCTAACTGCGCTTGATCGTTACGCATTTTCCCTTCAAATTGAAAAGGAATCGTTACGATACCTACGGTTAGAATATCCATATCTTTGGCTTGCTTGGCGATGATCGGCGCAGCTCCTGTACCGGTACCACCACCCATTCCTGCGGTGATAAAAACCATTTTGGTGTTTTTATCTAACAAGGTTTTTAGATCGTCGAAACTCTCTAAAGCAGCTTTTTCTCCAATTTCGGGATTTGCTCCTGCTCCTAAACCTTCAGTTAAACTTACTCCTAACTGAACTTTAATAGGCACCGGACTGTTTTCTAAGGCTTGCGCGTCTGTATTACAAACCACGAAATCTACCCCGTTTATTCCTTGGTGAAACATATGGTTAATGGCGTTAGAACCACCACCACCTACTCCAATCACTTTGATCACATTGGATTGGTTTTTTGGTAAATCGAATGAAATGTCGAATTCTGTGCTGCTCATAATTCTATAATTTTCGGTTTTAATGTCTTGTTTTCTTTTTCTAGCTATTTATTCTGCGTTGTCTAAAAAATCTTTAAAATCGTCGAACCATTTTTCAAAAATGTTCTTGCGATGTTTTTTAGGCTTTTTATACGTTTCTTCCTGTTCTTCTTCAGGATCTTCTTCTGTTAATTCTTCGTTGATCGGTTGTTGCGGCTCTTCTAAGGGTTGCTCTACAACTTGTTCCGGTTGTGCTTCAGCTTCTTGTTGTAATTGCTCTTCTGCAACGGCTGCGGCTTCTTCCTCTTCAACTCGTTTTTGATTTTTTTCTAAGCTATTCAACACCAATCCTACGGCAGTTGCGTACATTGGGCTGGTTGTTTCTGGATCACTATCGCCTGCTAAATGCTCGTTAGGATAACCAATACGCGTATCCATACCGGTAATATATTCAACTAACTGCTTTAAATGCTTTAATTGCGCACCACCACCGGTAATAACGATCCCGGCAATTAATTTTTTCTTTTGCTCGTCGTGACCGTAATTTTTTATTTCTAAAAATACCTGTTCAATAATTTCAACTACTCTAAAGTGAATGATCTTCGAAAGGTTTTTTAACGTTATTTCTTTAGGTTCTCTGCCTCGAAGTCCGGGAATTGATACGATCTCATTGTCTTTATTTTCTCCCGGCCAGGCTGAACCAAATTTTACTTTTAACAATTCAGCTTGCTTCTCGATAATCGAGCAACCTTCTTTAATATCTTCTGTAATTACATTTCCGCCGAAAGGAATTACTGCCGTGTGGCGAATAATACCGTCTTTAAAAATGGCCAAATCGGTTGTACCTCCTCCTATATCTATTAATGCGACACCGGCTTCTTTTTCTTCTTGGCTTAATACTGCATTCGCTGAAGCTAAAGGTTCTAAGGTTACTCCAGCTAATTCTAGCCCAGAACTTTTTACACAACGACCAATATTTCTGATCGATGAAATTTGCCCGACTACTACATGGAAATTAGCTTCTAAACGACCGCCGTACATCCCGATTGGTTCTGTAATTTCGGCTTGACCGTCTACTTTATATTCTTGCGGTAATACGTGAATAATTTCTTCACCCGGAAGCATCACTAATTTGTGTACTTGGTTGCACAACATATCGATATCACGTTCAGAAATAACTTCGTCGGAATTTTCTCTGGTAATGTAATCGCTATGTTGTAAACTTCTAATATGTTGCCCGGCAATCCCAACTACAACTCCGCTAATATCCATCCCAGAATTAGCTTCTGCTTCTTGAACTGCCTGTTGAATCGATTGAATGGTTTGTGTAATGTTATTAACTACTCCTCGGTGAACTCCTAAACTTTTAGATTTCCCGATGCCGAGAATTTCCATTTTACCGTACTCGTTGTTACGGCCGATCATGGCTACAATTTTAGTGGTTCCAATATCAAGTCCTACTGCAATATCTTTATCTTTCATAATCAAAACAATGTCACTTTTTGGTACAAACAACCTGATTATCAAATTGAAGACTTACACGACGGTAAGCATTCAGCTTTTTATCTTTCATCGCCTTTTTATAAAAGGCTTTAAAGTTTTTAATTTTCTGTTCTAAATTCTCTATTTTACCTAGTTCTACTTCAAAATCGAGCACTCGTAAGCCCAGTTTATAATTCTCTTCTTTACCTTTTGAAATTGAGGTAATATGTTCTTTTAAAAATTTATCGTTTTCAATTTTGGTAAGTAAAGGGTAAACTTGAGGAATGTCTTTTTCTGTAATGCCTGTTACCAACGGTACGCGTGCCGAATAAATTTTAGACAAGGGCATTTTTTTACTTTGGGTATCTATGTAAAATGACTCTCTACCATACACTCTAGCCAATGGCTTTCGTTGAGTTATGTTTGCAATTAGCTTTTTATCTACCGTTAGAAACACGTCTGCTTCTTTAATCATTTCGTGTGTATCTAAGGTATTTTCTAACGTATTCAAATCTATGATTTCTTTCCCTTCATTATGAAGAGTATCCGCATTTACTATCAACAACTTATTAACTGCATTTTCAGTCACATACAGGTTTTCACCATTAGTAAATTGAATTTTTACTTCGGTAATTTTTCTAGCAGCGTTTCTTCGAGAAGAAAAACTGTACAGAAAAACGACCAAAGCCAATATTGCAAAAGCTTTTATGTAATTCCAATTAACTTTCACGGTTTAACGCAACTTTAATGGTTTCTACTTCATTTCCTATATCTCCGGCGCCCATCATCACAACAACTTCTGCTGAAGACGCGGCTATTTTTTCTAGTAAATCTTCTCTGTTAACCAGTTGTTTTTTATCGTTCGTGATCTTATTAAGTAATAATTCTGAATTTACGCCTGCGATCGGCTTTTCCCGAGCCGGATAAATTTCCATCAACATCACTTCATCAAACTTCGAAAGACTGTTTGCAAACTCATCGGCAAAATCTTTAGTTCTGCTGAATAAATGAGGCTGAAATACCGCCAACACTTTTTTACCGGCATGCATTTCTCGAACGGCTTGATGCACCGCCAAAATCTCTTCCGGGTGATGAGCGTAATCTTCAATAAGAACTTTTTCTTCAGTTTTTAAATGATAGGTAAATCTTCGCTCCACGCCTTTAAAACTGGCTAAAGCTTTGCCTAATTTTTCTCCTTCAACCCCAAACTTCACACCGATTGAAAGCGCGGTTGCGGCATTCATTAAATTGTGTTTACCGGGTAAACTGAATTCGATTTGTTTGATAATTTCTTTCGGACTCACAAAATCGAAAATGTAGGAGCCGTTTTCAACTTTCACATTTTCTATCTGATAATCGGCTTTCTCTTCAATCGCAATCGAATTGCCTTCTAACTCTAATCCTTTTTTAAAGAAAAAGTTAGATTTATCGGTTACCTTTTCAGCAAAACTTAAAAAGGTTCTTTTCAATTCTTCCGCTTGGCCATAAATATCTAAATGATCAGCATCCATCGACGTGATGGCTGCGATTGTTGGGTGTAAATGCAAGAACGAACGATCGAACTCATCGGCTTCAACCACAACAGCTTCGTGCCCGTCGTTGATAAAATTGGTGTGATAATTTTCACTAATTCCGCCTAAAAAAGCGGTGAGCTTAACCCCGGATTGCTTCAAGATATGTGCTAAGATGGCAGTAGTTGTTGTTTTGCCGTGAGTGCCAGCTACTGCGAGTGTTGGAAAATCTTTTGTAATCATCCCAAGAACTTCCGCTCTTTTCTTAACCCCAAAACCTCTGTCCCTGAAATATTGAAATAATTGATTTTCCGCTGAAACAGCCGGAGTATAAACCACCAAAGTGTTTTCTTTCTGGGTAAATGAAGAAGGAATTTCTTCTACACGATCGGTAAACGTAATTTGCACGCCTTCTTCTTCTAACTTTTTTGTGATCTTGCTTGGAGTACGATCGTAACCGCCTACCTGCTTGTTCTGTTGCACAAAATACCTGGCCAAAGCGCTCATCCCGATGCCGCCAACGCCGATAAAATAAATATTTTGTATGTGGTTAAACAAGCTCATTTTTTATTTTATAATCTTACTTTTTTCATACCTACAAGGTTTTTAAAACCTTGCAGGATTTTAATTCTTTTTAATTAATTTTTCAATTTCGTCTGCAATATCTTTTGTCGCATTTGGTTTTGCCAGTTTCAATATATTTGCACTTAATTTTTGCTGAAGCGTTTCTGAACTGATCAATGCTGAAAACTCTTGTTGAAATTTTTCTTCCAGTTCGGTTTCTTTCAACATTATAGCCGCTTCTTCTTTTACCAAACTCATCGCATTTTTAGTTTGATGATCTTCGGCTACGTTTGGCGACGGAATAAACACCACCGGTTTTGCCACCATACACAACTCACTCACCGAACCGGCGCCTGCTCTTGAGATAATTACATCTGCCGCGCTGTAAGCTAAATCCATTCGGTCTAAAAATTCGTGTACTTGAACGCTTGCCGATTGGTATTTTTTATACTTTTCGAAATAGAGCTTCCCGGTTTGCCAAACCAGTTGTAAATTATTGGCTTCAAAATAATCTAGGTTGGCTTCAATTAACTCATTAACACGTCTAGCTCCTAAGCTTCCGCCAATGACTAAAACTGTTTTTTTATTCGGAATTAATTTGAAATAAGCTTCTGCTTCATTCTCTTTATCTTGAATCTCGATAAGATCTTGTCTTACCGGATTTCCTGTAAATCTTATTTTCTCCTTCGGAAAGAATTTCTCCATTCCCGCATAGGCAACACAAATTTTATCGGCTTTATTGGCTAACCATTTATTGGTAATTCCCGCAAATGAATTTTGCTCCTGCAAAACGGTAGGAATATTTTTTTGGTTCGCTACTTTCAATAAAGGTCCGCTTGCAAAACCACCAGTACCAATAACCACATCGGGCTGAAAGTTTTTAATAATCTTTCTCGACTTGCGTAAACTGCTCAACAACTTAAACGGAAATGCTAAGTTTTGTAGCGTTAATTTTCGTTGAATTCCGCTAATCCATAAACCTTCAATTTTGTATCCGGCTTTTGGCACTTTTTGCATTTCCATGCGGTCTTGCGCGCCGACAAATAAAAATTCAGCATCGGGATGACGACGTTTTAATTCATCGGCAATGGCAACCGCCGGATAAATATGTCCGCCAGTTCCTCCTCCAGATAGTATGAATTTTAATTTGCTCATATTGCTTCGCTCAAAATTTCTAACGGATTATCGTTATCTTCTTCTATCGAGCTTAATTCTTCTTCTTGTTTTTTAATTTCTTCTCGCTTCGCCGCCACACTTTGCACAATACCTAAGGCCAAACACGTCATCCAAATCGATGAACCACCGCTACTAATTAAAGGCAGCGTTTGCCCGGTTACCGGAAATAATTCTACCGCGACTGCCATATTGATCAATGCCTGAAAAATAATAGGCAAACCAACAGCCACGACGACTAACTTCCCAAAAATAGTTGGCGCTTTGGTTGAAATAACGACAAGCCTGAATAATATAAACAGGTAAGCGAGCATTACCCCAAAAGCTCCTAACAAGCCCATTTCTTCAACAATAATGGCATAGATAAAATCGGAAGAAGATTGTGGTAAAAAATTACGCTGAATGCTTTTACCTACTCCTGCTCCCGCTAAACCGCCTCTAGCGATCGCTATTTTTGCTTTTTCAATTTGATAATCGGCTTCTGTATCTTCATCATTCGCAAAATTCTCTACACGACTAATCCACGTATCTACCCTGTTCGGGAAAACACCCGGAAAAGCTTTCGCCGACAAAACAAAAATGGAAAGGAACAATATTCCTGATCCTAAAATTATTCCGATATACTTTAAAGGGTAACCACCGAGAAAAACCAGTGTCATGACCATTAAAAATATGATCGCCGTTGTCGAAAAATTGGCCGGCAAAATTAGCATTAAAATTACACCTACGGGCAACCAAAGCGGTAAAATTGTCTCTTTAAACGTAACTTTTTTCTCGTGTATCTTCGATAAATAGCGCGCTACGTAAATCATTAAGATCACTGATGCCAAGGTTGAAGTTTGGAACGTCTTGTTAATGATGGGAATAGTGATCCAACGGCTTGCATTTGCCCCACCAATTGTCGTGCCTTGAGCCAAGGTATAAATAAGCAAACCAACGATCACTGGAATCATTAAAATGGACAAACCTTTAAAATAATGATAGGGAATACGATGAATTGCATAAATAATAACAAAACCTAAAAACAGGTGCACAAAATGCGTAATTAGGTATTTAAAAGTACCGCCATCGCCATACAAATAAGCCAAATTACTACTAGCACTATACACCGGAATAAATGAAAATATTGCCAAAAGCGCAGCAACTGCCCAAATGGCTTTATCTCCCTTTAAATAGGAAAATACATTGTTAGATGATATGTGATCTTTTAATGCCACTAATTTTTTATAAGTTTCTTACGTTATCTTTAAATTGTCTTCCGCGGTCTTCGTAATTCTGAAATAGATCGAAACTCGCACAAGCCGGAGAAAGTAAAACGGTATCACCGGGATTTCCTAAATGGTAAGCCAATTGCACCGCTTCTTTCATCGATTGTGTTTCTACTAAATTCTCTACACAATTACTAAATACTTCTTTAATGCGTGCATTATCGACCCCTAAACAAATGATTGCTTTTACTTTTTCATTTACTAAAGGCAATAATTCTTCATATTTATTTCCCTTATCGACACCTCCAACAATCCAGATCGTTTCTGCAGACACACTTTCTAACGCATAATAGGTTGCATTGATATTGGTTGCTTTAGAATCGTTGATGTACTGCACGTTATTGATCTTCAACACTTTTTCTAAACGATGTTCAACTCCTTGAAAACTCCCCATACTTTCACGAATGGTTTGCTTTCTAATTTTTAAAAGTTGTGCTACTGTTGATGCAGCCATGGCATTTTTCGTGTTATGCTCACCCTTCAATGCTAGATCTTCTCTTGCCATAATAAACTCGTTGTCTTCTATTTTTACTATAATATTTTGTTCATCTGCGTACGCGCCTTCTTTTACTTTTTGCTGAAAAGTTAGCGGCAGCTTTTTTGCTTTTATTTCAAATTTCTCTATCCACTCTGCGATGGTAGGATTATCGGCATCATAAATAAAATAATCCTCCTCGGTTTGATTTTTT
>Ga0208471_1000587_pt1 | contig 12787 bp, 8 predicted proteins | sample DeeseametaMP0441_FD_184210 | JGI IMG/M metagenome (GOLD analysis project Ga0208471, IMG submission 184210) | Marine microbial communities from the Deep Atlantic Ocean - MP0441 (SPAdes) | ecosystem: Environmental > Aquatic > Marine > Oceanic | place: East of Rio de Janeiro, Brazil, South Atlantic...
ATAATTAGTATAAAAATCATCAAAAGTATTATTTTTTATTGCTTCTCTAATTTTGTTCATTAATTGTTGGTAAAAGCTTATATTATTTATAGTTAAAATCATGGAAGCTAAAATTTCATTAGAATTGATCAAATGATTAATGTAACTCTTGGAATATGATTTGAGATGTCTTAAATTTATACTTTCGTTTATAGGAGAGTCTTCTTTTTGGTATTTTGAGTTTCTTAAATTAAGTCTTCCTTCCCATGTAAAGGCCAATCCAGTTCTTCCTGATCGTGTAGGCATTACACAATCAAACATATCTATACCACGTTTTACTGCACCTAAAATGTCTGAAGGGGTTCCTACACCCATTAAATAACGTGGCTTATTTTTTGGCATTGAAGGTGTAACTTCATCAAGAACTTTAAACATTTGATCTTGAGTTTCACCTACAGCTAAGCCGCCTAGCGCATAACCATCAAAATCAATTTTTTCAAGACTTTCTAAACTTTCTAATCTTAAGTCTTTATAAATACCTCCTTGAATAATTCCAAATAAACCCTTTTTGAAATTATTACCAAATTCCTTTTTTGATCTTTCGGCCCAATTAATAGAAAGTTTTATGGATTGACTGAGTTTATTCTTATCACTAGTTAATTTGGGGCATTCATCTAAAACCATCACTATATCTGAATTAAGATCCTTCTGAATTCTGATGCTTTCCTCGGGACTTAACACAAATTTTTTACCATCTATATGAGAGTTAAAAATAGCACCATTTTTCTCATCAATTTTTACCAAATTTGATAAAGACATAATTTGAAAGCCGCCAGAATCCGTTAATATAGGAAGTCTACAATTCATGAACTTATGAAGACCTCCGACTCTTTTAATCCTCTCGATTCCAGGCCTAATCATCAAATGATATGTATTGGATAAAATTATTTGAGTACCAGATGAAACTACGTCATCCATAAAAACTGATTTAACGGTACCTTGTGTTCCAACAGGCATAAAGGCAGGAGTATCAATTGGCCCTCTGTAGGTATTAATTTTACCAAGACGAGCTAAATAATCTTCATTCAAAAGATTAAAAGAAAAATTTTCTGAAGACATGAAGTTACTTGAGTTTTACTTAGCTGATAAACTTATAATTTGATCTGGATCTGATACTTTTCCGTTGGAATCTTCTCCTCTTTTAATTAAATCAACAAACTCCATTCCCTGGATTACTTTTCCAAAAACTGTATATTGTCGATCTAAAGAAGGTGATGCTTTAAAACAAATAAAGAATTGACTATTCGCACTATTTGGATCACTAGAACGTGCCATCGATAGAGTACCTCGTTCATGCGGAATATTACTAAATTCAGCTTTTAAATCTGGATATTCAGATCCTCCTGTGCCAGCTCGTTGAATATCATAAGTGTCTAAATTTGAATTACCATACTCAACATCTCCCGTTTGCGCCATAAAGCCATCTATAACTCTATGAAAAACAACTCCATCATATTTTTTTTCTTTGGAAAGCTGTTTAAATCTTTTTACATGATTAGGTGCTTTGTCGCTGAATAATTCAATTATAACATTTCCATCTTTTAACTTCAAAATCATTGTATCTTCCTCTGCTAATGTTGGCTTAACAAATATAATAAAAATAAAAATTACAATTATTTTTTTAATCATATTTTATCTTTGATTGCTCGGATGGTACTTTTTGTGACAAAATTATCTATTTTTCCATTTAATTTTGCTATTTCTTTAACAAATTTTGATGAAATAACTTGTCTCTCTACATCTGACATCAAAAAAACCGTTTCAATAGTTTTATCAAGTTTCTTATTCATTCCCGCTAATTGAAATTCGTATTCAAAATCGGATACAGCTCTTAAACCTCGGAATATAATTGTAGCCTTATATTCTCGACAAAGAGAAGTAGTTAAATTATTAAAAGATAGAACTTTTATACTTTGCTTATTAAATTTTAAATCTTTGAAAAGTGAATCTTCTATTAATGAGACTCTTTCATCAGCAGAAAATAAATACTCTTTTGAATAATCATTCGATACAGCAACAATTAATTTGTTTACAATTTTTAAAGCACTTTTGATAATATCGATGTGACCATATGTAATTGGATCAAAAGTACCTGGATATATACCAACCTTACTCATCTTCTACTTTAATCGCTGAAACTACTTTTTCCTCCCCAGAAAGTTTAAATATTCTAACGCCTTGAGTATTTCTTCCAGCACTTCTTATTTCTTTAACAGCACATCTTATAACTCTACCTTTGTCTGTAGATAAAATAATTTCATCACCTTCGTTTACAGGAAGAGATGCCGCCACATTTCCGTTCCTTGAAGAGTTAATTATACCAATAATCCCTTTACCTCCTCTATTAGTAACTCGGTATTCATAAAAAGAAGTTCTCTTGCCAAAACCATTTTCCGTAATAGATAATATATATTTTTGCTTTGCTATTACTTCAGATGCTTTAACTTTATCAGCAGAGCCGTTTTTAAGTAAATTTTTTGCCGTTTTCGGGTTAATATTAACATTATCAACAACTGACAATGATATTACCTTGTCCCCTGATCCCAATTCCATACCTTTAATTCCCTTTGATGATCTACCTTTAAAAATTCTTAACTTTTTAGACATAAACCTTATACATTTACCTAGCTGAGTGCTTAAAATAACGTCTTGATCATTTCGACAAATTGTTACTCCAATTATTTTATCATCCCCATCAAGTTTCATTGCAATTTTACCCGTAGACTGAATACTAATAAAATCTTCTAAACTATTTTTTCTGACCTTACCTTTTGAAGTGGCAAAAACTACATAAAGTTTTTTCCACTCATTTTCATTTTCTGGTAAGGGCATAATTGAACTTATGGAATGATGACTTTTTAATGGTAGAAGGTTAAATAAAGTTTTACCTTTTGAATTGGCTGTTCCCTGAGGTATTTTCCAAGCTTTTAACTTATAAACAAGTCCTTGAGTTGAAAAAAATAAAATAGGAGTATGCGAATTTGCGGTAAAAATTTTTATAACATAATCCTCATCTCTCGTTATAATACCAGTTTTTCCTTTACCTCCTCTTTTTTGAATTTTCACAGAGGAAAGTGAGCCTCGTTTAATATAACCTTTATGGGTAATCGTTATTACAACCGCCTCTTTTTGTATCGTTTCTTCAATATTATAGTTTAAAGCTAAATCTAAAATTTTAGTTCTTCTCTTAACTGAAAATTTTTCTTTTATTATATTTAATTCATCAATAATTACATTAAAAAGTTCTTTTTTTGATTTCAAAAGTTTTTCATATTTTTTAATTAACTCAGCAAGTTTTTTTATTTCCGTCTCTATTTCATTTATTCCAAAAGCTGTTAATTTTTGTAATTTCAATTCAAGGATTGCTAATACCTGAGTTTCAGATAATGAATAGCTTGCTCTCGATTTTTCAGAATTGATAAGCTTTAACAATCGACTAGTCTTAGTAATTTTCCATTTTTTATTTAAAAGCGATTTTTCTGCTAATTCTGTGGTAGCAGAATTTTTTATAATTTTTATTACTGCATCTATGTTTTCAACAGCTATTGAAATACCTAACAAAATATGCGCTCGTTCTTGTGCCTTATTTAAATCAAATTTTATTTTTTTAATTAAAGTTTTTTCTCGAAAACTTACAAATTCAGATATAAATTCCTTTAAATTTAGTATTTTTGGTTTTCCATTAACAATAGCTAAAGTGTTAAAACTAAAAGTAGTTTCTATAGATGTTAATTTATATAATTGTCTTTTTACCGTTTCTGGTTCAACGTTTCTTCTTAAGTCTAATACAACTCTAACTCCTTCGCGATTAGACTCGTCTCTAATATCGCTTATGCCTTCTATTTTTTTATCCCTAGCTAGTTCAGCTATTCTCTCATTTAAAACTGATTTATTGACTTGGTAAGGTATAGATTTTAAGACTAAACGCTCTTTACCATTTTTTAAACTTTCCTCTTCTATTTCGCCTCTTATTTTGATTGAGCCTCTTCCTTTATTATATCCTTGTTTTAAATTATCCATGCCTACAATTATTCCCCCAGTTGGAAAATCAGGTCCTGGAACTTTTTTCATTAATTGTGAAATAGTAATATTTCTATTATTTATAAAAGCTACTGTGGCATCAATAATTTCACCTAAATTATGCGGAGGGATGCTTGTTGCCATTCCAACCGCAATACCACCTGCCCCATTAACCAATAAGTTTGGGAATTGAGCAGGTAAAACTGAAGGCTCTTTCTCTGTTTCATCGTAATTACTTCGAAACTCAACTGTATTTTTTTCTATATCATCAATTAAAAATTGCGAAATCTTGGCTAACTTTGTTTCAGTGTATCTCATTGCGGCAGCTGGATCTCCATCAATAGAACCGAAATTACCTTGACCATCAATTAACGGTAGACTCATTGAAAAATCCTGAACAAGTCTTACTAAAGCATCATATACAGCTTGGTCTCCGTGTGGATGATATTTACCAATAACATCTCCTACTATTCTTGCTGATTTTCTAAATTGCTTAGACCAATCAAAACCACCTTTATACATGGCGTATATTATTCTTCTATGAACTGGTTTTAACCCGTCTCTTACATCAGGTAGCGCTCTACTTATTATCACGCTCATTGCATATGATAAATAAGACGAGCTCATTTCATCATAAACAAAAATCGGTTTATGATTATTTTTACCTAAATCAGATGCTATATTTTCCATTTAAGCTAAAAAGGAATCTCATCATCAAGATCATTTGATGAAGAACTTTTCTCATTTGGCAGAGAACTTTTAGTTTCAGTGTTATCTTGTATGGATGTACTTTGACTATTTTTTCCACTTAATATGGTAAATGTTGAATTAAATCCTTGTAGAACTATTTCTGTAGAATATTTATCTTGGCCAGACTTTTCATCAGTCCACTTTCTGGTTGAAAGTTGTCCTTCAATATAAACTTGTGCACCTTTTTTTACATACTGTTGCACTACGTTAACTAAGCCTTCGTTGAAAATAACGACCCTATGCCACTCTGTTTTTTCTTTTCTTTCACCTGTATTCTTGTCTTTCCACGTATTGCTAGTCGCTAAACTAAATCTTGCGATACTTTTACCATTCACCATTTGCTTAATTTCAGGGTCGGCCCCTAATCTTCCTATTAAAAGTACTTTATTTAAACTTCCTGCCATATTATTTATAGATTCGTTAAAAGAATAATTGTTAATATCTATTAATATAACATATTTCCATCTTTTTATTAATAGGTTAGATATAGTTGTCAAAATATATGGGTAAAAAAATCGTTATAAAAGGCGCTAAAGAACACAACTTAAAAAATATATCGGTTGAAATTCCAAAAGATAATTTTATTGTAATAACAGGTCTCTCCGGATCAGGAAAATCATCATTAGCGTTTGATACAATCTATGCTGAGGGTCAGAGAAGGTATGTGGAAAGTCTTTCCGCTTACGCTAGACAGTTTTTAGACAAAATGAAAAAACCCAAAGTAGACTTAATTGAGGGACTAAGTCCTGCTATTTCTATAGAACAAAAAAATACTCCAAAAAATCCAAGATCAACTGTTGCTACCGTTACTGAAATTTATGATTATATGAGGGTATTATATGCACGAGCAGGAACACCTTATTCACCCTTCACTGGAAAGCCTATTAAATCACAAAGTGTTGCTGAAATTGTCGATAGAATAAAGAATCTTCCGAAAAAAAATACTATTTATTTATTAGCTCCTGTCGTTAGAGGTAGAAAAGGAGAATATAAAAAAGAGATAGCGGATTTCAAAAGAAGGGGTTTTCAAAGAATAAAAGTTGATGGAACTTATCATAATATTGATGAAGTGCCAGAGTTGAACAAAAAAATTAAGCACGACATTTCGGTTATAGTTGACAGAATTATTATAAATAATGAATTAGGAAATAGATTAGCAGAAAGCGTCGAAACAGCACTTAATTTGTCTGATGGGCTATTATTTGTCGAATATGAAAATGAAACTCTTCCAAAAAAATTTAGAAAAATAGAAAAAGTTATATTTTCATCAAAATTTGCTTGTCCTGAAAGTGGTTTTACAATTGAGGAAATAGAACCAAGACTATTTTCATTTAATAGCCCATATGGAGCCTGTGAAGAATGTGAGGGTATTGGAGCTAATTTAAATGTTAATCCAAATTTAGTTGTTCCAAATGCTAAAAAAAGTTTGGCTGAAGGAGCTATAGAACCGTGGGCTAAATCAACATCATTATACTACGCTCAAACGCTAGGTTCGTTGGCCAAACACTATAAATTTACATTAGATGAGCCGTGGAAAAAGTTGCCAGAAAAAATAAAAGATATATTACTTTACGGCTCTCATGATGACGAAATTAAATTTAATTACGATGATGGATATGAAAAATATTCAACTAAAAAATCATTCGAAGGAGTAATTAATAATTTAGAGAGAAGATACTTGGAAACAGAAAGTGAATGGAAAAGAGAAGAAATTGCCCAATATCAGAGTGAATCTGATTGTGAAAAATGCAAGGGAATGAGGCTTAAAGATGAGGCTTTATGTGTAAAAATAGATAATTTAAATATCAGTGAAGTTACAAGAAAACCTATATCTGAAGCAAAAAAATGGTTCAAAAGTTTAAACGATACATTGAATGATAGAGAAAAAAAAATCGCTCAACATATTTTAAAAGAAATTAATGAAAGATTAGATTTTTTGCTTAATGTAGGTCTGGATTATCTAACTCTATCAAGAGAATCTGGAACTTTATCTGGAGGTGAGTCTCAAAGAATAAGGTTAGCTTCTCAAATTGGTTCAGGTTTAACTGGAGTAATATATGTTCTGGATGAACCATCAATTGGTTTACATCAAAAAGATAATATTAAATTAATTAATGCTTTAAAACGACTTAGAGATTTAGGTAACACAGTTATAGTTGTCGAACACGACACAGAAACAATGGAAAGTGCTGATCATATAATAGACCTTGGCCCTAAAGCCGGTAATGATGGAGGTCATATAGTTGCTCAAGGAAAATTAAAAGCAATAATGGATAGTGAAAATAGCATTACTGGAAAATATTTATCAAAAAAAATGAATATTCATGTTCCAAGAACAAGAAAATTAGCAAGGAACGGAAGATATTTAGAAATTTTGGGTGCCACTGGTTATAATTTAAAAAATATAAATCTTAAAATACCATTAGGAACCTTCACTTGTGTTACCGGAGTATCAGGTAGTGGTAAATCTACGTTAATAATTCATACTTTGTATAATGCTTTAAATTTAATTTTAAATAATAATAAATCACGAAAGATACCAAAAGCATTTAAAAGTTATAGGGGTGTAGAAAGAATAGATAAAATTATCAATATAGATCAATCGCCTATAGGAAGAACACCCAGATCAAATCCCGCTACCTATACTGGAGCTTTCGGACCAATGAGAGATTGGTTTGCAAGTTTACCTGAGTCAAAAGCAAGAGGTTATAAAGTTGGAAGATTTTCATTTAATGTAAAAGGCGGAAGATGTGAAACATGCGAAGGTGATGGAGTAATAACTTATGAAATGCATTTTTTGCCTGATGTTTATATAGCTTGTGATGTTTGTAAAGGCCTTAGATATAATCGTGAAACATTGGAGATCAAATATAAAAATAAAAATATTGCTGATGTATTAAATATGACCGTTGACGAAGGTTGTAATTTTTTTGAAAATATACCTACAATAAAAACTAAATTGTTAACTTTAAAAAAAGTCGGTCTTGGATATATAAAAATAGGACAACAAGCTACAACTTTATCGGGAGGTGAAGCTCAAAGAATAAAGCTAGCCAAAGAGTTGTCAAAAAGATCAACTGGAAGAACCATGTATATTTTGGACGAACCAACAACCGGCTTACACGCACATGATATAAAAAAATTGCTAGAAATTCTTCAAGCATTTGTTAATCAAGGAAATACAGTAATTGTCATAGAACATAATTTGGATGTAATTAAAACTGCAGATTGGATAATTGATATGGGTCCTGAGGGTGGTGATAAAGGTGGTCAAATTATTGCAGAAGGAAATCCTGAGCAAATTTGCGAAGTATCTAGTAGTTATACGGGAAATTTTTTAAAAAACGTTATTAGTACGAAGCTAAAAAAAACAGCTTAGCATTTAATCTTAAAAATGATATAAATTACCCATGGGATCTATATTACAATCGCTAGCAAAAACTATTCATTTATCAATAGTTCTTGCTGTTTTATTGTTCATTTATTTATTTTATGCAGAAGGTGGCTGGGCTTTTGATCAATTATTTTGGAGTTGGTTATTTAGGTATTTTCACGTTCTTTCTGGAGTTATGTGGATTGGTTTATTATGGTATTTAAATTTTATTCAAATACCAAGCATGCCAAAAATCCCAGATGAACAAAAACCAGCGATAGGAAAAGTCATAGCACCAGCGGTTCTTTTTTGGTTCCGATGGGCTGCTTTATCTACAATAATAACTGGACTTATAGTTGCTTATTTAAATGGTTATATACACGAAGCATTGGTTCTTGGTATTGGTAGCGGAGGCGGAAAAAGCACGGCTATCGGTATTGGAATGTGGTTAGGTTTAATCATGGCTTACAATGTTTGGTTTATTATTTGGCCAAATCAAAAAAGAGTTTTGGGACTGGTTGAATGTGCACCGGAAGAAAAAGCGAAATCTGCTAGAACAGCGATGTTGTTTTCAAGAACTAACACTTTGTTATCATTACCAATGCTACTATCAATGGTAATGGCTCAAAACTTATACTAATTATTTTCCGTATTCTCTTTTAAAATAGTTTTTTGATTAACCTTTGTATAATTTAGAACTGGTGTTGCTATAAAAATAGATGAATACGTTCCAATAATAACACCGAGAATCATAGCAAAAGAAAAACCCTTTAATATTGCACCACCAAAAATGTATATAGAGAACAATGCTAGTAATGTTGTGACTGAAGTAATTAAAGTTCTCGATAAAGTTTGATTGGTTGAAAGATCAGAAATTTCAGTGATTGACATCTTTGAATACTTTTTCAAATTTTCTCTGATACGGTCAAATATTACAACCGTATCATTCATCGAATAGCCAACTATAGTTAAAACCGCAGCTACAATTGATAAATTAACTTCATAAGCTAAAAAAGAAAAAATTCCCACAGTAATAATAACATCGTGAATTAATGCAATAACAGCTCCCAAGCTAAATTGCCATTCAAACCTTATCCAAATATAAAACAACATTGCAGCCAAAGATAAACTAATGGCTAATAAACCTGCTCTCAGCAATTCTTTGCTAACTTTTGGACCAACATTCTCCACTCGCCTAAAATCAACGGCAGAACCTAAATCTGCAGACAATTTATCATTGATTGATTTGATAAAGTTTTCATCATTAGATTTTGTTATTTCAATTTTTACTAAATAATCATTTTCCTTACCAAATTTTTTTACAGCAACATCCCCTAAATTCATTTGTAAAAACGACTGTCTTATCTCAGCAATAGTCGTTATTGAACTTTCCGTCCTAAGCTCAATTAAAGTTCCTCCTTTAAAGTCAACTCCTAAATTCAGTCCCTTAAATAAAAGAACAAGAATAGAAAAAATAATTAAAATTGATGATAGAATATTTAGCTTTTTGTAAAAATAAGAAAATTTAATATCCTTAGACACTTTGAAAATCATATTATAATTTGTTTATCTTTATTTTTCATTACATAAATTGATGATAGGTGACGAGCAAAGAAATACGCACAAAACAAAGTTGTGCAAATACCAATACCTAAAGTTACCGCAAAACCTTTAACTGGACCCGATCCCAGAAAGAAAAGTATGATCGCTGATATTAAAGTTGTTATATTTGCATCTAAGATTGCTGATTGTGCTTTTTTATAACCCATATCAAAAGCATGAATATTTGATTTTTCAGTTTTCATTTCTTCTTTTATTCTCTCAAAAATTAAAACATTGGCGTCAACCGCCATACCTACCGTCAGAATAATTCCAGCGATCCCAGGCAAGGTCAGGGTTGCCTCCAAAATAGTTAAAATTCCTAGAAGAAGAATGAGATTAACGATCAAAGCTAGGTCAGCTATAATCCCTAATAGCTTATATTTGAATAGCATGTAGCCTATAACTAGTAAAAAGCCTATGACCAACGAAATAGCTCCGGCCTTGATAGAGTCTTCACCAAGATCAGGACCAACTGTTCGCTCCTCAATAATGTTAAGAGGCGCTGGTAAAGCTCCCGATCTGAGAAGTAAAGCAAAATCGGTTGCTGATTGAAACGTAAAATTTCCTGATATTTGTCCATTACCTCCCAATATTGCGTCTCTAATTACAGGAGCAGAAATAATTTTATTATCCATAATTATAGCTAATTTTTTTCCGATATTTTTTGTAGTTACTCTTCCAAATTTTTTTGCACCTACTCTATCCAAGGTAAAACTGACTACTGTTTCATTGTTGAGATTATCAAATCTTGGTCTAGCATTAGTTAAATTATCACCACTCATTACTACTCTTTTGCTAACTCTTAGTTGAGTTGTATCATCTTCAAAAAATAAAAGTTCTGAACCAAAATCATCCTCTTCTTCTGAAATAAGTCTAAAAGTTAAATTTGCTGTTTTACCCAATAGATTTTTTATTCTATTAGGATCATCTAAACCTGGCAATTCAATCAAAATTCTATCATTGCCTCTCCTAAGAATAGTAGGCTCTTTGGTACCTACTTCATCTACTCTTCTTCTAACTATTTCTAAAGAATCATCTAAGATGGAGTTTTTGAGCTCAATCAATCCAAATTTAGAATATGTAATTGTTACTAAATCTTTTGTGGGAAAGCTGGCTCCCAGATCTGTAGTAAAATAATCCATTTCATAAGATCTGTATCTATTATAATAAGCATTGATGGAATTTTCTTTATTAAGAAAAAAATCATCAAATCTTTGTATATCGTTTTCTGATAATTGAAAATTAATTGTTTCGTTTTGTAACCTTAAATTTTTATATTTTATTTTTTCATTTTTTAAGGCTTTTCTTAAATTAAGAAGCTTATTTTGTAATTTTTGTTTTATTGCCGGTTGTGAATCAACTTCTAATAATAAATAGGATCCACCTTGAAGATCCAGACCCAAATTAACTTTTTTTGATAATAAAATGTTATCTTCGTTCTCAATAAAATTTACAAAAGAAAATAATGATAAAAAAACTATTATAAAATATATAGTAACTAATTTAAGTTTTGAAAAATATAACACAAAATATAATTATTTTTTTGTATCAGGATAATTTAATAAACTTTGTATTGTTGATTGAACAACTTGAACAGTCACATTTTCTGAAATTAATAGATCTACTTTATCATTACCCAGAATTCTTTCAACTTTACCTACGATACCTCCTGAAGTAACTACTTCATCTCCTCGCTTTAAAGAAGCAACCATCAATTTATGTTCTTTAGCTTTTTTTTGTTGAGGTCTTATAAGAAAAAAGTAAAAAATAACAAAAATTAAAATTAATGGAATAAATTGTGCAAAACCTGATCCTGACATATTAGCTCCTAAATTTGTACTATGATTATACTAAATAAAAAAAATAAACAATAAAAATTACCCTATACGTTCTTCTCCATGCATATAAGATCTCAGAACATCTGGAATTATGACGCTTCCATCTTTCTGTTGATAATTTTCCATAATAGCAATCAATGTTCTTCCAACAGCCAAACCAGATCCGTTTAATGTTCCTAAAAAATCTGATTCATTACTTGCGTTTTTGTACTTGGCATTCATCCTTCTTGCTTGAAACTGGCCGCAAGAAGAGCAGCTTGAAATTTCTCGATACTTATTTTCTGAAGGGATCCAAACTTCCAAATCATAAGTTTTTTCAGCACTAAACCCCATATCTCCAGTGGATAACATAACCACTCTGTAAGGCAGTTTTAGTTTTTCTAGAATTTGCTGAGCACAGTTGGTCATTCTATCTAATTCTTCAAGACATTTTTTTGGTTCAACTATACTAACAAGTTCAACTTTATAAAATTGATGTTGTCTAATCATACCTCTAGTGTCTTTTCCATAACTACCAGCCTCTTTTCTAAAACATGCTGTTGAAGCAACTAACCTTAAAGGCAATTCTTTTTCTTTTAAAAAAGATTCCCTAACTATATTTGTCAGAATAACTTCAGCTGTAGGTATTAAAAATTTTCTAGATTTTTCATCTTCTAATTTAATTTCAAATTGATCACTTTCAAACTTTGGAAGTTGCCCTGTTCCAAACATGGCACTATCGGTAACAATTAATGGAGGTGATATTTCTTGATACTCGAATTCCTTAGTGTGGCAATCAAGCATAAAATTAGAAATAGCTCTTTCAAGCAAAGCTAGTTTACCCTTGAGAAATACAAATCTGGCTCCCGATGTTTTTCTAGCAACATCAAAATCCATTAAATTTAGATTTTTGCCAATTTCGTAATGTGACAATGGTTTAAATTCAAATTTAGGAATTTCACCGATTTTTTTTATTTCTTTATTTGATCTATCATCTTTTCCAATAGGGACATCATCTAAAGCAAGATTAGGTAGCGAACTAAGTATTGCTTCAATTTTATTTTGTATTTTTATTTGAGACTTATTAAATTGTTCAATTTCTTTTGATATTTTTTTTGATCGTGAAAATTGTCTTTTATCTTGTTTTTTAGAAATAATTTTCTTCTCTTGCTCAAGTTTTTCTTTA
>Ga0208471_1000593_pt1 | contig 12697 bp, 10 predicted proteins | sample DeeseametaMP0441_FD_184210 | JGI IMG/M metagenome (GOLD analysis project Ga0208471, IMG submission 184210) | Marine microbial communities from the Deep Atlantic Ocean - MP0441 (SPAdes) | ecosystem: Environmental > Aquatic > Marine > Oceanic | place: East of Rio de Janeiro, Brazil, South Atlantic...
ATCAACGGCTCCGTCGATTGCGACGTCCAATTCGACATCGACAATCCCTGAGATATTCACGCTGACGAATTTGATGTAGCGCTGTTCCTCATCATCCTCGAAAGGATGCAATCCGATATTCTGCTGGTAGGCGATGCCGAGACGGCTGCCATCAGCACTGATCACCGTCTCGAAGAAATCGTGCAGAGCATGGGTATCACCATTCGATTCCTCGTAGGAGGTGACGGTGTGGAGCGGAGCAGGGTCAGCAATCGAGAAGTCCCAGGAATCGTTGGCCTGTGGTGCCTGCAATGCGCCCGCGTAGAGAAACCATTCCTTGCCCGCAGTATAGCCATCTTCGCTGCCATTCTGGTCAAAATCAAGACCGTAAAACGCAACTGAAATCACATCATTATCTGAAATCGAGACGAAGGGATACATGTTCATTCCGCGCTCGAAGGGCGTGATCTCCCACTCCGACCAATTGATGCCACGGTCGTAAGAAAGCGCGATTCTCATGTCCCAAGGGCCGGTTCCACCATCTGGACAATCGGCCCAAATCACCGCCACCGTGCCGATTTCGTTGGTTTCGATGACGGGGTAACCTTCCGGGCAGTTTCCGTTACGAGGCCCGACGCTGACCGGCTCTTGCCAAGTGCCGTCCGAAGGGCTCGGTCCCGTGCCGCGACCGTAATCATCGCTGATTCGCACGATGACGTTGCCACTGCCGCCGTCCGAACTCTCCTGGGCGACATAGACGTAAGTTCCGTCTGCTTCGGCGGCGATTGTCGACCAACCGCCAGGCATCGCGTAACATTGGCTGAAGGAGTCGCCGCCGTTCTCAGAGTGATAATACCAGTAACGTCCGACATCGCCACTGCATTCGGGTGGGCTGGCGCCCGAGTTGCCAAGGTAGTGGACGATGCCATCACCCTGAGCTGCGACCCAAGGTCTGTCGTCCGCGGCCATTGTGTTCATCCGGTCGCAGATTCCGCCCTCGTAGGTATTGCCACCGTCGAGGAATTTGTGCCACCAATTGTCTTCCAATGTCGTGTCAAGATAGTAGACAACATCCTCGCCGTCGACGGCGATATCACCCTCATCACCCAGACATTCCGAGCCGCCGGCGAGATAATTCGCCATCAGATGATTTCCGGGGGTCGGCTCGAAATTGTCACCAGCCCCCCAAGTCAGTCCACCGTCGTTGGACTTCCACAACCAACTCGCCCAGTAATCCCAAGTCGTCTCTTCGCCCTCCTCGCAGGCGTACCAGAAATCGAATGGCCCCCCAAGGATTGGCCCGAGCGGAGTCCCCGTGCCACCCCAACGCAGGTCCTTATGAGCCGTGATGAAGAGGTTGCCCGCACTATCCATCGCGAGGCTCGGCTCGTAACCGATTGCAAACTCTGGCGAGTCTTGTCCGTTGCCCTCGTCGATGCACTCTTCGGCGCGCGGCATGAATACGGCTTCGTTGAATGAGAGGTCGAGCACATTGCTCGAAGAACTCGGCTCGTCGAATACGAGACTCGCACCTAGAGAAAACAGCGTCGCTACGACAACGATTGCCGCAACCCCGATCGCCAAAGTCCCAGGAATAACCAATCGATGATCGAATCCACGCTCCTCGATCTCGTCGACGAGATTATCCCAAACATCCTCTATCGCTTCGCGCATCGACCGTGTCTGGCAGGGGCCTGTTGAAAGGGATTCGCAGATGAGTTGATGAGCGGCGGCTTAGGGATTGCCCTTGATGGATGAGCCGACGCTGAAACGGTTGCTGAGGATTCAGCGCATGGAGGCCACCGAAGCGGCCGTCTATCGCAAGTTGGCGAGTCGTCAGAAAGACAAGACGAATCGAGATATTCTCGAGCGAATCGCGAAGGACGAGAAGCGACATGAGTCGATTATCGCCAAGCGCACAGGCCGCGATGTGCGACCCTTCGCGCTGATCGTCTTCTGGCAGATTCTGTTGGCACGCTTCTTCGGAGTGACTTTCACGGTCAAGATGATGGAGAATGGCGAGAAGCGAATGGCGTCGGAGTACCGCGAATTGGGTCTCGATGAGATCGCTGAGGAGGAGGAGGCTCACGAAGCTGAATTGATAGAACTTCTCGAGGAGGAGGGGCTGAAGTATCTGGGCAGCATCATCTTGGGACTGTCTGACGCTCTCGTCGAACTCACAGGCGCACTCGCCGGACTCACTTTTGCATTCCAATCGCTCAACCTCGTGGCCCTTGCGGGCCTCGTGACCGGAATCGCGGCCTCGTTCAGCATGGCTGCGTCAGAATATCTCGCAACCAAGGAAGAGGCTGATGGACGCTCTCCCATCAAGGCCGCTGGCTTCACTGGAATCGCTTACATCTCCACCGTTTTCCTTCTAGTGATGCCATACTTGATGCTGCAGGATACTGACCCCATTCGCTACGGTTTTGCTCCACATGAACAGGCTCTCGGACTGACCCTCGCAATTGGCCTCGCCATCGTTGCTGCGTTCAACGGCTATGTCGCCGTTGCTCGGGATCAGTCGTTTGGTCGACGATTTGCTGAAATGGCTGGGATTCTGGTCGTCGTCAGCGCGATTTCATTCGCAATCGGCATCGCGCTGCGTGGCTGGCTTGGAGTCGAAATCTGAGTCGACTGAAGAGCCCTCCGAAACGAAGGGGTTGATGAGGCAGAGGGCCTAGGTCTGCCCATGCATGCTTACGATGAACTGATGGCGCGACTGAAAGACATCGATTTGATTTCACAGGTCGATGGCCTCGTCGGCTGGGATCAGGAAGTGATGATGCCACCAAAAGCCGCTGGACTGCGCGCAGAACAACTCTCGTGGATTTCGAGAACCGGCCACGAGATGATCACAGATTCGCGCATCGGTGAGTTGCTCAGCGATTTGGAGTCGCGCGACGACCTCGATGAAATACAGGCAGGAAACCTCCGCCTCGCGCGCGAGAGTTATGACAAGGCGACTAAACTGCCAACAGAATTCGTCGGCGAGTTAGCCAAGCACCAATCGAAATCACAGGTCTCCTGGACCGAGGCGCGCGCGGCTGACGATTTCTCGATCTTCCGCGACGACCTCGCCAAGATGATCGACATGTGCCGGCAGAAGGCCGACTATCTGGGCTACGAGAATCTGCGCTACGACGCCCTGCTCGACCTCTACGAATCGGGCCTCACGGTGGCCCGAGTCGACCCACTTTTCGCCGGACTGCGAGAGAATGTCGCACCACTCGTCAAGGCCGTAGTAGAACGCGGCGAGCGCCCCGACATGGCATTCGTAGATGACAACAAATGGGGTCAAACAGGCCAGGAAGCCCTCAGCCAAGCGGTATCCGAAGCCATTGGCTTCGACTTCAAAGCAGGCCGCCGTGACGCTTCTACCCACCCATTCTGCGGCGGCTCGAACCCAGACGACGTCAGATGGACGACCCGCTACAGTGAGACCGATCCCTTCGGCTCACTGTACGGCTCGATGCACGAAACCGGACACGGACTGTACGAGCAAGGCCGGCCGCGAAACCTCGACTTTCAGCCGGCCGGCCAAGCGAATGGACTCGGCGTCCACGAGAGCCAGAGCAGGCTGTGGGAGAATCAGGTCGGTCGTAGCCGAGAGTTCTGCGAGTGGGTTTTGCCGTTGTGGCAGGAGCATTTTCCAGATTTCATGGAGGGAGTGTCTGCCGATGACCTCTGGCGAGCTGTCAATCTCGTCGAGCCGAGCATGATTCGCGTCGAGGCTGACGAGGCGACTTACAACCTTCACATCATGATTCGATACGAGATTGAAAAACGACTCATCGCGGGCGAGATCGAAGTCGATGATCTACCCGATGCGTGGGATGACATGTACGAAGAATTTCTCGGAATCAGGCCACCGAACCGCACTTTGGGGGTCTTGCAGGACATTCATTGGTCCTTCGGCGCCTTTGGTTACTTCCCTACTTACACTCTGGGCAATCTGTATTCGGCGCAGCTGCTGGAGGCTGCTCGCAAGGTGCTTCCAGACCATGATGAGCAGATGCGCCGGGGCGAATTCGGACCGCTCCTGGCTTGGATGCGCGAGCACGTGCACGCGCGTGGGAGCATTCTCGAGCCGGCCGCGCTGATCGAGGAAGCGACCGGCTCGCCCCCCTCTCCGGATGCATTCGTCACCTACCTGCGCGACAAGGTCGAACGCCTCTACAATGTGACCGCTTGAACGGTCGATGACACCACAGAGCACACTGAGTCACAGGGTTTGATTTCCAGGTAGTGAATCAACAGCTTCCTTCGCGGCCACTGCGCGAGGCTCTCCGTGTTCTCTGTGCCTCTGAGGTTGATTACGCGGAAGTTCGATAGTCGAGGGTTCCGAGGGAGGGTCGTGTCAAAGCCTTCTCTGGAGAGCCTCGCCTCATTCGTTCGCGACCTCGACAGCAAATGCACACTAGCTCGTTTGAGCGAGAATCACATCTTCGCCGGCTCGCACGGGGGAGAACTCTGCTGTTGGTCTGCAGAATCAGGAGATCTGCGATGGCGCGCTGAAGTGAGCGGTCCGATTTCTGATATCGCAATCGACGCCGGACGAATCTACGCCACCGCTTCCGCTTCGCTGCATGCCTTTGACGCTGAGTCAGGCCAGTTGTTGTGGAGTCGCGAACTCGAGGGAGGGAGTGATTTCGTACAGGCTTGGAGTGGTGTGGTTTGGGCGTCTTCATCGGTTTACGAATTGGAAATCGATGACTTCATCGAGGCGACGATCTGGCGCTTCGATGACTCTGGCGAGCAGCTTGAGCGATGGACTATCAACGAGCGCCCGTGGCATTTCGGATTGCACGAAGATGGGGGGGTTCTACTCGGGTTGGGTCGGCCTCGGTGTGGATTTCTGCGGATTCGGCCAGGCGAGAAGGCCGAACATTTCGAATTCGCCACAGACAGTCCGGTGACCTGCGGTGCTTGCGGTTCTGCGGGTCGTTTCCTGCTCGGTCATAGTGATGGAAGCATCAGTTCTGTCGGAACTGATGAGGGAATTGAGCAATATGTCGAATCCTTGGTCACGACCATCGCCGGAACGGATTCCGGTTTCATCTCCGGCCATGAGGATGGCTCGATTTATTTCGACGGTGGGGTGAGAAATGTCGATGGCACTGTCGATGCAATTGCGGATCTGAGTGGTGATGGCTGGGCATCGAGTTGGGACGGCAGCGAATCTCGAGTCTCTCTGCTCGCTGCCGAGGCGAGAGAATTCTCACATGATGCGAGAATCCGACACATGGATTCTCGCCAGAATCGACTCATATTCGGCGATGACCTCGGAAAAGTCATTCTACTCGAGTCAGCAGTCGTCAAACGCCGTCTGGAAGAGGATCTTTCCTCAGCACCGGAAAATGACCGGAATCAGGCGCTGAGAGAGCGGTTAAGGATGTTAAGAAACAGTTGATGCCCGGTTCGGAACGCACTGGAAATTAACATCCCCAACCCCTATTTCCGGTCCACAGTACCTCATTCAACGAAACATTTAAGCGCCTCCCCCGCACAGACCAAAGTTGCCGCTTCAGGGGAGTGGTGTGGGGCGCGCTTCGGCGCAAACCGCGGGCCACAGAACCGAACCCCAAACTTGGGGTGGTAGAACCGGAATCCGAAAGGAGGAAGGGGAACTGGAATCCGAAAGGAGGAAGGGGAACCGGAATCCGAAAGGAGGAAGGGAACCCGGAATCCGAAAGGAGGAAGGGGAACGATCGAACCTGTCTGAAGGGCAGGGGAGATACGGTCGAACTGAGGTGGAAGGAACCGGACGAAAGAAAGGGGAGAGAAGCAACGGGGAAAGCTGGGGAAAACACAACCGCACCGCTTCGGCGGGGAGAACGCAACCGTGCCAGCAGACCAGACCGGAGATGTATGTGTGAAGGGCGAGAACCAGAGATGGGACAGACCTGAGGCAGATTCGTGGGAAACGAAGGTGGAAGAGAACCGGACGCAAGGAAGGGGAAAGAGAAACCGGAGGGAAACACGGCGGGAACGAGAGCGCGGAGACGCGTGGAGGACCGGCATCGATTCTGAAGAACGAACTGGTGAGAGCCAGGGAGGGAAACAGGAACGAAGAAGCGGGGAGCGATCCCAGTGGAATCGGAAACGGCGAAAGGGCTCTTCGGAGTCAAGAAGTCATCTACCCGGAGAAAAGAACCGCCTTCGGGCGGGGAAAAGAACCGGACCCTGCGGAGTCAGCAGGGGGGATGCTCCCCCATGTGCAGAACCCCTGCTGCTCCCACCTTGTACCAAAGTACGGCATCGGCCCATTCCATCAGATTATCAATCATTGCGGAGCCTCTCGCTCCGCTGACTTCAGTTTCGAGTGGCTCCAAGAATCGCCGTCTCACTGCTTCGGGCCGATCATCTCGTTCGGTCTGACCCATTGATCGAACTGGTCGTTCGTCAGCAACCCGAGATCCAGCGCAGCAGCGCGCAGAGTCAATCCCTGCTGATGCGCGTGCTTGGCGATCTTGGCCGCGCTGTCGTAACCGATGTGATTGTTCAGCGCGGTAACCAACATCAGTGAATTCTCGAGGTGAGAGCGAATCGCATCCTCATTGGCAGAAAGCCCATCGACGCACTTGTCGGAAAAGCTCCTGCAGGTGTCGGCGAGTAGTCGTGTGCTGTGCAGCAGATTGTGGATCATCATCGGCTTGTAGACGTTGAGTTCAAAGTTGCCTTGGCTGCCTCCAACGCTGATTGCAGTGTGATTTCCCAAGACTTGGCAACAGACCATCGTCATCGCCTCCGCTTGAGTCGGATTGACCTTGCCTGGCATGATGCTCGAGCCTGGCTCGTTGGCCGGGAGGGACAGTTCGCCGAATCCACAGCGTGGTCCTGATCCCATCCAACGGATGTCATTGGCGATCTTCATCAGGCTCACAGCAAGCGTGTTCAAGGCGCCTGATGCCGCTACTATCGCATCGTGTGCGGCGAGTTGGGCGAATTTGTTCTCGGCACTGATGAATGGCAGTCCTGTCTTCTCACCGATTCTGTCGGCGACCTTGTCGGCGAACTCGGGATGGGTGTTGAGACCGGTTCCAACGGCCGTTCCTCCGAGTGCGAGTTCGAGAAGGTCGTCGAATGCTGCTTCGATTCTGTGGATGTCGGCTCCGAGCATGGCGACGTAGGCGCTGAATTCCTGTCCGAGGGTGAGTGGGACGGCGTCCATCAAGTGGGTTCTGCCGATCTTGACGATGCCTGAGAACTCCTCGGATTTGGAGGCCAGTGCTGCGCGTAATGCCCTGAGCGAGGGAAGCAATCTGTGGTGAATCTCCTCCGCAGCGGCGATGTGCATGGCCGTTGGGAAGGTATCGTTGCTGGATTGGCCCCGATTGACGTGGTCATTCGGGTGGACGGGGGTTTTGCTTCCGAGGTCTCCGCCAGCCATCTCAATCGCTCGGTTGGCGATGACCTCGTTGGCGTTCATGTTGGTCTGGGTTCCCGAGCCGGTCTGCCAGATTCTGAGGGGGAAATGCTCGTCAAGCACGCCTGATATCACTTCGTCGCAGGCCGATGTGATGAGGGCGCCAACCTGCGGGTCTAATTGGCTGAGGCTGACATTGATCTCAGCTGCCGCTTGTTTGAGGATTCCGAAGGCGCGAATTATCGAGGTTGGCATCTTGTCGTCACCGATTTCGAAATTAATCAGCGAGCGGGCGGTCTGGGCGCCGTAATAGCGGTCGGCGGGAACTTGCAATTCGCCCATCGAGTCTTTCTCGACGCGCACCTCGCCGGATTCGGCTGCAGCGCTCCTGGTTTCGACCGCGCGCTCGAATCGCGTAGGGATGGTCTCGGCTTCGAGGCCTTGATAGATCATTTTGGCGATGGTTACGGAGCGGCCTTGCTCTCTGCCCTTGCCGACACGGCGGTCAAGCTTCCTCGCCAACTCCTCTGGAATGCTGATACTGATGATTCTGCGGTCACCCACGCGGTGTCTTGCCATGTTTCAAAGGCGTTAATTACTTAATAATAAAGATTCGCTTTCGGGACGCAGCAATACGGTTGTCCGCGAAGGTAAACGAAATAGCAGGTCGGCGAAGCGGTTCGAATGCCCAAAGTAGTTCAAATCGAGGTCAGAGTCGCTCGACCTTGATAATCTGCTGCGGATCGTTGGGCTTCTCGCCAGCCGTGTCGCATCTCTCGATGCTGTAAACCACATCCATGCCCTCGACAACCTCGCCGAAGACAGCGTGGTTCCCATTCAGCCACGGAGTCGCAACGGTAGTCAAGAAGAACTGCGAACCACCCGTGTTTCGTCCAGCATTAGCCATCGAAAAGAGGCCGGGCTTGTCGTGTGACTTGGCGAGAGCTGAAGCCTCGCAAGGAATCTTCCAACCAGGCCCGCCAGTGCCGGCGGCCCGGCTATTGGGGTCCTTCGAGCGAGGGCAGCCGCCCTGGATCATGAAATCCTTGATTACGCGGTGGAAGTGCAGGCCGTTGTAGAACCCGTCATCTACGAGCTTGAGGAAGTTCCCTGTGGTCTCAGGGCAGTCCTCGGTGTACAGTCCAATCAGTATCTCCCCAGCGCTGGTTGTCATCTTGACTACAGTAGGCATGGAGCCGGGAACGTTCACAGGCACAAGAGCATATGTGTGCCGCCCTAACCCTAATCATGGTGTACGGAACTGGTCCAACGTGAGTAGCCTTAGCGACTACGACTGCCCGCGGTGCGGAACGAAACTCAGGGCGGAGGCGGCCGAGGGCGTCGAGGGCGTCGACCTCCTGGTATGCACCAAGTGCTGGGGCCTCGCAGTACAGGCCAAGACGATGCACGGGGTCGTCCCAGACGAAGTACGGGAGAAAATAGAGGACACCGGGGTAAAGCACCCAGAGGGGCACAGTTGCCCGGTTTGCCCCTCTACGATGTTGGAAATAGCGGTACCCAAACCATTCGGATCTCGAAGAGGTCGACAGCGGGCGAGCGAGCACGACGTGAAGATAGACATCTGTGGGGACTGTGCCACAATCTGGTTCGACGTAGGCGAGCTAGATGCCCTGAACGGCATCAAACCGAAACTCCGAGAGGTGAAGATGGGGGGAAGTGCCGTGAAGAAGGAGGCCCATGTAGACCCCGGAAGGCCGCTGGTGCAGATGAGGATGGGTATAGGAGCAATACTCCTGTTCATCGGTATTGGCTGGGCCGGGAGTGGGGGTTTCGGTAGCTTGGTCCTAGGCTTACTATTGGCAATAGGGGGGGGCATTCTCGCTGTTACCACAGCCCCGGAGACTGGCCTTGAGAAGGGGGCCTGCAGCCGCTGCGGCATCCCCAACCAGACGATTGGGTGGACATGTCAGAGAGCGGGTTGTGAGGCCCCCATCTGCACCACCTGCAGGTCCGTAGGCGACGACCCGGCCGAGACGTACGTGAAAACTCTGGGTGGCGGGGCGCTGATGGTGGCTGGAGGAGTGCTTGGTCTGGGCCTTCTTATCGCCACCGAGGGACTCGTAGGGAATCTTGCTTTGGCCCCGGCGGCAGTTGGTTACGAGCTGCTTTCCAACGACGATGAGGAGAAGAATTTGCTGCTCTGCAAGGAATGCAAGAAGGAGATGGGTGCCCTTCAGTTCGCCACTGACCCATTTCCAACTCAAACGGAAATAAAGGACAATTCTGAGAAGGGAAAGAAGGAGGCGGCAAAGGCGAGAAAGGCCAAAGATTTCTTGAAATCGCAGACCCACTGCCTACACGTTGACGGGAAGACTGTCAAAAGGTGCCGCAGGGTCAACTATCGCAGCACGGGATACTGCTACAAGCACTGGCAGAAGTGATCAGGCGACCATAGAGCCGGGCAGTACACCATCGGGCATCTCGAGCAGCCGCACAGTACCGTCGGGGTCGAGTGCGCCGAGCACCAGAAACTGACTGACGAAACCACCGGGCAGAGTCTTTTCGCCAAGGTTGATCGCCCCCACCACCATGCGTCCAACCAAGTCAGCGCGCGAATAATTGGTGATTTGCGCCGAACTCTGCAAACGCCCGACGACCGGCCCGAAATCGACGGTTATCTTGTACGAGGGCTTGCGCATCTCAGGAAATTCCTCAGCCATCACAACGATGCCCGTGCGCAGGTCGAGGGCGAGAAATTCTCCGAACCCAATGTACTCCTTGCGCTCCAAGCGAGGCGGGTCGTAGGGCAATCCATCGGGGTCTATCTCATGTCCCAAATCATTCACCTGTCAGTGGAACTCATTCACCTGTGATGTCCGAGCGCAGAATCAGCGGCCGAAGCGAGATTCCGGCTGCCGCGAAGGCTTCAGCCCCGCCCTCTTGTCGGTCGAGAATGGTGATGCAAGCTGCCACGTCGCAGCCCATCTCCTGCAGTCGTTGCGCCGCTTTCAGCGCAGACCCGCCCGTCGTCGTCACGTCTTCGAGCAGCACCACTCTGTCACCAGACCTGATCGTCGAGCCCTCGATCCCAGGGGGATTCCCGGTCTTGCGCCCTCCGCGTCCCTTGGGTTCCTTGCGTACCATGAAGCCGCGAAGCGTTGAGCCTTTTGCGGCCTTCGCGATGGCGATTCCAGTGAGGGGCACGGCGCCGAGTTCGAGTCCTCCGACAGCGTCGACGGCGCCGAGAGAATCGATTTCAGCATGAATCAATACGCCGAGGAGATGTGCACATTCCGGGTTCATCATAACCGGTTTCATGTCAAAGAAGTGTGGACTTTGGCGGCCACTGGCGAGAGTGAAGGGTTCGTCGGGGGAGTGGAGATATGCGAGATTGCGAACGCGGTCTATCAGTCTGATTCGCGCCTCGGCTACCGTTGTCGACATGTCTCTCCTCGCTACGGGCCTCGCTGAAGTCGGATGAAGGTTCGCACTGATTCGAGTCGTGGTTCGAGGCATTTGACGCGTCCGAGCATCAATGTTCTTGGACGGTCGCTCTCAGTCGTCGAATGTTCGTCAGCGGAGCGTATGCGAGATGGTAGTTGAAGAGAAGCCAATGGTCGTACTCGATGAGGCACGCTTGAGTGCCGAGATGGAGGCTTACCACACTTGGTTGGAGCGTCGCACAGAGGAGGTTTACTCGGTTGCTCGCGACGCTCGAGCGAAGGGTTTGGATTTCGTCGATGATGTCGAGATTCCGCGTGCTGCGGACTTGGCCAGTCGAACTGAGAGATTGCTGGAAGATTATCTGATTCCGCAGAAGGGCCAAGATCCGATTCCGATTCAAGACGATTTGCGAGAGTTGCTGAAGAAAGTCGACCGCGAGACTGCTTCGATTCAGATCGCGGTCGATGTCGCTCGGCGGATGCACACGCTGACGGCCGATGTCCGCCAGTCCATCGATACGGGCTTGCGAGTCGGTCTGGCGGTGCTGACCGAGGCCGTTCTAGTCGCTCCACTCGAGGGCATTGGAGATGTCAAGATCCTCAACAACGAGGATGGTTCCGAATTCCTCTCAATCGAATTCTGCGGTCCAATTCGCGCTGCTGGCGGGACCGCTCAGGCTCTCGGCGTGTTGATTGGCGACATGGTTCGCCGAGAATTGGGCTTGAATCGATATGTTCCGACGACGCCCGAGGTCGAGCGCGTCAAGGAGGAGTTCGGCTTGTACCGAGCCGGCTTGCAGTACAAGCCGCCGCCGGAAGAGATCGAGATTATCGTACGGGCCTGTCCGGTGATGATCAATGGTGAGGCGACCGAGCAGATCGAGTGTTCTGGCTACAAGGAGGTTCGTAATATCGAGGGCTCAAGGGTGCGCGGCGGAGTGATGCTTGTCATCGGCGAGGGCCTGTGCCTCAAGGCTCCCAAACTGCAGAAACACACCGAGCGCTTGCAGATTCCCGGTTGGGAATTCATCGCCGGATTCGCTTCCAAAGGCAAGTCGAAAGATTCCAAAGAAGAATACTTCAAGCGTCGAGTCATTTCGACTAATGAGCGTTACCTCGACGATGTTATCGCTGGTCGGCCGGTCTTCGGCGGGCCGGGCGAGCCGGGGGCATTCAGACTCAGATATGGCCGCAGTAGAGCTTCTGGCCTAGCTGCGGCCGGCATCAATCCCGTCTCGATGGAAGCGATGGGTTCCTTCCTTGCTGTTGGTACTCAGATGAAGGTTGAACGTCCTGGCAAGGCCTGTGCAGTAACTCCCACGACCGAAATCGACGGACCCCTTGTGCTCCTGATCGATGGGACATTTCACCGAATCGAGACCGTTGAAGAATGGCGCGATGTCGAAGAAAGAGTCCTGACGATTTGGGATTCGGGCGAGATTCTTGTCGGCTTCGGCGAGTTCCTCGAGAACAACAAGGAATTGGTTCCTTCACCTTACAATCGAGATTGGTGGGCGGCTGACCTCGCTGAAGCGATGAATCAACCCTCAAAAGTTGAATCCTTCGCGGAAATAATCGCTGTGAAGCGTGCTGATCTGCCGCCGGGTTTGCCGTTCAATGGCGCCATCTCACGAGGCGGCGAATCAGCTTTGGAGCGCTCCCAACGCCGCCGCGACTGGAATCGATTCTTGCGACATCTCAATCTTGAGTGGCCTCAGGTCAAGGCGATATGCAACGAATTCGGCACTGCCCCTCCTCCGCCTTGGAATCCTTGGTGGTCTGACCTTCCGCTCTCTTTCACGAAGCAATTGATCGAGGCACTGCTGGACTCTCGCATCAAGAATGGTGACTTGAGATTGAATGGCGCCGCGGCACAGTGGAGCGCCGACCTACAATTGGACGATGTCGGATTGGATACACCCTCAACCGGAGAATGGCCCGGCTG
>Ga0208471_1000597_pt1 | contig 12669 bp, 10 predicted proteins | sample DeeseametaMP0441_FD_184210 | JGI IMG/M metagenome (GOLD analysis project Ga0208471, IMG submission 184210) | Marine microbial communities from the Deep Atlantic Ocean - MP0441 (SPAdes) | ecosystem: Environmental > Aquatic > Marine > Oceanic | place: East of Rio de Janeiro, Brazil, South Atlantic...
AAGAGATTTGCTGAAACCACACGTGATTCCTGAGAGGAGAGCGGCGTAAGCGGTAAACCTTCACTATCTGAAACATCTCCGCAGGCATAGACATTTTTATTTGACCTATTTTGTAAATGTTCGTTGACAGAAATACCTTTATTAGTGAAAGCGACATTCCCTTTCTCCAAATCTAATTCATCAATCGAGGGTACGCGCCCGGCGGTATTAAAAACCAACTCGGCTTTTGCTGAAACTTCTTCTCCGTCTTTAGTTTTCGCAGTTACTCGAAGATATTTTCGAAGCTTTTCAACCTTGGAAGCTTTCGCATTAAAAATAAATTTAATTCCAATTTTCTCGGAAGCATCAGTAAGATGAGCGACCATATCTTCATCAAAATTGGAAAGCGGTCTAGGTTCAGTATCGATCATAGTGACTTCAACGCCAAGACGCGCGGCAATATGCGCAAATTCCATCCCGATGTAACCGGCGCCGATAAAGATCATTGATTCTGGTAGTTTTTCCAATTCCAGGAAATCATCACTATTCAGCATTAATTCTGCTCCCGGAATTTTAAGCGGCGTTGGTTTGTTTCCGGTAGCGATCACGATCTTTTTCGCTTTAACCGTTTTTCCTTCAACTGAAAGTGTGTTTTTATTCAAAAATTTAGGTGACTGGTGGTACATTTTGATACCAAGTTCAGCCAGATCTTTTTCGGTCGCTGCGGGAATCGCTTCAGTGAATTTAAGCTTGAATTTTTGTAGATCCTGCCAGTTGACTTCCGGCATTTTTGAAATTCCCAATCCCATCATATTTTGGGAACGCTCGATGATTTCTGTAATACCAACCAGAACTTTTTTAGGATCGCAACCTCGATTGGGGCAGGTGCCGCCATATTCCCGGTTATCGGCGATAGCGACTTTCCAGCCGGCTTCAGCGCAATCTTTTGCCACACGTTGCCCGGCAGTTCCGGTACCGATTACAAAAACATCAAATTCTTCTATTCCCATATTTTTTATTTTTAGATATTAGATCGCTTCGCTGTTAGGTTCTAGAATTTGGAGCGTTTCACTTTTAGAAATTAGACAATTTGATAATGTGTCATGTGCTAATTTGAAAATTTAGATACAGTCAACTTACGCTAATCTGAAGTCTATATTCTATGCTCTAGTTTCTAATATCTAACGTCTTAATTCTAACTACTCACTGCTACTCTTCTTTACCGCCCAAACTTCATATTTTAGATTTTTCAGTAGAAAAAAGATGAATAAGGCGTACAGCATTTGTGTGCCTACAGCGCCCCAATCTTCTTTTAAAGCACAGCCGGTAATGAGCATCATTACAAAAATGGCCGTTGCCGCGAGTGATTTTTTACTAGCAATCCCGAAAATGATAAACACACCCTAAATCACTTCAATAAAAGGAATCGCGTAAGCAATCATTTTAACTAAAGCTAAAGGAAGCATAGTGACTTCAAAACCCTGTGTGAGTCCGCTGGCAAAAGCTTCCAGCTTCGGGATTCGAACAAATCCGTGAAGGAAAAAGTTGATTCCTAAAGTGATTCTAGCAAGTAGAAAAGCAAGTTGATTATTGGTTAGCTTAGGCATGCTGTTCTACTTCCTGTAAGGCTAATTCGGTAGCTAGATTTCCTTCTAAAATTTCAAAAGTTTTGTTCTGAAGAACGTTAGGAGGTAAGCAATCGACCAATACTTGCGCCACGTCTTTTCTAGAGATCTCTCCATATTCGTTTAACTGTTTGTCGGCTTTAATCTTATTGGTTTTCTCTCCGTCGGTTAAAGCGCCAGGTCTTACAATGCTATAATCTAGAAAGCTTGCTTTTAAATGATTATCGGCTGTCTTTTTTGCTTCTAAGTAATGTTGTAAATCTGGGTTTTCTGATGGATTTTCGGTTCCCATCGCACTTAGCATCACAAACTTCTTAACTCCGGCCGCTTTAGCACTATCAATTAAATTAATAGCTCCTTCTTGATCGACAGCAGTTGTTTTTTCTTTACCGGTATTTCCGCCGCTTCCGGCAGCAAAAATTACGCGATCAACGCCTTGAACCGCCTCGGTTAGATCTCCTTCTAGATCTGCAAAAGCTATTTTTACATCTTGATTTTCGAAATATGCCTGTTGGTCTTCATTTCTTACCATGGCTACCGGTTCGTAGCTTGAATGATTTTGAAGAATATTAATAATTTCTCTTCCTGTTTTTCCGTTAGCTCCTGCTACTAAAATAGTTTCCATAAGTTTTTTTCTTTTCAAGATAGTGAGCTTACAGAAATTGCGTTCTCAAAGAAAGCTTAAATAACAAAGGATTAACAGATAAATGAATGAACTAAGGTTTATAATCTAAAGGCAGAAGGTTGGCAACTCGTTGTTTACCCATATCGCCACCAAATGAAAATCCTGTTGCCGGGTAAAAATTACCAAGTTCATCGATGTAGAACGTAGTTGAAATTTGATCGTTGATGATCTGGATAAAAGACTGTTGTTTGTTGTTATATAAAATTGAAATTTTAGGTGTCTTGATGGTGATTTTTGCAGCTTTATTAATCTGTTCAACTTCAAAAAATTTATAAGGAGGCGTTTCAAATCTTTTATGAAAAATGCGGTAATCGTTTTCTCTCAATTCTTTTTTAGCCAAACAACGCATAAAATGAGTGACCGAACCTAAATAGGTTTCTGCTCTTCTTTTTTTGAATCGTTTTTTGGTTTTTCCTTTTAGTTCTTGAAAGAAACTGGTGCCGGAATAATAAAACATTTGCGGTAAATATACCGGTTGATCGTTTTTGTCTTTCAGCATTTTTGATTTTGAAAATGAAAGATCAAAATCTTTAAGTTGATAATTAATGTTGTAGCCTAAATATTTATTTTCAATGATCAGACTTTCTGAAATACTGGCAGTAAGTTTTTGTGTAGTTGGACTAAAACGCAGCTGAATGACCTCTTCATTTAAAATTTTACATTTTTTTTCTTGATAATCTGAACCTAAAAACCATTCTCTAAAATACCTAAGTTTCTTTTCTCGAGACCAAGGATCTGTCTCTAAAAAAACTTCATCTAACGATTCTATACTGGGTTTTAATACAATAGTTTTTAGATGAGTTTCTTTAGTAGGAATTTGAAATTGTTGTGCTTCATAACCCATAGAACTTACCACAAGTAAGGCTTTTGTGTTTTGCTCGTAAGTGAGTTTAAAATTTCCTTGTTGGTTAGAGATTGTTCCTATGGTCGTTCCGTCAAAATAGATGCTGGCGCCGTAGATAGGTTCTTGGGTTTCAGCATCTATAATTTTTCCGGTAATGCTGTACTGAGCTATTGCGGTTGAAGAAAACCACAGGAAGAAAAGTAAGCAGGTATGATGTTTAATCGTTGGTATTATTCAATTTCTTTTCTAGTTCTTCTTGTAACTCTTCCATCACCGGTTTTACGGTAGATTCTGGAAGATCTGCAATGCGAATATACATTAAGCCATCGACTGAATTATTAAATAAAGGATCAACATTAAAAGCTACTACTTTGGCGTTTTGTTTAATGTACTTTTTAAGTAACACCGGCATTCTTAAACTGTCGGGTTCAAGCTCGTCGATAATTTTGTCGAATTTATTGAGGTCGGCTTCCGTTTCATCAAAAACAAAATCTTTTTCAGCATCTTTCAGCTTCACTTTGTATTCTTTTTTAGGCCGAACGTATTGCGCCACATAAGGGTCGTAGTAATGAGATTTCATAAATTCGATCATCATCGATTTCGAAAAATCTGAAAATTTATTACTAATGCTTACGCCGCCTATAAGGTAATTGTGTTCTGGGAAACGTAAAGTACAATGTACAATTCCCTTCCACAGTAAAAATAAAGGCATGGGTTTTTGCTGATATTCTTTTACGATAAAAGCACGTCCCATTTCTATCGATTCGCTCATTAATTTATACAACTCCGGTTCAAACCTAAAGAGTTGTTGCAAGTAAAAACCGTTGATGCCGTGCGCAGGAAAAATCTCTTTTCCAAAGCCCATTCGGTAAGCGCCAACAATTTTATTTGCTTCATTGTCGTAGAGAAAAAGATGATGATAGAAATCGTCAAATTCATCTAAATCTGTCGCATTATTGGTTCCTTCGCCAATCGCTCTAAAGGTGATTTCTCGCAGGCGACCAATTTCGGTGACAATGTTAGGAATGTGTTCTCGCTTAGCTAAAAATACTTCGTAGTTTTTACTTTGCAGCAGACGTTTATCGTGTTCTCGGCAAAATTCAATTTCAGCTTCCATCAAATATTCTTCGGTTTCGCCGGCAATTTCTTTGGGAGAACGTGGTATTTTAATTTGCTTCGGAATGTGAATGTTTTTCAACAAGCTTTTTTTGTTGAAACCACTCGATAACATATACGTTTTTCTTCGAATAAAATTGGTATAATCGTCTAGCTCTACGTGATCTTTTTGATCGCTCACCGAAATAGGATTCCCGATTCTTACTTTTATTTTTCGGTTTTTCTGCGTGAGCATTTCACTCGGCAACTTTGCTGTTCTAAGGGAATCGTTGAGTTTTGCCAAGCGATAAAAGGCAGCACTGTTTTTTGCGTGAAAATAAATAGGAACTACGGGAACTTCAGATTTTTGAACCAGCTTCATCGCTTCCGGTAGCCAAGGTCTGTCGACAATAATTTTATCTTCTTTATGCGTCGAAACTTCTCCTGCCGGAAAAATACCCAAAGGTTTGCCTTCCCGTAAATGCAGGATCGATTCTTTTAAACCTTTTACGCTCGATTTCGCATCTTTGCGATCTTCAAAAGGATTTACCGGTAAAATATAAGGCGCTAACGGGTCTAAACGATGTAGTAAAAAATTAGCGATAATCTTAAAATCGGGACGCTTCTCGATGAGAATTTTCATTAAGATCATTCCGTCGATCGCTCCTAACGGATGGTTTGAAATCGCGATAAACGGACCCGTTTTCGGGATTCTTTTTAAGTCTTTCTCTGGTATTTCAAAATCGACTTCTAAATAGTTTAAAATAGAGTCGATAAATTGTGGAGCATCTAAGTGTTTGCGGTCTTCATAAACCTTATTAAAATGGCTTAGTTTAGTAAGTCGCATTAAGGTAGCGCCAAGTGCGGTTCCTAAAAAACCAAACTTTTCTAAACTAAGGCCTTTGGCCACTTCTTTAGCAGAGATAAACCCCATTTTATATACGTTTTCTTACAAATATAGTAAATTTAAGCAATCAAAAATTTTACTCTTTTGTCACCAATTGCACCGTTTGTCGGGTTAACTGTTTAAGGAGTATAGTTTTATCTTTTTCTAACAGATCGATAGCTTCTTTGGTAAAATGTCTAACCGTATATAAAGACACATTTTTGTGATATTTCACCTTAAATTTTGCCTTTAGATGCGTGATCAATTTATCTACATTGTTAAATTTATTATCCACACAAACCGAAAAACTGATCGCAGAATTTTGTATTAAATCTACTTTGATCTGGTATTTATGAAATAACGCAAAAATCTCACTGATATTCTCTTCTACAAAAAATGAAAAATCTAACGCAGAAAGCGATAATAAAACCAAGTTTTTCTTCACTATAAAACACGGCACGTAAGGAGTGATTATTTTTCCTTTGCCGACGATTGTTCCTTTATTTTTAGGGTTGAAGAATGACTTCACTAATAACGGAATTTCTCTTTTTTGTAAAGGTTGAAGCGTTTTCGGGTGAATGACCGATGCGCCGTAAAAAGCCAATTCTATCGCTTCTTCATAACTTATTTCTTCTAAAAGTTGGGTGTTTTCAAAAACTCTCGGGTCGGCATTGAGCACACCTTCAACATCTTTCCAAATGGTTACATCGATCGCTTTTAGGCAATAAGCAAAAATTCCGGCGGTATAATCACTGCCTTCTCGACCAAGTGTTGTGGTAAAATTATTAGCATCTGAAGCTATAAAACCCTGAGTAATATATAATTGTTGAGGTTCGATTTGTTGCTGAATTTGTGCTTCGGTAGCAGCCCAATCTACTTTTGCATCACGGTAAGTGGCGTCGGTTTTTACGAGATTTCGCGCATCGAGCCAGGTGTTTTTTATGTTTAAAGATGACAAATATTCACTTACAATCGTGGTGCTTATCAATTCACCAAACGAGATGACTTGGTCGTAAACAAAATCGTAGTTAGGCGATTTATTTCGGTTTAAAAAAGTTTCAAGCTCTTCAAAAAAATGATTTACTTTCTGAAAAATCGAATGCGTTTTGTCTGTAAAAAGCTGTTCTAAAATCTCATGATGATAAGTTTTTACCCCTTGAATAGCTGCTGTTAACTCTTCAGCATTTTCAAAATAATTATAGATTACTTTCTCTAAAGCGTTAGTAGTTTTTCCCATCGCAGAAATTACCACGACTTTATTTGTAGTGCCGGTTTCTAGCAATACCTGTGCAACATTTTTAACGCCTTCTGCATCTTTTACCGATGCGCCACCAAACTTGAAAATTTTCATAAGTTATAGGTTTAAAAACTTCTTTATAGAATCTTGGTCAAATTGCACGGTATCCCATTCAGAAAAAACACTCGCACCGGTATTTTTATAGAAATTAACAGCAGGCGTGTTCCAATCGAGTACGACCCATTCTACACGCTTTATATTTTCTTCTAATGCAAATTGCATCACTTTTTTGTAGAGTTGCACACCAATTCCTTTTCCGCGATAATCTTCATTAACGATTAGATCTTCGAGATGAATGGTCTTGCCTTTCCAGGTAGAATAGCGATTATAAAATAATGCCATTCCTACAATCTTATCTTCAGCTTCAGCAACAAAACAATTGAAAAGAGGTTGGTCGCCAAAACCATCTCTTTCTAAGTCTGCTACGGTAACTTCAACAGCGTCGGGTTCACGTTCGTAAACTGCTAATTCGTTAATCAGTTTTAAAACAGACGGCATATCGTTTTTAGTTGCTTTTCGTACTTGAAATTCCATTATTTTTCAGTTTAACAACAAAAATAGCAATCCAATCACTTTTTTTCTATTTTTGTTGGAGAAACACAAGAAACATGTCAAAAAAACACCAAACGCTGGGTGAATTTATTATTGAAAACCAGCAAGCTTTCCCTTATTCATCAGGAGAACTTTCTAGACTTATCAACTCGATACGATTAGCGGCCAAAGTTGTTAATCACGAGGTAAATAAAGCCGGCTTGGTTGATATTACGGGAGCTGCAGGAGACACTAATATTCAGGGTGAACAACAGCAGAAGTTAGATGTTTATGCTAACCAGAAATTTATTCAAACTTTAACTAATCGCGAAATCGTTTGCGGAATCGCTTCAGAAGAGAACGATGAGTATATCACGATCCAAGGTCATAACAACGACCATAAGAATAAATATGTAGTTTTGATGGATCCGTTAGACGGAAGTTCGAACATCGACGTAAATGTTTCTGTGGGAACTATTTTTTCGGTTTATCGTCGCGTAACTCCGGTAGGAACTCCGGTTACAATGGAAGATTTCTTACAACCGGGAAATTTGCAGGTAGCTGCCGGTTATATAATTTATGGAACTTCAACGATGTTAGTGTATACAACCGGTCACGGAGTAAATGGTTTTACGCTTAACCCGGCAATTGGTACGTATTACTTGTCGCACCCAAATATGAAATTTTCTGAAGATGGAAATATTTATTCGATCAATGAAGGGAATTATGCGCAATTTCCGCAGGGCGTGAAAGATTATTTAAAATATTGTCAAGCCGATGAAGGTGATCGTCCTTATACTTCAAGATATATAGGTTCGTTGGTATCAGATATTCATCGAAATATGATTAAAGGCGGAATTTATATTTACCCGAGTAGTTCTAAATATCCTGATGGTAAACTTCGATTATTATATGAATGTAATCCAATGGCGTTTTTAGCTGAACAAGCCGGAGGTAAAGCTAGTGATGGTTTTAAACGAATTATGGATATTAAACCTAACGAACTTCACGAGCGCGCTCCTTTTTTCTGCGGAAGTAAAAACATGGTAGAAAAAGCTGAAGAGTTTATGCAAAAAGCAAAAACGAAATAGATAAAAAAGCAGAAAGTAAGCCTTGGCTTACTTTCTGTCTAATAAGTATTGATAATCGTCAAAACTAAGTCTGCCACCTAGAATTTTAATTGATCTTTCGATAATTTGTTTAGAAGTTTCTGAAGAGAAACCTAAACCAACCGCATATCTTTTTAGAAGAAATTCTTCTTGCTCATCCATATCGTGATCAGCAAAAATAATCGTTAATAAATCATATAGTCTTTCTAACCTTCTCTCTGTCGTGTGCGGAGGTGTAATAGGATACTTTGTAGGATTCTCTATTACCTGTGCAACTTCACTTTCGTGAATATCTAGTTTTCGAGCCAAACGCTCTAAAACCACTTTTTCTTCATCGTTAATTTCACCATCAACGGCAGCTAAATTTACAATTGCTGCAAAATGGCCAAGATTTCTCGTGTGTTCACCAGAACCAAATAAATCTGAAAATGACATAATTATAATTTTAAGCGGCAAATATAAAGAATGCCAAAATAAAAAAGTGTTTTAATTTTCATATTTCTTAAATGTAGTTGATTAAGATTTAAAAAATTCAGCTTCAATTTAAAAGCTCCTATTTTTTATGGTTTATTTAAAAGCTATTTGTCAAAAATCATTAATTTCGCGAATCATTAGAAAATGAGTACAGATGAGTAAGAAGTTTACTGAATATAAAGCACTTGACCTTCCTAAAGTAGCAGAAGAAATTCTACAGTTTTGGAAAGATGAAGCTATTTTTGATAAAAGTATAACCACCCGTGAAGGTAAAGAGCCGTTCGTTTTTTTTGAAGGTCCGCCTTCAGCTAACGGTTTACCGGGTATTCATCACGTGATGGCAAGAAGTATTAAAGATATTTTTTGTCGCTACAAAACTCAAAAAGGCTACCAAGTAAAACGTAAAGCCGGATGGGATACGCACGGTCTTCCTGTAGAACTTGGAGTTGAAAAAGAATTAGGAATTACTAAAGAAGATATTGGCACCAAAATTTCGGTAGAAGAGTATAACGAAGCTTGTAAAAATGCAGTAATGCGTTATACCGATGTTTGGTCTAATCTTACCGAGCAAATGGGTTACTGGGTAAATATGGACGAACCGTATATTACCTACAAGTCTAAATATATGGAAACCGTTTGGTGGTTGCTTTCAGAAATTTATAAGAAAGATTTAATTTATAAAGGTTACACCATTCAGCCTTATTCACCAAAGGCAGGAACCGGTTTAAGCTCGCACGAGCTTAACCAGCCGGGAACCTATCAAGATGTAACCGACACCACGGTAACTGCTCAATTTAAAGCAGTGAAAAATGAATTTTTTAAAAATTCAGTCTTAGGTGAGATCGATGAGATTAAAGACGAACCGGTATATTTTATAGCTTGGACGACTACTCCTTGGACGCTCCCAAGTAATACTGCATTAACTGTTGGACCAAAAATTGATTATGTGTTGGTAAAAACCTACAATCAATATACGTTTGAGCCAATTAATATTGTGGTTGCTAAAAATCTGGTAAGTAAAAACTTCAATAAAAAATTTCATTTAGTTGAAAATGAAGAAGCTTTAAAAGCATACACGCAAGGCGATAAGAAAATTCCTTATTTGGTGCTGAATGATTTTAAAGGAAAAGAATTAGTAGGAATTACTTACGAGCAGTTGCTACAATACGCAAAACCACACGATCATCCTGAAAATGCTTTCAGAATTATTTCCGGAGATTTTGTAACCACAGAAGATGGTACCGGTATTGTTCACACCGCGCCAACTTTTGGTGCAGACGATGCTTTAGTTGCTAAGCAGGCTACACCAGAAATTCCGCCGATGTTGGTAGAAGATGAAAACGGAAATTTAGTTCCTTTAGTAGATCTTCAAGGAAAATTTAGATCAGAAATGGGTGAGTTTGCCGGGAAGTATGTGAAGAATGAATATTACGATGCAGAAGATGCTCCCGAAAAATCGGTAGATGTAGAAATTGCCATTAAATTAAAAGAAGAAAATAGAGCGTTTAATGTTGAAAAATATGTGCACAGTTATCCAAACTGTTGGCGTACCGATAAGCCTATTTTATATTATCCGTTAGACTCTTGGTTCATTAAAGTAACCGAAGTAAAAGATCGTATGCACGAATTAAACAAAGGCATTAACTGGAAACCAAAATCTACCGGAGAAGGTCGTTTTGGTAACTGGTTAGCCAATGCAAACGATTGGAACTTGTCGCGTTCTCGTTTCTGGGGAATCCCGCTTCCTATTTGGAGAACCGAAGACGGAAAAGAAGAAAAAATAATCGGTTCGATTGCAGAGCTGAAAGAAGAAATGCAAAAAGCAGTAGAAGCCGGATTAATGAAAGCCGATGTTTTTGCTGAATTTGAAGTGGGTAATATGAGTGAAGAAAACTACGAGAAAGTAGATCTACATAAAAATGTGGTTGATAAAATCACGTTAGTTTCTTCACAAGGAAAACCAATGAAGCGTGAAGCAGATTTAATCGATGTATGGTTCGATTCTGGTTCTATGCCTTACGCACAATGGCATTACCCGTTCGAAAATAAAGAACAAGTTGAAGCCGGCGATAAAAAAGCAGATTTCATCGCAGAAGGTGTCGATCAAACTCGTGGTTGGTTTTATACCTTACATGCGATCGCCACGATGATTTTTGATGATGTTGCCTATAAAAATGTAGTTTCTAACGGATTGGTGTTAGATAAGCACGGACAAAAAATGTCGAAGCGTTTAGGGAATGCTGTAGATCCTTTTGAAACTTTAGCAGCTTTTGGTCCCGATGCGACACGTTGGTATATGATTGCCAATGCTAACCCTTGGGATAATCTAAAATTTGATATTGAAGGTATTGCTGAGGTTCGTAGAAAGTTTTTCGGCACCCTATATAATACGTATTCATTCTTCTCGCTTTATGCGAACATCGATGAGTTTACCTATGCAGAAGAAGATGTAAAATTAGAAGATAGACCGGAAATTGACCGTTGGATCCTTTCAGAATTACATACCTTGATCGGTAAAGTAGATGAATTCTATAATACGTACGAACCTACGAGAGCTGCCAGAGCAATTTCAGAATTCGTGCAAGAAAATTTAAGTAACTGGTTTGTACGTTTAAGCCGAAGAAGATATTGGAAAGGCGATTACGAGCAAGATAAAATTTCAGCTTATCAAACGCTTTATACGTGTTTAGAAACCGTAGCAAAACTGGGCGCACCAATCGCTCCGTTTTATATGGATAGACTTTACAAAGATTTAACGAAAGCTACACAGAAAGAAGATTTTGAAAGTGTACATTTGGCCGCCTTCCCGGTTCAAGACGAATCGTTTATCGATAAGTCGTTAGAACGTAAAATGGAAATGGCACAAATTATTTCTTCGTTAGTGTTATCGCTACGTAAAAAAGAAATGATTAAAGTACGTCAACCTTTACAGCGAGTAATGGTTCCGGTTTTAGACCCAAGCGTTAAAGAACAAATTTTAGCAGTGGCAGACTTAATTAAATCTGAAGTAAACGTAAAAGAGATCGAAATGATCGATGACGCTTCAGGTATTTTAGTGAAGAATATCAAACCTAATTTTAGAACCTTGGGGCCAAAGTTTGGGAAAGATATGAAGCACGTTGTTAGCGCTGTAAATAAGCTTGAACCTGCCGATATTACTGCTATTGAGCGTGATGGAGAAATAAATATTGAAGTTAACGGAAAAATGACTACTTTGCAGCTCGACGATGTCGAAATTACCTCACAAGATATCGAAGGTTGGTTAGTAGCCAGTAACGCAGGATTAACCGTTGCCTTAGATGTAACTTTAAACGACGAGTTAAAGAAAGAAGGGATTGCCAGAGAATTGGTAAACAGAATACAAAACCTTCGTAAAGACTCTGGTTTTGAAGTGACCGATAAGATTGATATCAAAATAAAAAAGGACGGAGTGGTCGAGAGCGCCGTTCAAGATAATTTAGAATATATTAAAAACGAAACGCTTACTGCGAATCTCGAACTAGCAGAAGCGTTAGATAACGGGGTAGAAATTAGTTTTGATGATGTAAACACTCAGTTATCGATTAACAAACACTAAATGTATGGCAACAGATACTAAAGAACGTTATACTGATAAAGAACTTGAAGAGTTTAAAACGCTTATCTTAGACAAAATAGAGAAAGCAACCGCACAATTAGATTTATATAAAAGTGCGTATATGAACGATAGTAACAATGGTACAGACGACACTTCACCAACTTTTAAAGCTTTTGATGAAGGTAGCGAAACCATGAGTAAAGAGTCTAATTCTCAATTAGCTATTCGTCAAGAAAAATTTATCAGAGACTTGAAAAATGCCTTGATCCGTATTGAAAATAAAACTTATGGAGTTTGCCGAGTAACCGGTAAATTAATCAAAAAAGAGCGTTTAAAGTTAGTTCCTCACGCGACTTTAAGTATCGAAGCTAAAAATATGCAAAAGTAATTTTGCTTCAACTATTCAAAGAAAACGCTTCAAGAAATTGGAGCGTTTTTTGTTTTATTTCTAAAATGAATTTTAGATACATATTTCTAATAGTTATTCTTTGTTTTCAAAGCGTTCTTTACGCTCAGCGAGAACGCGTGCAAACTTTCGACGCTTCAGGGATTGAGTTTATTCAGCTG
>Ga0208471_1000603_pt1 | contig 12536 bp, 8 predicted proteins | sample DeeseametaMP0441_FD_184210 | JGI IMG/M metagenome (GOLD analysis project Ga0208471, IMG submission 184210) | Marine microbial communities from the Deep Atlantic Ocean - MP0441 (SPAdes) | ecosystem: Environmental > Aquatic > Marine > Oceanic | place: East of Rio de Janeiro, Brazil, South Atlantic...
AAAGCTTTCGCAAAATTTTGACCTAAGAAATGTGAAGTTCCCGCCTGTAAAGCTTTTCCGTCTTGCATTAATGCTTCAATACAATAAGTTTCTTCTGCTCCGGCAAAACGTTCGCTATCGGTTTTTCTTCCTTTAATTACCGGGATTGCCATAAAGTTTTCAGCAAATTCTGCATAGATATTATTCATCTGTTCAGTTTCTGCTAGAGCTTCTTCTTTGGTAGCGTGAGCGGTATGCCCTTCTTGCCATAAAAATTCAGCAGTTCTTAAAAACAAACGTGTTCTCATTTCCCAACGAACTACGTTTGCCCATTGATTGATTAGAATTGGTAAATCTCTATAAGATTGAATCCAGCCTTTATAAGTATTCCAGATAATTGCTTCTGAAGTAGGTCTTACAACCAACTCTTCTTCTAACTTTGCATCTGGATCTACAATAAGTTTGCTCGCATCTTCCGGATCTGTTTTTAAGCGATAATGTGTGACTACCGCACATTCTTTTGCAAAACCTTCAGCATTTTTTTCTTCAGCTTCAAAAAGACTTTTAGGCACAAATAATGGGAAATAGGCATTTTCGTGACCTGTTTCTTTAAATTTTGAATCTAATTCTGCTTGCATTTTTTCCCAAATCGAATAACCATAAGGTTTGATAACCATACAACCTCTTACGGCAGAATTTTCTGCTAAGTTGGCTTCGATCACCAACTCGTTATACCATTTAGAATAATCTTTTTCTCTAGGCGTTAGCTTTTTGCTCATTATCTGGTATTTGGCACAAATGTTGTGCTAATGTTAATAGCTTTTTTAGTTACGACAAAACTAACTAAATTTGATATGTAGAACAATAAAAAATCCCGAGATATGCGACCTCTTTCCAATTTCATAAACAGCAACATAAAATTAATTGGTGGTTTAGCATGCTCTTTATTACTTATCTCTTGTGGTTCTTATAATAATTCAAGTTATAATAATGATGGCATCTATGCTCCTAACCCAAATGATTCTAATTACTCAGCTGAAGAAACTGCTCAAGTTTCTAACCGCGACGTAAATCCTAATGCCGAAAAAGACGGTGCATATTATCAAAATTATTTTGCTTCTCAAGGTGAACAAATTTCTGAAGCGCAACAATACAATCAAGGAAGTCAAGTTTTTACAGATGTAGAATCTTATTCATCTAAAAATGTTCAAGACACTATTAACTACCAAGAGAATGTAGTTTACAATGAAGAACCGGGATATTATACGGAAGGTGCTGCCTGGGGATCTAACCCAACATCTGTTGAAGTAAATTATATTAATACCGGCTTTAACAACTGGTATGGCGGTTACGGTTGGGGACCTTACAATTCTTGGAACTATGGCTGGGGAACCGGTTGGGGTTGGGGTGGTTATTACCCTTACAACAATTGGGGAATTGGTTTTTCTTGGGGTTGGGGCAACTACTACCGGCCTTGGGGATGGGGTGGTTATCACAACTACTACAATCCATACTATTACAACCATTATCATAACAACAATTACTACAATCGAAGATCTCGTGTAGCTTACAATTCTGGTAGAAGTAATTACGATAGAAGTTCTTCTAGAACATCAAGAAGTAATTATTCTAGAACTGCAAGATCGAATGTTTCTAGATCTAATGATGCTAATTCTAGAACTCGAAACAGCAGAACTGCAAGTACGAGAGATCGGGTAAGAAACTCTAGTAATATTAATGCTAACCCAAGAACTAGAACTAACAATAATGCGGTTAGAAATAATACTACCCGAACCAGAAATGGATATTATAATAGTTCTACAAGAAGTTCGAATAATACGGTAAGAACTAGAAGCAGCAATACGCGTACTTATAACAGAACTAGTTCTCCTTCTAGAAATACTAGAACTTATAACAGAAGTAGCTCTTCTTCAAGATCTTCAGGTACAAGAAGCTCCGGTAGCAGCTCTCGAGGAAGAAGTTCAAGCGGTAGATCTTCAAGACGATAATTATGATGAAATCTAAAATGTTATACTTGGCTATATTTACTTTAATAAGTTTATATAGCCAAGCACAAAACTTACAGGAAGCTTATAATTTTTCTTCTTCTGAATTAAACGGAACTGCAAGATATACAGCAATGGGTGGCGCGTTTGGTGCTCTTGGTGGGGATATTTCTGCATTAAAAGATAACCCTGCAGGTTCTGCTATATTCTTGAATAATTATTTATCGGGAACCTTAAGTGTTGAAACTTACACGAATGATTTGTCAATTGAAAATAATTTTTCATCTTCTAGAGATAATGATCTAGACGTTAGCCAAATTGGAGCTGTATTTGTATTCAACAACTATAACAAAAAAGCCTTTATCAATAAATTTGCATTAGGTTTTACCTACGATAAAACAAAAAGCTTAGAAAACTTTTACACATGGAGCGGAAACACAAACAACTCTTTAGCGAACTTTTTTGTTGATCAAGCACAAGGAATTCCATTAGGTGAATTAGAATCTGCCGGCGGAATGCTTTACCAAAACTATGACCGTTTATTTTATGCAGATTTTTCGAATGAAAATTTCACGAATGCACAGGCGCAAACGGCTTATATGGGTTACCAAAACTTTTTAATTAATCCGGCAAATAATGATGTGGAAAACACAAATTACGTATCGAATGTTAACGGAAGTAGTTACGACCAAGAATACGATTATATGTCGACCGGTTTCAATGGTAAATTTTCCGGGAATGCATCTTTAGCAATTAAAAATAAACTTCATTTAGGTTTGAACCTTAACGGACATATCATTAATTACGAAAGAAATACCGCTTTTTACGAAAACGTTAACACTTCAAACACCATTGCATCTTCTTATTACGAACACAGTAATCTCACATTAGGTAGAGGTTTTTCACTTGATGTGGGAGCCATCTATAGACTTTCAAACACCGTAAGAATCGGAGCTAATTATAGCTCACCTACTTGGTACACTATTCACGACGAGACTTCTCATTTCTTAAGAAATACCGGAGACGTAGCTACTCTTGGTGCAGAAAGTATTGTTTTTGATCCGCAAATTATTAATGTTTATCCTGAATATAATTACAGAACTCCCGGAAAACTTAGCGGAAGCTTGGCTTTAGTCTTTGGTAAAACAGGAATAATTAGCTTTGAATATACCTACAAAGATTATTCAGCTATTGAATATTCATCAGACGATTATAATTTTAACAATTTAAATTCAACCATCGAAAATTCATTTACTTCCACTTCTTCTTTAAAAGTGGGTGGTGAATATAGAATTAAACGATGGAGCGCTCGTGCAGGTTATCAATATACAGAAACGCCTTATATCGATGAATCTGTGGTAGGAAACCTAAATACTTATTCATTAGGTTTAGGTTACAATTTAGGGGATATGAAAATTGACATTTCTTATTTTCGATCAAACCAAGACGCCAGACAAAGCTTATATCAAACAAGTTTTAACAATGCTTATAATGAAAGAACACTTTCTAATATAGCGGCAACCTTCTCGGTAAACCTATAAGAACAGTAAATTATAGTAACAAAAAGCCTCTAGAAAATCCTACAGGCTTTTTTGTTATCATCTTATATTTTGAACTTAAACCACTTTATTAATTATTGATGTGATATATTCAATTTGCTCTTCATCTAACTCAGTATGCATTGGTAGAGAAATAACTTCTTTCACCAACTCATTGGTATTCACAAAATTTTGCTCTTCGTAACGCTCATCTTGATAAGCTTTTTGTAAATGCAATGGAATTGGATAATAGATACCAAACGGAATATTGTTTTCCTGAAAAACCTTTGCCAACTCATCACGTTTACCGTTAGTAATTCTAATCGTATATTGGTGAAAAACGTGACTATCGTCTTCTCCTAGAATCGCAGGCGTCACTACATTTTCATTCTCACTTAAATGTTGTGTATATAATTTTGCTGAATTTCTTCTAGCTGAATTATAACGATCTAACAAAGGTAATTTCGCTCTTAAAACTGCAGCCTGAAAACTATCTAATCTAGAATTTACACCTACCACATCGTGGTGGTATCTTTCGTACATTCCGTGATTTACAATTCCTCTAATGGTATGCGCTAAATCGTCATCGTTCGTAAAAATCGCTCCGCCATCGCCATAAGCTCCTAAGTTTTTAGAAGGGAAAAATGAAGTTGCTCCAACGTGACCTAAAGTTCCTGCTTTTTTTGTAGAACCATCTTCTAAATGGTAATTCGCACCGATCGCTTGCGCATTATCTTCAATAACTTGGAGATCGTGTTTTTTTGCAATTTTTAAAATTGCTTCCATATTTGCCGGTTGCCCGTATAAATGTACCGGAACAATCGCTTTAGTTTTTGGCGTGATCGCTGCTTCGATCGCTTCAACATTAATATTGAACGAATCTTTATCTACATCGACCAATACCGGAGTTAAATTTAATAACGCAATTACCTCAACGGTTGCCGCAAACGTAAAATCTGCCGTAATCACCTCGTCACCCGGTTTTAAGCCTAAGCCCATCATCGCGATCTGCAAAGCATCGGTACCATTTGCACAAGGAATCACGTGCTTTACGCCTAAATACTCTTCCAGGTCTTTTTGAAATTGATGAACCTCGGGACCATTAATAAATGAGGTGTTTTCAATAATATTTTGAATCGAACTATCTACCTGTTCTTTTATTTCTTGGTACTGACCTTTAAGGTCGACCATCTGAATTTTTTTCATGGTATTCTTTTTCTGACCACAAAAATAAGAAATTAAGCTACCACAAGCATCCAAATTTTAAGTAAAGCTTTATTTTAGCACAAATTTCTTATACGTTGAAGCTTCTTTATAACTTTTTTATTTGGCTAACAGAAAAATTCGGTTTACCCATTGCCGGACTTTTTAGCGGTAAACTGAAAAAATTTACTAGCGGAAGAAAAGGTTTATTTCAGCAAATTGCTTCAACAGAAGTATCGAAACACCAAGTTATTTGGTTTCACGCCGCTTCCTTAGGTGAATATGAACAAGGCTTACCAATTATGGAAGCTGTTAAACAACGTTACCCTAATTACAAATTACTGGTGACTTTCTTTTCGCCTTCAGGTTACGAGGTTAAAAAAAACAACTCGATCGCCGATTTTGTGTTTTATTTACCGCTCGATACTCCTAAAAATGCGCAGAAATTTATTGAAGCAATTCAGCCCGAAATAGCGTTTTTTATTAAATATGAGATTTGGCCGAATTACCTAAAAATTCTTCAGCAAAAAAAAATACCGGCATTATTAATTTCCGGACTTTTTCGCGAACAGCAAATTTATTTTAAAGGCTACGGAAGATTTTTATTCAAAGCTTTACGAGGTTTTCAACATTTATTTCTTCAGAATGAAGCCTCTCTAAAAGTTTTACAACAACATCAAATTGAAAATGCTTCTGTAAGTGGCGACACGAGGTTCGATCGGGTTCAGCTTCAGCTTGAAAAAGACAATCGTTTACCGATCATTGAACAATTCACTCAAAAAAAATTGACGGTGGTTTTTGGCAGTACGTGGCCAGAAGGGGAAAATTTTATTTCAGCCTATATCAATTCAGCAGAAAATGAGGCGAAATATATTATCGCTCCACATCAAATTAAGGCTGAAAAAATTGATGCACTTCAACACAAAATTCAGAAAAAGTGCATTCGATATTCAGAAATAGAAGAGCAAGACCTTTCTGCCTACGATGTTTTAATTATCGACAATGTTGGGTTACTTTCAAAAATATATAGCTACGCGTCTATTGCATACGTTGGCGGAGCTTTAGGAAACACCGGCTTACACAATATTCTTGAACCTGCAGTTTTCGGGATGCCAATTATGATTGGGAATCATTTTGAAAAATTTCCTGAAGCGAAAACTTTACAAAAACTTGGCGGTTTAACTGCCATAAGTGATTCCGCTGAATTTAAAAAAGAACTTGATAAACTAATTGAGAACGAAACCTACAGAACTCAAAAAGGCAGTATTTGCAGAAACTTTATCGTAGAAAACACCGGAGCTACCAAGAAAGTAATGAATTATTTAAGCGAAGAAAAATTACTGTAATCACAACTAGTTCAAGCAAATTCTTATTTATTTGAATGATAATTTTAATAAAAGTTTATCATTCAATCTTGCTTTGCAAATGTTAAAATATATACTTTAGCATATTACACATACGAACGTATTGTGGTTAACTAAACCAAATTACAAATTAATTTAAAACCAAAAATCATGAAAAAATCAATTTTATTTCTAGCAATGTTGTTTGCTTTTAGTACTACTTTCACATCTTGTAGAGATACAAAAAATGCTGAAGAAGAAGTAGAACAAGAAGCTAACGAAATGGAAAACGACATGGAAGAAGCTGGTGAAGATATGGAAGACGAGATGGACGATCTTGACGACGATGCAGATTCTGCGATGGACGATGTTGAAGAAGCTGCTGAAGATACCGGAGACGCTATCGAGAACGCTGCCAACGAAACTGGTGACGCTGTAAAAAAAGCTGCTAACGAAACCGGAGATGCAGTAAGTAAAGGAGCTCAAGAAGTAGAAGACGAAGTTGAAGGAAACGACGATATGTAATCTTCTTCTCGATAAGAACAAAAAACCTCTTCCAATTGAAGAGGTTTTTTTATGCCTTAAATTTTTAATTTATTGATAAACCCGAATATAATCTACATAAAACCGTTGCGGAAATATAGAATCGTCGACCTCGGGACCACCAAAATTACCGCCAATAGCCATATTCAATAAAAAGTAGAATTTGTGGCGATACGGGTAAGTCTCATCATTCTTCTTTTTTGGTGAAAAAGTATACACCATTTCATTATCGATATAAAACACGATCGAATTTTCACTCCAATCGATCTTATACGTATGAAAGTCTTCGGTCACATTTTCAACGCGAGTTTGCTTCGAATTAATGGTCTCTCCGTGACTTGCCGGCGTATGTAACGAAGTATAAATGGTGTCGGGCTTTCTGCCCACAAACTCCATAATATCGATCTCACCAGAAGCCGGCCAACCTACTTCACTAATATTATCACCTAACATCCAAATTGCCGGCCATAAACCGTGACCTCCGGGAACTTTAGCTCTAATTTCTGCCGTTCCGTATTTAAATTCAAATTTACCTTTGGTATTAATTTTTCCGCTGTAATAGGTATCACCAACTTTATCGGCGGTGATCACTAACATCCCGTCTTTTACTTCCAGATAATCTTTATGATAGATCTGGCGTTCGTTATTTCCCCAGCCGCAAATATTTGGACAACCGTCACCAAGCTCGTAGCTCCAGTTTTCCATATTTAAAGTATCGCCGGCAAAGCTTTCTTCCCAAATTAATTGCTTTTGCTTTTCTTGTGCTGAAGCTGAAAAGATAATTCCGCAAGCCATTGCTGTAATAAGCGCTATTTTCTTCATCTTATTCATATTCAAATTCTATTTGTTGCAGATCTACCGAATTTCCTCCGATAAATAACTGAAATTTACCGGGATCGGTTACCCATTTTTTATCTCTTCCGAAGTAACTCAACAATTCTGCATCGATTTTAAAACTTACCGTTTTCGATTCGCCCGCTTTCAAACTAATTTTCTCGAAACCTTTCAGCTCCTTAATGGGTCTTGTGATACTTGCAAACAAATCACGAATGTAAAGCTGAACCACTTCTTCTCCAGCCATATCGCCTGTATTTTTAACTTCTACTGAAGCTGTAATTTCTTCGGAAGCTGAAAATTTAGTTTTTGAAAGCTGAATTTTACCATATTCAAAATTGGTATAACTTAAGCCGAAACCAAACGGATACAACGCATCACGGTCTGAATCTGTGTAATGAGAATAAGTAACTTCTGCGTTAGCATTTGGTCGTCCCGTACTTTTTTGATTATAATACAAAGGCTCTTGACCAACATTTCTAGGGAATGAAACCGGAAGTTTTCCTGAAGGATTATACTTTCCGAATAAAACTTCTGCAACGGCATTACCGTGTTGAGAACCCAACAACCAAGTTTCTAAAATAGCCGGAAAGTTTTCTTTGCTCCAGGTTAAATCCATCGGTCTTCCATTCATTAAAACCATCACGATATTAGGATTCACTTTTTTAATTTCAGCCATCAATTCATCTTGCAAACCTAAAAATCCAATATCGGTTTGGCTTCTACCTTCACCGGTTTGGTAAGCATCTTCACCAACCACTAAAACAACTAAATCTGAAGATTTTGCCAGGTTGATAGCTTTTTGAAATCCGCTTTTATCGGTTTGGTTTAAACTTAATGGCTTTAAAAAACTACGCTCGCCTGTACTTAACTTTACGCCTTCCGCATAATTAATTTGTATGTTTTTAGCCGCGTGAGTTTTTATACCTTCTAATACTGAAACTGCAGAATTTGCTTCTGCTTGTGCGCGCCAATTCCCTAAAGGTGAATCTTTATCATCTGCTAATGGACCAATAACGGCTATCGATTTTACTGAATTTTTAATCGGTAGAATTTCATTTTCATTCTTCAGTAAAACGATCGATTTCTTTGCTGCTTCTAACGCTAAATCTTGATTTTCTTCAGAATAAAGTTCGGTCTCCTCAAAACTTTCATCACAATATTTATAAGGATCGTCAAAAAGTCCTAACTGAAATTTTACACGCAAAATTCTTCTTACAGAATCATCGAGTAAAGTTTCTGAGATTTTACCTTCTTCAACTAAACTTTCTAGAGAAGATTCGTAAGCGCCACCTTCCATATCCATATCGCTACCGCCTTTTATGGCCAAAAGTGCCGCTTCTTTCTTGTTGCGAGCAATCCCGTGTGGAATCATTTCTGAAATAGACCCCCAGTCGGAAACAATAAATCCATTCCAACCCCATTCTTCTTTTAATAATTCCCGCTGTAAATAACTGCTGGAGGTTGCCGGGACACCATCAATTTCGTTAAAAGAATTCATAAACGTAGCTACACCTGCTTTTGCAGCAGCTTTAAACGGAGGTAAAATAGTATTGTGCAGTTCGTGAATACCAATGTTTACGGTATTGTAATCCCTACCGGCTTCTGCAAAACCATAACCTGCAAAATGCTTGGCGCAAGCGGCAATGGTTTTTTCACTGGTTAAATCAGAACCTTGAAAACCGTTGATTCTAGCAACAGCAATTTGAGCGTTTAAAAATGGGTCTTCACCCGCGCCTTCCATAATTCTCCCCCAACGAGCATCACGAGAAATATCCATCATCGGTGCAAACGTCCAATGCACACCAGAAGCGGCAGTTTCGCGCGCTGCTGCGGCAGCAGTTTTTTCAGCTAAAATCATATCCCAACTGGCAGTTTCTCCCAACGGAACCGGAAACATGGTTTTATAACCGTGAATTACATCGTAACCGAAAATTAAAGGAATTTTTAGTCTTGAATTCTCCATCGTTAAGCGCTGTGCTTCTCTTGTAGATTCCACTGAAACTACGTTAAGCATCGATCCTACCAAACCATTTTTTAAACGCTGAAGTTTTTTCTCGTTCGTAGTTCCTGTAGCGGGACCGGTAACATCCCAACTTCCGTTATATTGGATCATCTGACCGATTTTTTCTTCTAAGGTCATTAGCGCCAATACAGAATCTACTTTTTGTTCGATATTTTTTTCTTGTTGTGGTGTTTTTTTAGATTGACTTGAGACTTTACAGGCATTTAAAGACAAAGCAACTCCCACAACGAAAAGAATGATATTTTTTTTCATCTCTTTGTTGAATAAAAATGAAAAAGGCAGGCTTAACTCAACTCCTGCCTTTTTCTGCTATTTAAAATATGAAAACAAACTATTATTATTGATATACTCGAACGTAATCAATTTCCATTTCACTTTGTTGAAAGTTGGGATCGGTTTCATAATTTACAAATATACCTCCCATAGCGACATTTAAAATCATAAAAAATGGATCGTGATATGGGGTATCTGGTGTATTAGTAAACTCGTGATAAACGATACCATCTAAAGCAAACATTATTTTATCTTCTCTCCACTCTAAGGTATAATCGTGAAATTCAGTTGATGGATTTTCGATTAAAGTCTGTTCTGAAACTGCATCTCCAGCAAAATTACCAGGAAAATGCAATGCACTACTTACCAAGTCTGGTTCATTACCATTAAATTCCATTATATCTATTTCACCTCTATCTGGCCAAGGAATATCTGCAGCACCGAGCATCCATATAGCTGGCCAAACACCACCTCCTTCAGGAAGTTTAGCTCTAACTTCAACTCGACCATATGTAAATTCAAATTTATTTTGTGTAGTAATTCTTGAAGAAGAATACTCAAAACCATTTGTAGGTTCTTTGATAAGATTAATAGTTAGCATATCATCCTGAACAACTGCATTTTCGTCTGTGTAATATTGCTCTTCTCCATTACCCCAACCATTATTACCATTACCAATTTCGTAATTCCAATATTGTGAGTTTGGTTCTGATCCTTGATCAAATTCATCTTCCCACAATAGTTCATTGAACTGAGTTTCTAAAGGTGAACCCCCACTATTTCCTCCTGAACCTCCTTCTGGGTCTGTAGTGAATTTTAAATACCAAGCTAATGCTTGATCACCACCAGGTCCCATAGTAGCTCTTAGCTCCATAAATGTTTCATTTATTTCTAAAACTTCATAAGTACTATTATTTATAAAGTAACTCATAAAACCTCCCTCTGAGATAGTAAACTTTGTTCCTGTAGTTTGATCTTCTGGAACTTGAGAATTCGATGCTGACAAACTAACTACTTTTTGACCGGATGTATCGTAAGGTAAACACTGATCATCAGGACCAGCACCTCCTCCTAAACTATTATACGAAGCATTGAAGAAAGTGTCACCATTATTTTCGTGATTGAAATAAATTTGATCATCTTCTAAATAGAAAGTAATAGCATCATCATAAAAACAGCCTTCTTCACCATTTACTTCAGCCTTTTCACCCGGTGCAGCAGCATAATAATCTGGACCAGCAGATGTTATAGGCCCTACTCCTAAGTGAGCAGGTAAAGCAGATGCTACATACCAAGTTTTTCCGTTTTCTAGACCTTGTCCTCCACTAGTTAATGATTGCTTTACAACGGGATCATCAAATGCACTAAAAACTGTCACAGACGTAGAAGCACTTGTCGAAGCCCCACCCGTTCCTTTAGCCACGATTGTTATATCATAGGTGTTTATTCCAGTATTAGAATATTGGTGTATTGTATCTCCAGGAGGAACAATTTCTGAAGTATTATCTCCATAGAAAAATTCATAAGTTATTGCATTATCTGCACTCGCTGTGATTTGAACTTCCCCTGAACCATTTCCATACGGAAATTCTTCCGAAGTATTTAAAACCATTACTTCTAAGGTGAGGTTTTGTGGAGATTTCACATCTCCAAATTCGTAATCATCTTCTTGACAACTATATAATATAGCTCCAAAGCCAATGATTAAAATTCCTAGTAAATATCTAATCTTTAACATAATACTATTTTATTTAATAACTTTATTATTGCATTTCGATATCATCGAAATAATAGGTGTTTCCCTGTCCTGTGTTCCCGGCATTAAAGTAAATAATCATTTTTTTATAATCTCCAGTACTAATATCTCCGGATAAATTAAAAGTTAGAGTTTCCCACTGATTGACAACTGTGGTGGTTTGTGTATTTTCAATTCCGTTAGCTGGATTGTTTACGTCTTCAAATTTGAATATAATTGGAATCCCTGCGGCAGGGGACCACACTTTTATGTTAAAAGTAGCAGCTGTTAAGTCTGGTTCTTCATCGAGTATTAAAAAAGCTCCCGCATAATTTCCAGCTCCGGAAACTTTTATAGCTTCCGCCACTTGTGAACTGGTATTAATACCACTTATTTGAGGATTGGCAATTACCTGTGTAGGTTGACCGGCAAACTCTGTAAAAGCATAACTTGTAGGTGCCCCTTCAAAATCTATAGTTGTAAAGCTTCCGCCGGTACCAGGATCTTCACCACCATCGCCTTCTCCATATTCAATATCATCAAAATAATAGATATTGCCTTGACCGTCTGTTCCCAAATTAAAGAAAATCACCATTTTGGTTATATCCTGTCCGGCTGTAACCCCAGAATAGTTAAAAGTTAAGGTTTCCCATTGATTGGCAACTGTTGTATTTACTGTGGCTTCTACCCCATTTTGATTATTGGAAGGATTTTCAAATCTTAAGGTTACAGGAATTCCTGCTGCCGGTGACCATACTTTCATCGTTAATTGGTTATTATTTATTAAATCAGGGTTTTCATCTAATATAATAAATGCTCCTGCATAGTTAGCGGCTCCTTGAACTCTCTCTGTTTGTGCCACTTGAGCACTGGAATTTCCATTGGTATCAGGATTATTTATGACTGTTGTAGGAGCTCCTTCAAATTCTGTAAAGACATAACTTTCCGGATCACCTTCAAAAGTTAACGGAATACTTATATCTGTATTAGGATCTTCCTCTTCTATTTCAATTGTCACATCCTCGGTATACACAGCTGTTTCTTGCGCACCACTAT
>Ga0208471_1000612_pt1 | contig 12421 bp, 10 predicted proteins | sample DeeseametaMP0441_FD_184210 | JGI IMG/M metagenome (GOLD analysis project Ga0208471, IMG submission 184210) | Marine microbial communities from the Deep Atlantic Ocean - MP0441 (SPAdes) | ecosystem: Environmental > Aquatic > Marine > Oceanic | place: East of Rio de Janeiro, Brazil, South Atlantic...
TAATCATTGGAGGTCTTATGAGTTATGGTGTGCTGACAATCCATGAACCTTTTGCTTCTTGGTTTTTTATCTGAACAGACTGGTATTTTTTTCTCCTTTAATTGATTGTTTTTTTTATACTAGATTAATACTTATTGAATATTAAATAAAAAGTTAGAATATACTGATGTTTGAAGTTTTTTGTTTTTGAAGGTTAGAAGTAACTTCAATATTTAACTTATAAAGTTCTGATTTATTCATTTGTTTTAGATTTTGAGCATCTTCTAAAAATCTTTCAGATTCTTTTTGATCAACAATTTTAGCCGTAAGTGTTTTAAACTTATTAATGTAGTTTTCTCTCTTAAATGGTCTTTTGCCATTAGGATGAGCATCAGCAATACCAAGTTGATCTTCTATTTTTGAACCGTCTTTCATTTTTATAATTACGCGTCCTCCGAAACATTTTTTCTTCGTGTTGGGATCGTGATATTTCTTGGTCCATTTCTTATCTTCAAAAGTCTTAATCTTTTTCCAAAGTTCAATTGTACTCTTTTTGTTTGATCTTTCAGGAGTGTAAGAGTTGATGTGATGCCATTTTCCATCTTCTAATGCTACTGCAAAAATATACATGATAGAATGATCTAACGTTTCTCTACTTGCATTTGGATCCATTTTTTGCGGATCATTTGCGCCAGTACCAATTACATTATGGGTATGATGACTAGTATGAATATCAATTTTTTTAATGTTAGAAACATTTTTAATTTTTTTATTTAAACTTCTAGCTAAATCTATCCATGCCTGCGCTTGATATTCTGCAGAATGCTCTTTGGTGTAGGTTTCTAAAATAGCTTTTTTTTCTTCGTTAACCTTAGGTAAAGGAACGATATATTTTGCCTTTGGGCCTGAAAGAACATAAGCAATTACACTATCTTCCCCTTCATATATCGGACTCGGAGAACCCTCTCCTCTCATTGCTCTATCTACTGCTTCAATTGCTAGCTTACCAGCATGTGATGGGGCAAACGCTTTCCAACTTGAAATTTGTCCTTTTCTCGATTGTCTTGTGGAAATTGTTGTATGTAAAGCCTGTTGGATGGATTGATAAATAGTTTCGGTTTCAAGTTTTAATAACGAACCAAGTCCCGCCGCAACACTAGGGCCCAAGTGAGCAATATGATCAATTTTGTGTTCGTGTAAACAAATTCCCTTAACTAGATTTACCTGAATTTCATATCCTGTAATAATTCCTCTAATCAAATCCATTCCGCTTAAATTTTTCTGTTGAGCTACCGCTAAGATTGGAGGAATATTATCTCCCGGGTGACTATAATCAGCTGCCAAAAATGTATCATGAAAATCTAGTTCTCTGACTGCAGTACCATTTGCCCAAGCTGACCACTCACAATGAGATCTTTGATCTGAATTTATGCCAAATATTGTTGCTCCATCTTTTCTTGGATGAGCTAAAGCCATATCTCTTGCTGAGACCACCGATTGTCTTTCAAATGAAGCTATCGCCACAGCAGCATTATCAATAATTCTATTGATAACCATATCAACTGCTTTTTCATTTAAAGGCGCATCATCGGAAGCAATTTCGGCCATTTTCCACGCCAATTGATTTTCTTTTTTTAACTTTGTTGATGAGGGATAAACTTTTACTTTAATATTTCTCAATTTTTTTTCCTATTTTACAACATGTTTCTTAAAACATATTGGAGGATTCCACCATTCTTATAATATTCAATTTCATTTACGGTATCAATTCTGCACAACAGTTTTATTTTTTTACTCGCTCCATCGGCATATTTGATTTCACAATCAACTTCCTGCCTAGGTTCTAAACCTTTTTCAATATCAATGATGGTAAACAGCTCAGAGCCTTTGATGTTTAATTTTTTTCTATCAAATCCTTCCTTGAATTGAAGCGGAAGCACTCCCATACCAACCAAATTTGAACGATGTATTCTTTCAAAACTTTCAGCGATAACTGCCTTTATCCCTAATAATTTTGTGCCTTTTGCAGCCCAATCTCTAGATGATCCAGTTCCATATTCTTTTCCAGCAACTACCACCAAATCATTTCCCCTTTTTTTATATTCCATAGCAGCCTCGTACACACTAGCAACTTTTCCTTCTGGATATATTTTAGTAAATCCTCCTTCGGTTCCAGGAACTATCTCATTTCGTATTCTAATGTTTCCAAATGTACCACGCTTCATAACTTCATGGTTTCCTCTTCTAGCACCATATGAATTAAAATCTTTTTGTTGAACTTGATGCTCCATAAAATAATCGCCTGTTGGACTATCTTTTTTAATAGAACCCGCGGGTGAAATATGGTCTGTGGTTATTGTATCGCCTAAAATTAACAAAGGTCTAGCATCATCGATTTTTTTAAATCCCTCTGGCTGATCAGACATGTTTTCAAAGAATGGTGGTTTTTTAACATAAGTCGATGTGTCATCCCAATTATAAATGTTGCTATCATTAGTTTTAATTGCGCTCCATTCTTTTGGACCTTCTGATATGTTTGAGTAACGCTTAACAAACATGTCCGCGTTGATTGATGTTAAAATTAATTCTTCGATTTCTTTATTGGTTGGCCAGATATCTTTTAGAAAAACATCCTTACCATCTTTATCCTGTCCCAAAGGTTCTTTATACAAGTCAATATTCATGGATCCAGCTAACGCAAAAGCAACAACCAAAGGTGGGGAAGCAAGATAGCTTGCTTTCACATCTGGATTTATTCTGCCTTCAAAATTTCTATTTCCCGATAATACTGAAACAGCATATAAATTTCCTTTTTGTATAGCATCAGATATATTTTGTTTAAGAGGCCCTGAGTTACCAATACAAGTCGTACATCCATAGCCGACAAGATGAAAACCAAGTTCATCTAGATATTTATTTAAGTCGGCCTTTTCAAGATAATCTGTAACAACTTGAGAACCTGGTGCTAAAGAAGTTTTTACCCAGGGTTTAACTTGTAGTCCTTTTTCAATGGCTTTTTTTGCAAGCAACCCCGCTCCTATTAAAACATTCGGATTGGAAGTATTAGTACATGATGTAATCGCTGCAATTACGATGTCTCCATCTTCAAGTTTAAAATCAGCTCCTGAGACTGGTTCTTCCTTTGGATTTTGTCTGTTTGTATTTTCTTTAAAAACCTTTGAAAATGATTTTGCTGACTCGGTTAATAAAACTTTATCTTGCGGACGTTTTGGTCCAGATATAGTTGGAACCACTTTAGACATATCTAAATTTAAAGTATCAGAAAAAATAATATTATCGTCCGCCCATAATCCTTGCTCTTTGGAATAATGTTCAACAAGAGAAATTGTGTGTTGATCCCTACCTGAAATTTTCAAATACTTTAAGGTTTCCTCATCAACTGGAAAAAAGCCACAAGTAGCTCCATATTCTGGAGCCATATTTGCTATTGTCGCACGATCTGCCAAAGAAAGATTTTTTAATCCATCGCCATAAAATTCAACAAATTTTCCAACAACCCCTTTTTGTCTCAACATTTGAACGATTGTAAGAACCAAATCGGTAGCCGTAGTTCCTTCGGGTAATTTATTATGAAGTTTAAATCCAACAACCTCTGGAATTAACATAGATATCGGTTGGCCCAGCATTCCTGCTTCTGCCTCAATTCCACCTACTCCCCAACCGAGAACTGAAAGACCATTTACCATAGTAGTATGACTATCAGTTCCAACAAGTGTGTCGGGATAAGCATACATATTGCCGCTACTTTCTGATGACCAAACAACCTTTGATAAATATTCCAAGTTTACTTGATGGCATATCCCCGTACCTGGAGGAACAACTCTAAAATTATTAAATGCTTGCTGGCTCCATTTTAAAAAAGAATAACGTTCACCGTTTCTTTGAAATTCTTTTTCTACATTTTTTCTAAATGAATCTTTAGAAGCATAATTATCAACCATCACTGAATGATCAATAACGAGGTCAACAGTTGATAGAGGATTGATTTTGTTCGGATCTTTTTTTTTTAACTTTATCGCATCCCGCATAGCAGCAAGATCTGCAACTGCAGGGATACCAGTATAATCTTGCATAAGAACTCTTGTAGGCCTAAAGGCAATTTCAGCTCTTGAACTTTTATTTTCTAACCATTCCTTAATGGCTTGAATTTGCTCTCCTTTAACTGTTTGATTGTCTTCAAATCGCAAAAGATTTTCCAATAAAATCTTTAGTGATTTGGGCAAACTAGAAATTCCTTCTAGTCCAGATTGTTCTGCTTTTTTAAGACTAAATATTTTATAGATCTTTCCATCTACTGCTAAATTTGTCAGAGATTTATATGAATTATTACTATCTATTTTCATGCTCTATAAATAAAACATTATAACACAAACGATAAGTAAAAAGGACATGACGTAGTTAAACGCCTGTATAAATTTCTCATTTGTTGCAAATCTTCTCAAAAATTTTCCAAGCAAACACCATGAAAAAATACTTACAAAACTAAAGATAAAGGCGACGCTCACAACAATTATTGTATCTCTTATAAAATTTTCATTTGTGCTTATAAATGTAGATACCATTATAATTGCAAATAAAACCGCTTTTGGATTAATAAATTGAAAAATAAGCATATTAAAAAATTTAGCTGGATTATTAGTTTGTTTGTCTTCATTTTTTTTACTTAATGAAACTTTGTAAGCTAAATAAATTAAAAATCCTGAACCAATTATTTTAATAACTTCTTGAAGTGTAGGAAATTTTTTAAAAATAATTATTAAACCAGAATTAATGACAATTAACAGTATTGGAAATCCAAAAGTAACTCCATATATTAGTGGAAGCGTTTTTTTGATTCCAAAGTTAAATCCTGAGTATGAAGACAATAAATTATTCGGTCCTGGTGTAAATGCCGCAACAAACATAAAAATCATTAATGCTGTTAAATTTGGATACATGGTCTAATTTATTTGGAAGTCAGGCTACTTCCAAGCCGTTTTCAACTTTTTGAGATGGATGAACCAAAACTACTCTTCCATCTTTTTCAATTGCTCCCAAAATAAGAACTTCAGAAACTATTCCAGCTATATTTTTTTTTGGAAAATTACAAACTCCTATTATCTGTTTGCCCACTAAGTTTTGCTCATTATAATAATGTGTAATTTGAGCAGAAGATTTTTTAATTCCCATTTTTCCACCAAAGTCAATTTCAACAACTAATGAAGGTTTTTTTGCTTTTTCATTTTTTGAAACACTTAAAACTGTTCCAACTTTAATCTCTACCTTATTGTAGTCTTCATAGGATATTTCTTGTTTCATAGTAATGATGTATAATATTATTTCTTTTAAATGGCTACGCAAAATAACATTATTGATCAAGTATTTCCTGAGACCTTGAAGATTTTGTCTGATCTAATAAAATTTCAAACCGTTTCAGGTACTTCAAATCTTAAATTGATTGAGTATTGCGAAAAAAAACTAGACAAACTTGGAGCAATATCGTTTAAAACTTTTCATGACTCAAAGCTACAGGCTAATTTATTCTCAACCATAAACGGTAAAAAAAAATTAAATGGCGGAGGAATTATTTTATCTGGTCACACAGATGTCGTGCCCGCTTCAGGCAAAAAATGGTCATCTGATCCATTTGTTGCCACAGAAAAAGACAATAAGATATATGGGCGAGGATCTTGTGACATGAAAGGATTTATTGCTTGTACTTTAGCTTTAGCGCCATTTTTTGCTTCACAAAATTTAAAAAAACCAATTCACTTTTCATTTACCTATGATGAAGAAACTGCTTGTCAGGGTGCGCCAATAATGCTGAAAGAATTAAAAAAACGCAATGTCAAATGTTCCATTTGCATAGTTGGAGAACCAACAAGCATGAAAGCTATTCAGGCACACAAAGGTTGTAGTGAATATTCAACTTATTTTACTGGTTTGGCTGGCCACGGGTCTGCTCCCGATAAAGGGGTAAATGCTGTTGAATATGCATCTCGTTATATAAATAAACTCATGGAATTGAGAGAAGAACTTAAAAAAAGGGTGCCAAAAAATTCTGTTTTCACTCCCCCATATTCAACAATCCAAATAGGAGGAATTAAAGGAGGATTAGCAAGAAATGTAATTGCTGATCAATGTACTGTTGATTGGGAAATGAGACCAGTAATTCCAGAAGATGGAAAATTCGTAACTGAAAATATCGAAGCTTATGCAAAAAATGTTTTGTTACCAGAAATGAGAAAAGTTTATCCCAAAGCTAATATTAAAAAAGAAATCATTGGAGAAATTATTGGATTTACTAAAGAAGAAAAATCTGACGCCGTAAATCTCGTTTGTAACCTAACTGGAGATAATTCAAGAGATGTAGTTTCTTTTGGAACAGAAGCAGGTTTGTTTCAAGAGCTTGGCATCAGTACCGTTGTTTGTGGTCCTGGATCAATTGAGCAAGCTCACAAAATTGATGAGTATGTGAGTTTTGATCAGTTGAAACTTTGCTTAAAAATGCTTATTGACCTTAAGGAACAATTAACAAATTAAGTTGAACTTTTTGCAAATAAGTTGGTTAATTCATAAATAATCGTAGCAGCCGCAAGAGAAGTAAGTTCAGCATGATCATAAGCTGGGGATACTTCAACTACATCCGCAGAAATTAATTTCAGTCCTGCTAGTCCACGAAGTACGTTCACTAGTTCACGCGTAGTCATACCAGCGATTTCTGGCGTACCCGTTCCTGGTGCATGAGAAGGATCTAACACATCAATATCTATAGATAAATAAAGGGAATTGTTTCCAACTCTGTCACGTATTCGTTTCACAATTTTATCAATCCCTTCTGTCTGAAATTCATCGCAATGAATAATTTTAAAGCCAAATTCGGCGTCATTTTTTAAATCATCTCTGCTATAAAGAGGCCCTCTAATACCCACGTGCATGGAAGAATCTTCTAAAAATAATTTTTCCTCTCTGGCTCTACGAAAAGGAGTGCCATGTGTATATGGCGCACCAAAATAAGTATCCCAAGTATCAAGATGAGCATCAAAATGAACTAAAGCAACTGGACCTTTATTTTTATGATTAACGGCACGTAATAAAGGTAAAGCTATCGTGTGGTCTCCTCCCATACTTATTATTCCTCCAACTTTGCCCAATAAATCTGTAGCCGCTTTTTGAATTTGTTCAACAGACTCGATAATATTAAATGGATTACAGGTAATATCTCCCGCGTCTGCCACTTGTTGTTCTAAAAAAGGTTCTGAGTCATAAGCCGGATGATAATTGGTTCTTAGATGTCTTGATGCTTGACGAATACTCTGCGGACCAAAACGTGCTCCAGGGCGATAACTCGTACCAGCATCAAAAGGAACACCGACAATCGCAACATCACAATCTGGCACATCTCTAAGTTCTGGAAGTCTGGCAAATGTAGAAGCTCCCGCAAATCGTGGAACTTTTGTGCCACTAACCGGTTGTATAGGAGTTTTGTCTCTTTTTTTTTTCATTACCGTTTTAGTTATTTAAAATTAAAAGTAATATTTTATGAATTAATTGTATATTTAAATTAATACAACTTTTAAGGGAATAAATTTAAAAATCATAAAATTGCCAAAAAATCCTTTATTATAAATAATATGGAACTCTGGATAGTTGTAGTTTTGATATTGTGGACAGTAGGAATGATGGCAGATTAATTTAATTTTCTGAAATTATTTCTCTACACGCTCACACTTCGCTTTTACGCGATTTCCATATTCAGGATCTTCCTTAAACATGCTATCTCGATTAAAATTAAACATTCTGACTCGAGAAGAACATTGTTGATAGGTTGCATACACAATACTGGACCAGCCTATTTTGTCTTTACCAAGAACTTCAGCAGATTGCCAACCACTAGCAGTCATAAAATAAACTACAAGAGCCCATTTCATAATTTAATTGTACAATTTAATACCACGCAAACGCTCTGATCTTCTTCTTAGAAGTTCTACAATAACAAGTATTAATGTTGAAAGAACAATTAAACAAGTAGCAACAGCCAGTATAGTTGGACTTAATTGTTCTCTTAAACCCGTCCACATTTGAATTGGTATTGTTGTGTTATCTAATCCAGCTAAGAACAGTACAACCACAACTTCATCGAAAGAAGTAACAAATGCAAATAAGCCACCAGATATTACTCCTGGTAAAATTAGAGGTAAAGTTATTTTCATAAAAGTATTTACAGGATTGCTTCCAAGGCTAGTTGCAGCTTTAGTTAGGCTATGATCAAAACCTGACAATGTAGCTGTAACAGTAATGACTACAAATGGAGTTCCTAATATTATATGGGCTAAAATAATACCAGTATGAGTAGCTGCTAATCCAACTTTCGCCATAAAAAAGAAAATAGCAACTCCTGAGATAATAAGTGGTACAATCATCGGTGAGATTAAAGTTGCCATTATTATTCCTTTGTAAGGCATATGTCTGCTGCTCAACCCTAATGCTGCAACAGTTCCAAGAATAACTGATCCTAATGTAGCAAATGTTGCAATGAAAAAACTATTTTTTGCTGCTAGTCCCCAAGGATTTTTGGTACCATAAACCATATCATGATACCATCTTAAGGAAAATGCATCAGGATCAAGTCTCTTCATTCCTTCTGAAAAAACCAAAAACTCTTCTGCATTAAATGATAACGGAAAAATTACAAACAATGGTGCTATTAAAAAGAAAAACACACAGCCACAAATAAATAAATAGAAATAATGCCAAATTCTATAATGTGGTTCTGTATACTTTGGTAAAGCCATATCTATCCAAATTTAATATTATCAATTCCAACTAGTTTGTTATAAACCCAATAAACAACCAAAACTCCTGTCAATAGCATTAATCCCATCGCTGATGCAAAACTCCAATCTAGAGTGCTTTTCATATGGTACGCTATTTGGTTGCTAATAAGAGTTCCTGAAGCTCCTCCAACTAACTCTGGGGTAATGTAATAACCTATTGCAATAATAAAAACTAACAAGCACCCTGCACCAATGCCAGGTATTGTTAAAGGAAAATATACTTTCCAAAAAGTAATAAGTGGTGTTCCTCCAAGTGATTTTCCAGCCCTCATCAAGCTTGGTGATATAGTTTTCATAACACTGTACAATGGCAGCACCATAAAAGGTAAAAGAATTTGTGTCATTGCAATATAGGTACCAGTTTGATTGTACATCATTTCAGGTCTGTTATCGTCAGCTACCAATCCTATCCAGACAAAAGAATCATTTACGATTCCCTGTTGTTGCAACAAAATCATCCAACTTGCAGTTCTTACAAGTAAAGAAGTCCAGAATGGTAAAAGAACACAAATCATTAATAAATTACTATATTTCGTTGGCAAAGTAGCAAGCAAATGCGCGATTGGATAAGCCATTAAAAAACAAAAAAGTGTAACAAAAAAAGCTATTTCTAAAGTTCTTAACCATAAAATCTTATAAATTCTTCTTTCCTCAGGAACTTGAACTATTTTACCATCTTCATTTTCATACATATCCACACCTTTTAAATATTTTGAATAAGTGTATGTCGGCGCTCTTCTTTTAAGTGCTCTCCAATATTCAACTGCAGCCCATCTTTTATGAACAGCCATAATCTGTTCTTTATAATTTCCTTTTTCGAATTTTTTCATTTTTCTTGCTAATTTTTTTAAAATACTTTTGAAGCCGTTTTTTTCATAATTCATTTGTGTTGATAATTTTCCATGTTTTTTCTCTTCAACTAGGATTTTGTAATCTTGGTAAAATGCTTCAAAAATCTCTTCGGAAGGAAGATCTTTTCCATCCCACTGTTTCATTGCTTTAAAAGTTTTAGGAAGCATATTGGTAACCATTCGATCATCAATGCTTGTAAAAAGCAGACCTACTATGGGAGAAATATACGCAATTATTAAAAAAAATAATAAAGGAGATACAAGTAAAAAAGCTTTTATCTTATTTCTTTTCTCTACTTTTTTTAGACTTTCCTCTAGAGGAATGCCGCCAGTTGTTAAAATTTTTTGTGTTTCGCTACTCATATAAATAAAAAAGGGCGGTTATTAAATAACCGCCCTAAATATAATATACAATTTTAGTCTTTGTAACTTAAAATTACAGACCTGCTTTCATAGCTTCCCATCTTTCACCAATCTCTGTGCTGTTATCAGCCCAAAATATTGGATCAACTAGGAAGTAGTTTTTTGTGTTTCCTGGTGCTGTTGGCATTTGTTCCATCATGTTTGTCTTACCATCTTTATACCAAGGCTCACCTGCTTCTATAATCTTAAGAGAAGATTTTCTCCAAGGTGCATAAGCAATATATTTTGCAGATCCTGCTAAACCTTCTGTACTTGTCATCTCTGCAATAGCTTTCATAGCATCAGCTTCGTTTGGTCCACCTTTAATTACAGACATATATTGATAGTCAAGACCTTGAGCATCCCATACTTGTTTAAGTGGAGCGCCTTCTCCAATTTCAGCGTTAAAGAATCTTCCATTCCAACCTGTTGCCATAACAACTTCACCCTGCATAAGTAGTTCAGGTGGTTTAGCACCAGCGGACCAAAATACACATCCTCCTTTTGGATCTGTACAAAGTTCTTTGATCTTATTAAATGCTCTATCAAGACCAGCATCCGTTTCAAGTATTTCATAAATTTTACTTCCACCTTGTCCAGGTTTAACACCATCAGCCGCTAAAGCTATTTCTAGATTATGCATAGCGCTTTTATAGATACCTCTTTTTCCAGGCCATTTTTTAGTGTTGAAAAAATCTTTTATATTTTTTGGCTTTTTGCTACCAATTTTTTCGTCATGATAAGCATAAGTCCAAGAATATAAAATATTTCCTACAGCACATTTACTAGGCATTGTAGTAAACATATCCTGACTTGCAGGAGTACCATCTGGTGCTGGAGGGAAATCTTTATCAAAATCAAACTCAACAAAGAGACCTTCGTCACATCCAATAATAGTATCCATAGCATAAACGTCAATTATGTCCCAAGTAATTGCACCTGCTGCTTTTTGCGCCTTAACTTCTGATAATCCACCTGAATAGTCTACCCAATCAATTGGAATACCTAATTTCTTAGCTGCCGGATCACCATAACCTAATTTTTGACTTTCTGTATATGCTCCACCCCAAGAGACTACTACTACAGCCCACGAAGATGTAGTTACAGAAACAGCAAAAAACAGTAACAGTAACGCTTTGATAATATTCTTCATTATTCCTCCTATAAAATTATTAGTTATCATTATATTAGAGCAAATTAACTCGATTGAATCAATCATTGAATGTGGTAGTTTTTTTTAAGAAATCTTACAGTTACGGTTAAGTTAAATCCAATGCCCTACAGTCTTTACTGTGCCAACCGATAATCACTTCGTTTCCAAGTTTTAGATCCATTCTGGTTGAACTATTTGGAATTTTTAAAATAAATTTAGATTTACCAAGTAAATTCATACGTATTCTTGTATGGTCACCATGGTAAATTACTTCTTCAATTTTTCCCTTAAACTTATTTTCTATTTTCTCCTCAGGATTTATTAAAGCTCTCTCTGGCCTTAAAGATATTTTTGTTTTATCTCCTTTTAGTTTTACAGAAATAGGATTTGCTAAAATCTCATCACCGCTTCCAAGTTTAACTCTGCATTTATTCCCCGAAATTTCTGATACTTCTCCCTGGAAAGTATTGTTTTCACCGATAAACTCGGCAACAAATGAATTAACTGGTTCTTCATATAATTTGTCAGGATTAGATAGTTGCTGAATCTTTCCTTCATTAAATACTGCAATACGATTGGACATAGTTAAAGCCTCCCCTTGATCATGGGTAACATATACTACAGTAACCCCCAAACTTTCATGAATATGTTTTAACTCATACTGCATATTTTCTCTTAGATTTTTATCTAATGCTCCTAGTGGCTCATCCATTAATACTAATTTTGGATCAAAAACTAATGCACGAGCAACTGCAACACGTTGTTGTTGACCTCCAGAAAGTTGACCTGGCATTCTAGCTTCAAAACCCGTTAAAGAAACCATCGACAAAGCTTTGTTTATTTTTTTATCTGCCTCATCTTTAGATACTTTTCTTACTTTTAATGGAAAGGACAAGTTTTCGTAAACTGTCATATGTGGAAATAATGCATAATTTTGAAACACCATACCTACTCCTCTCTTATGAGGAGGAATGTTACTAATTGGATTTCCTTCTAAATATATTTCGCCATTTGTTGGTGTTTCAAATCCCGCTAACATCATTAAGATCGTTGTTTTTCCAGATCCTGAAGGTCCTAATAACGTTAAGAATTCTCCTTGAGCTACATCTAAATTAAGATCTTTTATTACTAAAACTTTACCGTCGTAGCTTTTATCAATCTTTTCAAACTTTACGAAGCTTTCTCTTTCAGACATAAGA
>Ga0208471_1000627_pt1 | contig 12249 bp, 12 predicted proteins | sample DeeseametaMP0441_FD_184210 | JGI IMG/M metagenome (GOLD analysis project Ga0208471, IMG submission 184210) | Marine microbial communities from the Deep Atlantic Ocean - MP0441 (SPAdes) | ecosystem: Environmental > Aquatic > Marine > Oceanic | place: East of Rio de Janeiro, Brazil, South Atlantic...
ATATAATTACAAAACCTATAGCAGGTACGTTGCGTAAAAATAAAAAAACAAACAAGCTCCAAGCTTTAAGTTTCTTTAGAAATAACGATAAAGAAACAAAAGAACACAATATGATCGTTGATATGGAAAGAAGTGATTTATCAAGAATATGCAAATCTGGCACAGTAAAAATATTAAAAAAAAAATATGTAGAAGAATACAAACATCTTTTTCACTATGTAACCACAATACAAGGCAAGCTAAGGGATAAAACTAGCCTAAAAGATATCATAAAGTCCATGATGCCCGGTGGTTCTGTAATTGGCTGTCCCAAGATAAGAACTCTTGAGCTTTTAAATAATCAAGAAAAAGAAGACAGAAATATATTCACAGGAAGTTTTGGTTATATAAAGTTTAATCAAGATATGAGATTTAATATTATTATTAGATCTATTTTGAATTTTAAAAAAATCTCAGAAATCTCAGCGGCATCTGGTGTAGTTTTAGATAGCTCTCCTAAAAAAGAATTTAATGAAAATTTTATAAAAGCTAAGTCGCTACTGGAGCTGTATAAATGATTTATATTATTGATCATCAAGATTCATTTACATGGAATGTAGCTCATCAATTTTCAAAATTTGAAGAAGTGTATTGCTCAAATTATTTTGAAATAAACCAAAAAAAATTAGATCAATCTAATACAATTGTTTTATCACCTGGGCCAGGCTCACCAAAAGATTATCCATTTACGTCAAAGATATATAGAAAATATAAGGGTAAAAAGAAATTAATAGGAATTTGTCTTGGTTACCAACAAATTTTATTCAACGAAAAGGGAAAAATTGTACAGCAAAAGAATATTTATCATGGTTATCAATCAACGGTTAAGGTTACAAAAGAAAGTAAATTATTTAAAGAAAACAAAAAATTTAAAGTTGGAAGATATCACTCTTTAAAATTATTTGAGCCTTATGTCTCTAATAGTATAAAAATATCAATGAGATGCGATAAAACAAATATTCCTATGGGTATAGAAGATTTAAAAAACAAAGTTTTTGGATTTCAATTTCATCCAGAATCTTTTTTGACTGAAAATGGTAACTTTATTATTAAAAAAATCTTATCGGCATAAAGATCTTAAAGAAATAAAATTTCATGATCTTTGGAACTCTTATGGAGTTTTTACAACAATGAGAGTCATTGAAAAACCTGCTAAAATTATATTTTTTAAAGAACACATAAATAATTTAATTAGATCATTAAAAGTTTATAAAATTAATAAGAAAAATATTAAACAAAATATCCTTAAATTAATTAAATTAAATTTAAACAAAAATAAGAAATATGATCATTTATTTAGAGTGGCTGCAAATAATAAGATGATCTCAATTTCTTTGAGGAAAAGATTAAAACCAAAACTAAATTTCAGTCTTAAATTAATTGATTATAAAAGAATAGAACCTGAATATAAAAATTTGAAATATAAAAAAATTCATAATTTTTTAAAAAAAATGGATACAACAAAATCAGACATAGCTATATATAAAAATAAAAAAATATTAGAAAGTGGAACTTCTAATCTTTTGTTTATTAAAAAAAACAAAATATACTCACCAATTAATAATTTCTATAAGGGAACTACTTTAAAATTTTTTACAAAAAAATTAAAAAAAATAAAAAAAAGAAACATTTTTATTGATTCATTAGAAAGTTATGAAGAAATTATTGTTATTGGTTCTGGCAAAGGAGTAGTTTCAGTTAATTCAATTGAGAAACCATTTTGGAAAAGAAAAAGTTTAAAAAATTACAGAATTTTATCAAAAATCTATCAACAAGCTATTACCAATTACCCTCGATATAACGGTTGATCTATTATATCAACTGTACTAGAAACTTAATTTATTTGTAGGGGAAAAATAATTATGATCACAACCAATCCATTTTCTATACTTAGCGAAACTGTTCCAGCCACAGCAACGCAGTCATTTGTAGTAGTAATGGCATCTCTTGTGGTCATAGGAACACTTGTAGATATTATTCATAAAAAAAACGTTAAATATTTTTTTGAAAATGCAAAAAAAGCGAAACAATCAGCAAAAAAAAAACTTACCACTGGAGAAAAAACTTCAGTAGTAATTAAAACAGTCGCGAGTGATATATTAACTACTTCCGAATTAGGTGCTGGCAAACGTAGAGTAGCTCATCTATTAGGAATGTATGGTACATTATTGTTTTGGTTTGCCTCGGTAATTATGATTTTCTGTTATTCATCAATTGACACTGTTACACCTATTATCTGGCCGATATTGTGGCACGTTGGAGCCATAATGACTTGCCTTGGTGGCTTTTGGTTTTGGCTTTTTTTAAGAGTTGATGTTTATTCAGAGGCACACCCTTGGTACCGAATTATACAAGCTGATCTATTTGTACTGTCTCTGCTTGCAACTGCAACATTTGGATTAATTTGGTCATTTTTACAATCATTAAATATAAGTGGATGGGACAATTTATTTTTAATTTTTTTTATTATATCCAACATTATTTTATTTGGAGGAGTATATTGGTCAAAGTTTGCACACATGTTCTATAAACCAGGAGCAGCATTACAAAAAAATTTAGCTGAAGCAGATGGTTCAAGAGATAATCTTCCTCCTCCTGCTGATGCTCCTAAACAATATGGTCTGGGAATAGATAGAGAAAAAGCGAAACATTATTAACATGATAACAATAAAGAAAGAGAGAAAATAATATGTCAACTTTTGTATATATGACTCGTTGTGACGGGTGTGGGCAATGTGTTGATATTTGTCCTTCTGACATTATGCACATTGATGAAAATATTAGACGAGCAAAAAATATAGAACCTAATTTTTGTTGGGAATGTTATGCATGTGTAAAAGCATGCCCAAACCATGCAATTGATGTTCGTGGATACGCTGATTTTGCACCTATGGGCCATAGTGTAAGAGTTAGGCGTGAGGAAGAAAAAGGTACAATATCATGGAAAATTAAATTTAGAAATGGAACAGAAAAAGATTTTGTCTCTCCAATCACAACCAAGCCATGGGGTAAATTTATTCCAAAACTTGCAGAAGGTAAAAAACCAAGCCAGGAAGAAATTAATTCTCAAAAACTTTATTTAGAACCCGAAGGTCTAAATACAAAAAAAGAATTACCAACAGTTCCTAAAGATTCCTTTAAAAAAGGAGTTTATTATTAATGGCTAAAGTTAAAACGCATTATGAAGAGTGCGATATCCTTGTCGTTGGTGGTGGAATGGCAGGTACAGGAGCTACATTTGAAGCAAGACATTGGGGAAGAGATTTAAAAATTGTTTGTGTAGAAAAAGCGAATATAGATAGAAGCGGTGCAGTAGCTCAAGGTCTATATGCGATTAACTGTTATATGGGAATGCAGTGGGATGAAAATCAACCAGAGGATCATGTGCGTTATGCACGTAACGACTTAATGGGCTTAGTACGTGAAGACCTTGGCTATGATATGGCTCGTCATGTTGACTCAACCGTACACATGTTTGATGAGTGGGGTTTACCAATGATGAAAGATAAAAAAACTGGACGTTACCTTAGAGAAGGTAAATGGCAGATAATGATTCATGGAGAAAGCTTTAAACCAATTGTTGCAGAAGCTGCGAAAAAATCTGCTGATAAAATATACAATAGAATTATGATAACTCACTTGCTAATGGATGAAAGCAAGGAGAATAGAGTAGGTGGCGCAGTAGGCTTTAATATGCGTACTGGTGACTACCATGTTTTTCGTGCCAAAGCTGTTATAGTGGCTGCCGGAGGTGCTTCACACATCTTCAAACCAAGAGCTGTGGGTGAAGGTATGGGAAGAACTTGGTACGCACCTTGGAGCAATGGTTCTGCTTATGCATTGCCAATTGCTGTTGGTGCAAAAATGACCCAAATGGAAAATCGTATCGTTTTAACAAGATTCAAAGATGGTTATGGGCCAGTTGGTGCTTATTTTTTGCATCTTAAAACTTATACTCAAAATGCTAATGGAGAAAATTATGAGAAAAAGTGGTATAACCAAACTAAAGAAATAGTTGGTGAATATATTGACCATCATCCAGTACCAACTTGTTTACGCAACCATGCTTTTGTTCAAGAGGTTATGGCAGGTGGTGGCCCAATTCATATGGTTACAACTGAAGCTTTTCAAGATCCTCATTTAGAAACAATAGGATGGGAAAATTTTCTTGGTATGACCGTTGGACAAGCTGTAGTTTGGGCTTCGCAAAATATTGATCCAAAATATACAAACCCTGAATTAACTACATCTGAACCATATGTTATGGGTTCTCATGCTACTTGTTCAGGTGCTTGGGTAAGCGGTCCAGAAGATCTTTCACCACCTGAATATTTTTGGGGTTATAATAGAATGTTAACTGTTGATGGACTTTTTGGTGCAGGAGATACAGTTGGTGGTAGTGCTCATAAATTCTCCTCAGGTTCTTTCACAGAAGGTCGTTTAGCTGCAAAAGCTGCAGTTAAATATATAGAAGATCAAAAAGCAGAAAATATTAAAGTTACTGATAAACAGTGTGAAGATTTTAAAGAAGCTATATACAAACCTTTAGAAAATTACACTGTAGGTCGTAATGAAATTACAGGAGGAACAGTTTCACCAAGTTATATTTTACCAATACAAGGGCTGCAACGTCTTCAAAAGATTATGGACGAATATGTTGGTGGTGTTGGTGTTAACTATATGACTAATGAGAATTTGCTTAAAAGAGGTTTAGAGTTATTAGATTGGTTACAAGAAGATCTAGAAAATGTTGGCGCTGAAGATTATCACCAACTTATGCGTGCTTGGGAGTTAAAACACCGTGCTCTTACTTCGCAGTGTGTAGCAGAACATACATTGTTTCGCAAAGAGACGCGCTGGCCTGGCTATTATTACAGAGGCGACCATTTAAAATTAGATGATGAGAACTGGCATGTATTAACTGTATCTAGACGTGATCCTAAAACTGGCAAATTTACTATGGAAAAAGCACCCGTTTACCACATCATTGATGAAGAAAAGAAAAAAGTAGCTTCTTAAAATAAAAGTATACAAATGAAACTTCTTGAGAAATCAGACCAAGAGATAATAGATATTGCTAACCCCATATGGGACAACCTTGTTAAATCATCTAATATTAAAGATTATGGCGGTTTCACAAGAGATTTTTCATCACAAATGTTATTCGGTGCAAATGAAGTAGAGCTAGGTAAGCAATGGGCAAATAATAAATTATTAAATAACTTATCAGATAAAAAAGAAGTTTTTGGATGCTTGAGAAGAGATATTTATATTTCAATACTTTATAAACAGACAAGCAACGCAATTCCGGGGGAATTTCTAGGTCGTTTAGTTCTGGGCGAAGAAGATGGTGAGGTAAAAGTTTTTGGAGCAACAATCTTTTAAAGCGCTCAACTAACAATAAAAAATAATTTGAATCTATTAAAATAACCTTAGACAAACTATATAAGTTTTGCTATTGACAAAGAATGTTACAGTCTTTTAATCAAATTTATAATAAAATTTTAAAAAAAACCCGAAACAATTAATTTTATCAACCTCTAAACCTTTTATTATTTTAGGACTTTTCTTATACTGGGGAGCGATTCTTTTAGGCACTTTTTTACAGCTAAATTAATCATCACTAAACAAAGTAAATTCTTCTTTTTCTTTAAATCTATTGATTGACAATCATAAATTTGAAGAATAATTACTGATTAATGGAAATTTTTCTACCCATTGCAGAAGTTTCAGTAAACATAATTACAATTTTTTCTCTTAGCGCAATTGTTGGTATTCTTTCAGGATTATTTGGAGTTGGTGGGGGATTTCTTATGACTCCATTTTTAATTTTTTTAGGCGTACCCCCAGCATATGCGGTAGCAAATGAAGCTAACAATATATTAGCTACATCTGTCTCAGGATCAACAACCCATTGGTTAAAAAATACATTAGATTATAAAATGGGAATAATGATTGTTGTTGGCGGTGTATTTGGAACCATTCTTGGAATTTTTACCTTTACTTATTTTAAGAACATAGGAAAAATAAATATAGTTATTCCTTTGGCATATATGTACATACTTGCTATCATTGGAACTGCAATGTTAGTTGAAGGCGTTGCAGAAATAGACAGAGTTAGAAAAAAAATCTTTTTAAAAAAGAAACTACACTCACATTATTGGATACATGGTCTTCCTTTAAGAATGAAATTTAAAAAATCAAAATTATACGAAAGTGCATTTACTCCAATTATAATAGGTTTGTTTGTAGGTTTTATTGCTGCAATTATGGGTATTGGAGGTGCATTTATATTAGTCCCTGCAATGATTTATATTATTGGTATGCCAACTAAATTAATTCCTGGAACTTCTTTGTTTGTAACAGTTTTTATTAGCGCAATTGTAACTATTCTGCACGCATTTAATTACGGATCTATAGATTTAATTTTAGTTTCCATGTTAATTCTTGGTTCAATAGTAGGTGTTCAATGTGGACAAAAAATCGGAGAATTTATTGATAGCACTGAATTAAAAACACTTTTAGCAATTCTTTTACTATTAGTAGGTATTGCTATTGCTTATGACACTTTTTTTGCTCCAGATGCAATTAAAGAAGTGGCTTTTGATGGCACAAAAAATTTAGGTCCTTTTTCAACTTTTATAAGAGAACTTTCCAAAAATTTTCCAATTCAATATGGAATAATTTCTATTATTTTTGCAGTATTATTAGGAGTTGCGGCTGCATTTATCAGAAGATTTTTTTCTGGTTTAAGAAAAAAGCATTTTAAAAAAGCTTAATATTTATTTATGAAAAAAAATAATTTTTTTTATTATTTAATTGTAATTTCAATTCTTTTTTTTATTCCTGTAAAAGCAGATCAAAAATTTGATTTAGGCAAAGATTTATTTTTAAATAAAGGAAATTGTGCAATGTGTCATATGCTTGCGGATGCTCAATCTTCAGGGATGATTGGTCCAAATTTGAATGAATTAAGACCTGATAAAATGATAATAGAAAATGTTGTTAAAAATGGAATAGGGGTTATGCCCGCCTTTGAAGGAATGTTATCTTCAGAAGAAATAGAAGCAGTAGCTCACTATGTTTCTATTGCTGCAAATAATTAGTTTTCAGGCGCTCCTATAGAGTTTAGTAATAACGAATTCTTTGTGACCCAATGTTTCAGCGCATGTTAGCCTACCGTTAGCAACTCTTAAAGTGACTTTAATTAATTCATCTCCAGCTTGATCTAAATTCATTTCTCTTTTTAATATTTTTGATACATCTAAATCAATATGTTCGCTCATTGATATAGCAGTTTTTGGATTTGCGGTTAATTTAATTACTGGTTCAATAGCATTTCCAATAATATTTCCTTGTCCAGTTGGAAATAAATGAATGTTAAAACCAGCTGCTGCTTGTAAAGTTAGACATTCAGCTGCTGCAGAAGATGTGTCCATAAAATATAAACCAGGCCCTTTTTTAGGTTCTTCAGCTGGTTCCAATACATCTATATATTTAACTTTTTTCCCAATTTTTTGTAAATTTCCAAAAGCTTTTTCTTCAATAGTTGTTAATCCTCCAGCTATATTTCCTGCAGTAGGCTGTGATTCTGATAGATCGTTTGTTTTATTTTCTAAGATAAAATCATTGTAACTATTCCAAGTATCTAAAAATTTCTTTTTAACAGTTTCATCTTTAGCTCTTGTTGCACATACCTTTTCTGCACCTGTGATTTCTGAAGTTTCTCCAAAACATATATGAACTCCATGCGGTTCTAACTTATCCATCAAATTTCCAACAGTTGGATTTGAGGCAAGGCCAGACGTTGTGTCAGATTCACCACATTTTACTGAAATCCATAAATCGCTTAGCGGACATTCTTCTCTTTGTAGTTCACTTGCCCATTGTGAAAATTCTCTAGCTTTTTTGGATGCTTTCATTATAGATGCAATATCTCCGTTTCCTTCAATACTAAATCCTTCAACTGGTTTTCCAGTTTTTGCTATTTCATCAACAACTTTTTTTGTCCATTTCGGTTCAATTCCTATTACTATTACGGCTGCAACATTTGGATTTTTTCCAGCCCCTATAATTGTGTTAAAGAATAATTCTAAATCTTTACCAAATTGTAATCTTCCATAAGAGTGAGGTATTGCAACAGTACCTTTAATATTATTAGCGACTGCTTCAGCGCAAGCATTAGAAATATCATCAACAGGTAAAATGATTACGTAATTTCTTGTTCCTGCTCTGCCATTTTCCCTTTTATAACCTAAAAAACTTTTTGGAATTTCCATATTACCATTTTTTTGTTTTTACATTGTGAACATGAACATGTTCACCTTTTTTGATTGATTTAATAACTTTACCAATGTCATGCCCATATTTTAAAATTGTATCACCTTCATTCAGGTCAACCATAGCTATTTTATGGCCTAAAGAGATCTCATTTAGTGATTTTATTGAAACTGTTTTGTCATTTTCCATTATCCAGCAGCTACAGTCTTGATTAGCTTTAGTTTTGTCAATAACAACAACTCCCACGTTGTCTTTTTCATCATGTATTATAATATCTGTACTTGCCATTGTAACGATTTCTTACTAGAAATTTAGCTGAACTTATATATTAATTCTGATTTTGCAAATATAATTCTTATATAATTTACTAGAAAGATTGTAAATCGGTATGACAAAAATAACTACAGAAGAAGCATTTGTAAAAGTTCTGCAAATGCATGGCATTGAACATTCTTTTGGAATTATTGGATCAGCTTTTATGCCTATATCAGATTTATTTCCTAAAGCTGGAATTACTTTTTGGGATGTAGCACATGAGACAAATGGAGGTTTAATTGCCGATGGTTACACTAGAGCAACTGGAAAAATGTCAATGGTTATCGCTCAAAACGGTCCAGGAATAACTGGTTTGGTTACACCAATTAAAACAGCTTACTGGAATCATACCCCATTACTTTTGGTAACACCTCAAGCTGCAAATAAAACTATAGGACAAGGCGGTTTCCAAGAAGTAGAACAGATGAATTTATTTAAAGATATGGTTTGCTATCAAGAAGAAGTAAGAGACCCTTCTAGAATGGCTGAAGTTTTAAATAGAGTTATAGAAAAAGCAATAAGAGGTTCTGCACCAGCTCAAATTAATATTCCAAGAGATTATTGGACTCAAATTGTAGATATAGAGTTGCCACCAATCGTAAGATTAGAAAGACAAGCAGGAGGAGCTGAAGCAATTAATAGAGCTGCAAAATTATTATCTGATGCAAAATTTCCAGTTATTTTATCTGGTGCTGGAGTAGTTATTGGTGGAGCAATAGAAGATTGTAAAAAACTTGCAGAAAAGTTAGATGCACCAGTTTGCAATGGTTATCAACACAATGATAGTTTTCCTGGAAGTCATCCGTTAGCAGTTGGACCTTTGGGATACAATGGATCAAAAGCTGCTATGCAACTAATTTCAAAAGCAGATGTTGTTTTAGCTCTTGGTACCAGATTAAATCCATTTTCAACTTTACCTGGATATGGATTAGATTATTGGCCTAAAGATGCAAAAATAATTCAAGTTGATATGAATTCAGACAGAATTGGTCTAACAAAAAAAGTTATGGTTGGAATATGTGGAGATGTAAAATTAGTAACTCAGCAATTATTGTCTAAGCTAGCATCAAACGCTGGTGATACAGGTAGAGAAGAAAGAAAAAATTTAATTCATCAAACTAAATCTGCTTGGCTTCAAACTTTAACAAGTTTAAACCATGAAGAAGATGATCCAGGTACTGTTTGGAATAAAGAAGCAAGAGAAAGAGATAAAGATAGAATGTCTCCTAGGCAAGCTTGGAGAGCTATTCAATCAGGGATGCCAGAAGATGTAATTATTTCAAGCGATATTGGAAACAATTGCGCTATTGGAAATGCTTATCCAACTTTTGAAAAAGGAAGAAAATATTTAGCACCTGGTTTGTTCGGACCTTGTGGTTATGGTTTTCCATCAATTCTTGGAGCAAAAATAGGTTGTCCAGATACTCCCGTTATAGGTTTTGCAGGTGATGGTGCTTTTGGAATAAGTATGAGTGAAATGAGTTCTTGTGCTAGAAAAGAATGGCCTAAAATTTCTATGGTTATTTTTAGAAATTACCAATGGGGAGCTGAAAAAAGAAACTCAATACTTTGGTTTGATAATAATTTCGTTGGAACTGAGCTTGATCCAGAATTAAGTTTCGCAAAAGTTGCGAATGCTTGTGGTTTAAAAGGAATTACTGTCAAAACAATGGAAGAGACTACAAAAGCTATTAAACAATCTTGCGAAGATCAAAAAAAAGGGATTACTACTTTTATTGAAGTTATTCTTAATCAAGAACTAGGCGAACCTTTTAGAAGAGATGCTATGAAAAAACCTGTAAAAGTTGCAGGAATTAATAAAGCAGATATGAAGCCCCAAAAACCAATAATATAAATTTATTAAAATTCAAAGTTTAAAGATTAATACTATTAATTTATAAAATCATTTAAATAGGTAAACTTTGAACAAAATTTACCATTTAAAGCTGTAGTAGCTCTATTTATTCGACCATCATCTTGATCTATTAAATAAGGTAAAATTTCCGATATAACGCCACTTCCAAATTCTTCACTAGCGTCTCTCGGCAATTCTGAAGGTAAATTATCAACTGCCATAACAGCAATACCTTTATTGCCTAATTCAATTTCTTTCAATGAATCTGTATTAATTGAATAATAAGGTTTTGCAATTGACGTAGATCTTATAGTGGTAGGTACTGATCCATTAATATCGCATGTAACGTCACCTATAATTTTTAAATTTTTAAATTTACTAATTTCCTTTTGAGAAAATAATTTTGGAAATTTTGGATCCCAATAATGACATGCTATAAACATATCTGTATCAAAAAGATAATTTTTTATTTTGTAATTATATTCATGAGGATTTAAGATAAAATCTTGATAAGAAGAAGCTTTACCGTCATTTCTTTCAACATGTTTTTTTGCAGAAATATTAGAAAAAATAGCTTCATCATATTTTTTGTTTAAATAATCATTAATTGAAACCTGTCTAATATTAGCATGTTTCAACATTTCTATAGCGCCTTTGGAAGCACGTCCGCTTCCAGTAAGTAATATTTTTATTTTATTAAAATTTTGCTTGCTAATTAGTTTTTTTATTTGTTCATAGTTGTTAATTTCAAAAGCTCTTGGAAGTGGTTGTTGATTGTATAATTTTAGGTAAAGATTTAAAGTATTATAGGTACCAATAATGCCTGCAAATCTACCAAATCCAAGATATCTATAACCTTCTCCTGAAATATTTCTTACATTTTCATAGTCAATCAGTGTTATATTTTTTTTTATCACTTCTTTTAAAAGCTCTTTCTTATATATAATGGCTTTGTCTTCTATGATTTGACCAATATATTGACGAACTTTACTTGTGTGTGAAAAAAACAAATAAGTTTTATCCTTAATAAGAGTTGATAATTTCACTTCTTTAACCCCAAAAATGATGTCTGCAGAACTTAAATCATCTGTTATATGAGCTCCTGCTTTTAGGTAATCTTCATCTTTAAAACATCTTCTTTTTGATGGTTGAACTATTATTTTTAAATTAGAAAATTTATTTAATAAATTTGATATTTGAGCAGGAGAAAATGGCGTTCTATTTTCATCAATTCTTGCTTCTCTGAGAATAGATAAAGTAATTTTATTGTTTTTCATGTGATGCATATGGTTTTAAAGTTTATTATCCTATTAGTAAACAAGATCTCTCTATAATATTAATCATTAATATAGGCATATATTCAAGATTGTTTTATGAAAGAATTAAAGTTACTAGAGAAATATAAATGAATAAAATTTATTCCATTGAAGAAATTAAAAAAATTGAGCAACATGAATTTAAAAGACTCAAAGACTCATTTATTTTGATGAATAGAGCAGGAACAAATTGTGCTAAAAAAATTCATAAATTACATACTAAAAAAAAGATTATTGTTTTATCCGGACCAGGAAATAATGGAGGTGATGGTTTAGTTATTTCACAAGTTTTAAAAAAATTAAATAGAAACGTAAATTTATACTGTCTAAGGCGTAATTTTTATAAAGGTGATGCCAAAAAAGCTTACAAAAAGAATAAATTAGTAAAAAATAGCTTTAATAAATTAGTGATTTATAGAAATTCAATAATTGTAGATTGTTTAT
>Ga0208471_1000628_pt1 | contig 12244 bp, 10 predicted proteins | sample DeeseametaMP0441_FD_184210 | JGI IMG/M metagenome (GOLD analysis project Ga0208471, IMG submission 184210) | Marine microbial communities from the Deep Atlantic Ocean - MP0441 (SPAdes) | ecosystem: Environmental > Aquatic > Marine > Oceanic | place: East of Rio de Janeiro, Brazil, South Atlantic...
CTCCAGTTTCGAGTTTGAAACCGATACGTACCGCCCCCTTAACATGTTCAGACAATTCTGCGATGTGATTCCGGCCCGGCTTCAGTGTCAATTCCCAGGACTCATCACCACTGGCCCTCTTGCCAACCTCCGATTCTGTAAAATAATCGAGTACGGCAGCTGCATGAATCCAAACGTCTGGAGATGGATCTTCCTGAGCCAGATCAAGAACGCAGCTGAGCATCTCATCGGGTTCACCAGCCCTGCGCACATCCGGCAGGGAAAATGAGGGATGCGCAGATGTTTTTCCGGCCACACAAATGATCTCGTGCCCCAGTCGGTGCAAATATTCTGCAATCATCCAACCAGTTCTCCCCGACGAAGCATTCTGAATCGCTCTCACCGCATCTATTGGTGCTCTATTGGCGCCCAAGGTGATAGCGATTCGCTTGGACCCCGATGAATTCGAATTGACTTGGTGACAGACCGCAGCTACGATTGAAACTGGGTCTGGTTGCTTGCGCTTTCCCTCCTCGACTGATGAAACAAGAACGGATACACCCTCCGCCCTCAAATCATCCAATAAATCCTGAGTGACAGGATCATCAAAGAGATCCTGATGCATCGAAGGGACGAAACACATCTTCCCCCCTCGTCCGCGAGCAGCAGAAAGCGCCATCATCAGTGGAGAATCGATGATTCCATGGATGTGTTTCGAAATTGTGTTTCTAGTTGCTGGAGCGATGAGAACAATATCGTGTGGCTCTAATTGTGCCATTTCAGGTGTCCAATCATATATCACCTGTACATCCGAAGCCCAAGCCAACGCCAATGGTGTGATGATTTTCGTGGCTTCCTTGGACATCATAACAGTCAATTCAGCCTGGTGTCGACGTAATTCCCGGGTCAATCGAACCGATTCAACAGCGGCTATTCCACCAGTGACGAGCACAAGCACCCGTTTACCTGACAGGGTGTCGCTATGTACGTCAACCCCTGTGTCTCTCGGCATACTTCGTCCAATGAGTACTTGTTCAAGAGGGCGTCGCCATGCGAGAGAGTGATGTATGAACACTAATTCCACGTCTTGTGGACGCCAACCGGATGGCCGCTGTGCATAGGCATCTGTGCATATTCACCATGCTCGATATGATCATTTTCGCCCTCCTGATGTACCGTTTTTCCATGGTCAGCGGCCCGTTGATGGGATTTCTCATCCTGCTCACTGCAGCAGCGATTTGTGGTACTGGATTGGTGTTGACACTTCGCTTCCGCGCACGCGTTCCTTCCTTCGACCATAGAATAAACAAGTTGCTGTCGAATCTAGCAGTGTTCTTCCTGGTGGTAGGTGCTCTTCAGGCATTTCTCGGAATCAGTGCTGGCGACATCGGTCTGGTACTCCAATCCGGCTTACTCGTTCTGCTGGGATTCGCAACACGCCGCCGAATAGCAACCCTTCACCATCCGATGTTCGTCGACTGGTATGGTTCAGGGAAGGAAGGGGCATCTAAATTGAGTCTCGATGAAGTATATGCCAGCTGCCCGTCCTGCTCCAGTCTTCTGGCGGTGATTCCCAGCCGGCTTTCACGCCAGGATCGTTGTCCTAATTGTGATGGACTGCTCGTCACAATTTCAGAAGAGGAATAATCAGTATCTCTCCAGAGCCGTTGCGATGCCCATTCCTCCACCGATGCACATCGTAGCTATTGCACGTTCTTGTCCTTCACGGAGCAGGAGGGATGCGGCTTTGCTGGTGATTCGAGCGCCAGATGCTCCAAGTGGATGGCCTATCGACAAAGCGCCCCCATCCAGATTGACGATGGCTTCATCGATTCCCAATTCTCGTACACAGGCCAATGCTTGGGATGAGAATGCTTCATTGATTTCGAAGAGGTCCACTTCATCGATTGACCATCCCGCTCTCTCCAGAACCAATCCTGTAGCAGAAATAGGTCCTAAACCCATCAATTGAGGTGGACATCCAGTCACAGCACCAGCAACGATGGTAGCAATTGGATCGAATCCGTTGGCCAAGGCGAACTCCTCGCTGCAGACTAAACTGAAGGCTGCCCCATCTGTGAGAGGAGATGATGTGGCAGCTGTTACGGTACCATCCTCTTTGAACGCAGGATTCAATCGAGCCATCGATTCGACATTGGTGTCAGACCTGATGCAGCCGTCAGCAGAAATGATTCCATCGGTGGTTTGGATAGGGACTAACTCGGTGTCGAATCGACCACTGTCGACTGCCGAACTTGATTTCTGGTGCGACGATAAGGCAAACGCTTCCTGATCTTCACGGCTCACACCATGGAGGTCCGCGACATTCTCTGCCGTCAGGCCCATGTTGATGTAGGCTTGTGGATAAGATTTCTCAAGCTCGGCATGAGGCGACCAGTTGAAGCCCCGACGCTTTACCCGCGACATCGATTCCACCCCTCCGCACAGAAAACAATCGCCCCAACCACTGCGGATATTTGCCGTAGCAGTCAGAATCGACTGCATCGATGAGCCGCAGAGTCGATTGAAAGTAGCACCTGGAACGGAATCGGGTAACCCGCCGAGATAAGTCAGTATTCGCCCGATATTGTATCCTTGTTCCCCCTCCGGGTATGCGCAACCGAGCAGAATATCATCGATTTGACCTCTCTCGACTCCAGTCCTCTCTAGTAATGCACGAGCCACTTGACCAGCCATCTCATCGGGTCGAGTGGAAGTCAATCCTCCCTTATGGGAGCGGTGGAATGGAGAGCGAACCCAGTCAACGATTACGGCCTTCATGGGTACTGCGTCACACAAGTTCCCAATAATCGTTGAGTCGTGTGACATATGAGTCCTATGGACTGGACCGACGGGTTCATGAAAGGACCTCATGTCGGGCGATTCAACATGATTCGAGAATGCACAAATCACGGGTACTACGCGGACGATGATCTCTGTCCAGCCTGCAATGCAGAGGGTCGCTTCATAATGCGAACTGGAGAGAGGAACAGCATCGCTCGCAGGCTGGCTCTCGTGCTACGTCACGCTCCAGAGAAGTTCGACCTGGAAATGGATATCAATGGCTGGGTGGATGTCAAGGACATCGTTCGCCAATTCAAGAAACAAGGTGGGAAGCGCAATCACTGGCTCAGACCACACCATCTCTCCGCGATAGTCGAAACCGATCCAAAGGGGCGTTATGATATTCGGGGAAACACCATCCGGGCCACTTATGGACACACAGTCGAGATCGAGATAGATCTGCCAACGGACAACATTCCCGATGCACTCTACTACCCTTGTGACCCTGTTGAGACCGAGAACCTGCTCGAAGTCGGCATCTCACCCAGTGGACGCTCCCATGTCCACCTCTCCGCCTCAATCAAAACAGCAGCGGAAGCCGGACACGTCCACTTCGCGCTGCCGACGATCCTCGAGGTCGATACTGCTCAGATGATTGCAGCAGGCGAAACCATCTGGCACGCCGGAATCACAGTATATCTGACCGACAATACGCCTGCCAAATACCTCAGTGTCATAGACAATGATGATGCAGATTACGTTTTGGCCAGAGCTCGCTGGACTGACGAAGAAGAGTGAATCGTTCGACCTAAATACAAATCACTCAATTCAAGAGTCAGTCGTTCAACGGAAGAGTGAATCACTCACTGAGTCCCGAATCGCTCACCGGAATTCACCGCATAGGGGGCAGAATTCCAGATCACTCGACATATCTGCATCGCAGGAAGAACAGACTGAATCCGATTTATTCCTCGGCTCAACATCTTCGGTCGAGATGACTCGAACCGGTGAATCACGATTGACGAAAGGATCCTCGACCTCTGAATGTGTTTCAATAGATTCTCTGAATGCAATGACTTCATGAATCGCGTTCTGTATCCGAATCATCGAGTGTTCGTCATCTCCAGAATCGTTGCTGATCTCTAACGTCGCCAACCGATTCTGCAACCAACGCTGAAATTTATCGACATCCGATTCGCCACTCATCAACCGTTGCGGGGGGGAAGTTGAAATTAAGCCTGACCGGTCTTGAAATAGTAATTTTTCGGACTCCAGGTCAATTCCTCTGAGCGCATAACACAAAGGCTGGAACCGAATGAGACGAAGTGAGGAGAGCATGTCTGACATTCTGATCAAGCTCGGTGGTGGCCTGATCACAGACAAATCCCGACTCCGCACCGTCGAACAAAGCAGAATCGAATCAGTCGCACGTGTTATCGCTGTACTGCTAGACGAGGGACATTCCGTCAGGATTGTACACGGCGCTGGTTCATTCGGCCATCTGAAAGCGAAAGAATGGAGCTTATCGGCAGGCGCCGACCCTTTGCGACTCGACGACCAGTTAGTCGCGGTAAACGATGTTCGAATGGATATGCGAAAGTTGAATTCGATAGTTCGAGACGTCTTTGAATCTCTCGATATCAACGTCTCAGCACATCCGCCCTCAATCTGGGCTACTGGGACCGGACCTTCATTCGCGGGTGACCTCAGCCGATTCGAATCAATCCCACAGAACACCGTCGCCATGACTTTCGGTGATGTCGTCGATTGTCCACCACCAGACCAATTCGGGATTCTATCCGGTGACGATCTAATGGTCCGCATGGCTTCAGAATTGAATATCTCTCACGCGATTTTCCTGCTCGGTGACACAGAGGGTCTGCTAGACCGTCCACCAGACCAAACTGGAGCAGAATTGATCACACTCTGGACGCCAGAACGGAAAATCTCCGGCAAACACGACTCGGCACAGGACGTGACTGGTGGCATATTCCTCAAGATCGCCAGTGCCAGTGCCATATCCAAACACGTCGAAAACGTCTGGTTGATAGATGGTCGACAACCTCAGAGAGTATTGCAACTGATAAGAACTGGGAAAACCCGGGGAACACGAGTGATCGGATGAATTCCACTCCAATCTGACCCCCGCCTCGATTATATGTGGCCCTCATCTCGCCGAAACGAATTAACATGACCACGGAGGATGGGGCGCTCACAGAGTACGACTCTACTCAGGCTGAGATGATGCTTGAGCAGTGTCTGCAACTTGACGAGGACGACGAAGTCATCGGTGGCGTCTCGAAAAAGACTTGCCACCGAGGTCAGGGAATCCGCCACCGCGCCTTCAGCGTTCTAATCTTTGATTCGCAAGATAGATTGCTCGTACAACAGAGATCCGCAGACAAGATCACCTTCCCCTCAGTATGGGCCAATTCCTGCTGTAGTCACCCCTTGGCTATCGAAGGTGAGACAGAAGACTCCGAAACGGGTGTCATCGAAGCAGCGAGAAGGAAACTTGAGCAGGAGCTCGGAATCCCACGCTCGAAGACCGACACCTGGGACTTCAATCACATCGGGCGTTTCGAGTACCGCTGTCGTTGGGACGATGAATGGGTAGAACATGAGATCGATCATGTATTGATCGTTCGCGAAGACATAGAAGTCAAACCGAATGAGAACGAGATTCAAGCCATCGCGTGGTTGGATTCTGAAGGTATCGAGGATATGATCTCACGCAACGGTCGTTGGTCAAGCCAATTGATCGCACCCTGGTTCGAATCATTGGTCGAGAATTTCTGTTCCCCAAGGGATTGGGATATCGACGAAATCATCTCCTCACGGCGCTCAGACATCGTCAGGTGCGGTGAATTGGAATTACGACGAGTCGATGATTCCGCAGCAAATGTTCTCGCTGCATTGAGTCAGCACCGCGAGATAGTCGAGGCTGTGATTCAAGAGAATCTCGAGAAGATCAAACAGGAACGGCTCAGAGGCGCGATGTCGCACCTCTTCACCGGTGGCGGCAAGAGATTGCGTGCCATAATGCCCAGATTGGTCGGCGATGCTGTAGGGAATGGTCACGCTGGACACTATACTCTCGGTGCTTGCATCGAGATAATCCACAATTTCACTCTGGTGCACGATGACATAATGGATCAAGATCCGATTCGACGTGGTCTCGAAGCCGTCCATATCGCTTATGATGATGCGACGGCGATCAACGCCGGTGATGCAATGCTGGCGCTCGGATTCGAGATGCTCGCAGACAGTGAAGACATCGAAGACAAGCAACTTCGTCAGGTCGTGAGCGCGATTGGGACCATGGTCCGAAGAGTTGCACAAGGTCAACAAGAGGACTTTGAATTCGAACATAGGGAATCTGTCTCAGAGGATGAATACATTGCGATGATTGCCGGGAAAACCAGTGCCATGTTCCAGACCTGCGCTGAAACCGGAGCGATTCTTGCCGGAGCCGATGCGGCTACAGTTCAGAACATGGCTGCCTGGGGCCTGAATCTCGGACTCTGCTTCCAGATTATGGATGATTACATCGACATGGTGAGTGACACCGAAACCTTAGGCAAACCTTCAGGCTCGGATATTGTTCAAGGGAAACGGACTCTCATCGCGATTCACGCAATCGAGAGTGGTGCAGACTTACCGACTTTCAAGAGATTGTTCGGTACGGGTCAGGACTCAGAAAGCGAATTGGACGATGCCGTGAACGAATTGAAGGAGAACGGGTCGATTCAATACGCTCTCGACCGTGCGATGAAACATCACAGCATTGCTCACGATTGTCTCGATGCTCTGGAACCATCGGAAGCTGTGACGATTCTGAGAAACATGACTGACTTCCAACTGGTTCGCATCAACTGATGTCAACCACACCAGTCTTACTGGCTAGGTTGTCGAAGGAATGAATGACTCAATCAGTGTAGTATGCTTCACCGGGAACTTCGGGTTTGAGGCCCTTGCGTTCGCGAATCTCGCCGACGACCTTCTCGAGGAGCGACCTCGGCAGAATCTCGAATCCTGAGTTCTCGGTGTTCCAGATGGCTCGCCCTTGGGTCGCAGCACGGATGTCGTTGGAGAATCCGAATGACTCCGCGACAGGCATCTTGCCTATCACAGAAGCTGTGCCGCCATCGATTGGCATGTCCTCTATCACTCCTCGACGATTGGTGACCTCTCTCGTGACGCCACCAATGACATCGTTAGGTGCATCGATGCGGATGTTCTGCATCGGTTCGAGAATAACAGGACCGGAGCGGATGAGCGCTCCTCTGCAAGCATTTCGAACCGCGGGAATGGTCTGGGCTGGACCGCGATGAATCGCGTCTTCGTGCAACTTAGCATCGACCAACCTCAGCATCACTCCCATCAAAGGTTCTTCAGCTAACGGCCCCTTCTTGCAGACCTCGTTGAATCCTTCGATTATCAATTCACGAGTCTCGTGCAGGTTCTGGATTCCCTTTGTATCGTTGACCAGGACATTGGTGCCGCTGATCGCGAAGATCTTACGCATCAGATTCTTCTCCATGCCGAATTCAGCGAACTTGTCACCTACCGCTTTCGAATCCTTGTTGCGGACGTTGCCGTCACCGAAGTGCCCCTCACGGAGTGCTTGGACGACGTCCTCTGCCAGAGGTTCCGCTTCGATGTAGAATCTGTTATGGCGATTGGGCGACTTGCCTTCGAACGCTCGACCAGCGTTTTCGGATTGGATGGATTCGCGGTAGACCACGATTGGTTCGCTGACCTTGACCTTGATTCCCCGTTCCTCTTCCAGACGGTAGACAGTGATCTCGAGGTGCAATTCTCCCATACCAGCGAGAAGAGCCTCGCCCGTCTCAGAATTCGTAGAAACCTGGAGTGAAGCATCAGCCTTCGCGAGTCCACGCAATGCATCGATGAATTTGGGTAGATCCTTCATCGCTTTGGGCTCGACTGCGACGGTTACGACCGGTTCTGAGTAATGCGTAATGGCCTCAAATGGCACTGAGTCTTTTTCGCGCGCAATCGTCACACCGGCTTTAGCGCTGCGGATACCTGTGATTGCTGCGATATTGCCAGCGCTGACCTCGGGAACCTGAATGCGATCGCTGCCAACCATCATACTGACCTGTTGTACCCGCTCGGCCTTCGCTCCGCCGATCGCCCATACAGTCTCACCGTGCTTGATCGAACCTGAATACACTCGTCCGACCGCGACCTCACCGGCATGTTGATCCATCCAGATTTTGGTGATCATCAAGGACAGAGGGCCATCTGAATCGCACTCCATCATCGCCTTGCCTTCCACGGACTCGAGATCACCTTGCCAGATGTTGGGAATACGATATTTCTGCGCTTCCAGTGGCGACGGAAGTTTATCCACCGCCATATCGAGAATCACTTTGTGAACGGGAGCCTTCTTTGACAACGCCTTCTGTTCATCCTTGGCGCAATGCTCGTAGATATCCTTGAAATTGAGTCCGGTCTTCTTCATGTATGGTACCGACATGCCCCAGTTGTAGTAGGCTGAACCGAAGGCGACTGTGCCATTCTCAACGCTGACTTGCCATTCCTTCCGAACCTCTTCAGGAGCGAAAGTATGAATGAGTTTATTGACCTTGGTGATGATCTTCTCGAACCTCTGCATCATCTCAGCTCCATCGATCTGCAATTCATTGATCAATCGATCGACCTTGTTGATGAAAAGAACCGGACGCACCTTCTCCTTCAGAGCCTGACGAACAACAGTCTCGGTCTGAGGCATTGTACCTTCCACCGCACAAGCAAGGATGATACAACCGTCAACTGCGCGCATCGCTCGGGTGACGTCACCACCGAAATCGACGTGACCGGGAGTATCAATGAGATTGATGAGATAATCTTCGCCGCCGATATCGTGAACCATCGAGGCGCTCGCGGCGTTGATAGTGATTCCACGAGCGCTCTCCTGCTCGTCGAAATCGAGAACACGTGACTTGCCCGCCAGCTCCTCCGACATCATGCCGGCACCAGCGATGAGATTATCCGAAAGAGTCGTCTTGCCGTGATCAATGTGAGCGGCGATAGCGAGGTTGCGAATCCGCTCACGGGTATGCATGACTTCTACGGCTCTGGCAATATTGTCTTCCTTACGACCCATTCAATCAACCTCTGGATGAGCCGGCGACCTGACTTTGGTTCATAAAGCGATTGTATCACTACGTGATACAATTCACTGGCAGAAGCGAATGGTAGGAAATCAACGGGATGAAGCGGCGATTCGTTCCAACTCTTCCTTCTTGGCGACAGCGTATGAGCTGACATCTCCAGCAGCAGCCTTGTTGATCTCGGAGATGATTCCCTGAGTCAGCGTGCGGGTACTCTTCGCAGTCGCCGCTGCACAGCCTTTCGAGAGATTGCGAAGTGCCGTGTCGAGGCGACGACTGGGCGAAGAATCTACAGCTTTGGGTTGACTGACCGCGCCGAATTTGATGCGAGTAATCTCCTCGCAAGGAGCCGAGGCAACTATTGCATTGATGAAATGCTGCAATGGATTCTCGCCAGTGCGCTCTGCGATATTGTCGAGAGCCGCCTCGAAAGCCTTTGCACAATGTTGCTTCTTGCCGCTGAACTTCCCAGATCGCATCAGGTTGTTGATGAAGCGCTCGATGACCGATAGCTTGTCCTTGCCGAACCAGGCATTGGCGTGACGTCCACCACTATGAGGGGTGCCGATCGTTCGAAGATTGATGTAAGGAGCGAGACCAGGGTCCGAGCAAACGACTTCAGTCGCATCCCATTTACCGAAAACCATAGTTCCGATACCGGCGATTGGTGCCGCCTCTTGGACTTCTTCCGTCTCAACAGTCTCAGACATGATACTCACCTGATAGGCTTCTCTTTGCGCCCACGGACCATCTCATCGAGAGAGACGCCGTTGACCTTGATGACCTTGAAGCGGACACCGGGCAGGTCACCGTACGAACGACCCATGCTTCCACCGATGCCTTCGACCAGCACTTCGTCGTGCTCGTCGATGAAGGATATCGCACCGTCGCCAGGAGCGAATGCGGTCAATTTATTGCCGGTGCGAATCAGTGAGATCTTCACGGCCTTGCGAATTCCGGAATTGGGTTGCTTAGCCTCGATTCCGACCTTCTCGATAACGATTCCTTTGGCTTGAGTACTACCTCGAAGAGGGTCGTGCTTGAGCGCGCCGCCATAGCTTCTCTTGGTCTCGCGATTCTTGAACTTGCGCTCGTTCCAGCGGAATCGCTTACGGTCTTTCTTCATCTTCGGTCCAGAGAATAAACCACGACCCAAGCACAAGCACCCCGAAGAACGACCCGCCGACCTACCTCCCGTATAAGAGCGTGACGGACTCACCGTAGGTGAGGTGAGGCACTGCTCCTCACTCGCCAACATTCAAGCAGCGGATGCAACGGGTTCTGTTCATGGCCTTCAGAGATCTCTTGGCGGGCATTGATCCAATCGATTCACCGATCAGCGTCAACCATGACATGCTCGACCACTCCCAATCCACATCGCATGAGCCCGTGCTCTTCACCTCCCTCACTGAAGCACCGGGTCATTCCGCCGCTCTCAATGTACTCGCGAGAGACCGATTATGCGATATCTTCCACCTCTCACCTGGAGAATTGATCGATGTTCTCGCGGATGCGATGGCAAGGCCGGGAGAACCGGTTCTGATCGAGACGGCTGAAGCAGAGGTCCTGCAGAACACCCAGTCTGAAGTTGACCTCCACGCATTACCGATTCCGTGGCATTATCGAGAAGATAGAGGCCGCTATCAATCAGCCTCGGTGATCATAGCCGAATACGATGGAATCTACAACATGTCTTACCATCGACAATTCCTTCGCGATGCCAATCACTGTGTCTCTCGCTTCGTGCCTCGTCACCTGCGAACGATGACCGACAAGGCCCGAGCCAATGGCGACGAGATCGAAATCGCTGTGGTCAACGGCGCGGACGCCAGCGTTCTACTCGCTGCTGCGATGTCCTTCACACACGACCTCGACGAGTTGACCGTCGCAGCCGCCTTGCACCAGCGATTTCATGGAACGCCTCTGAGACTCGTCGAACTCGCCAATGGAATACAGGTACCCGCCGATGCCGAATACGCCATGGAGGCAAGAATCACTCTGGCCGACGACGACGAAGGTCCCTACGTAGACATCACGGGTACGGTTGACGGCATCAGACAGGAACCGGTCATCGAATACGATGCCGTCCACCACCGGAACAACCCAATCTTCCACGCTCTGATTCCCGCTGAAACAGAACATCGCACTCTGATGGGCCTGCCGCGCGCTCCGACTATCAAAGCGGCAGTCAACGCCGTCGTGAAGTGCACAGACGTCTATCTGACCGACGGCGGCAGCGGTTGGCTGGCTGCTGTCGTGGCGATCGAACCAGTCGGCGAAGATGATGGGATCAAGGCTATCCACGCGGCACTGGACGGACATAGATCGATGAAGTCGGTGACCATCGTCGACAATGACATCGACGTATCAGATCCTGTTCGTGTCGAATGGGCACTGATGACTCGCTGGCAGCCTGACAAAGACACCGTGATACTCTCAGGTCAGAAAGGCTCCAGCCTCGACCCCAGTCGTTCAGAGGAAGGATTGACCAGCAAGATCGGCATCGACGCGACCCTTCCCCCGGGAATCGATCGCTCCCCGTACGAGAGTGTGCTGTGAGGTCGGGCGATGGCGACAAGAGACATCGGTGCTCGATTGCAGCATCCTCGTCGCAGCTTGGGCAATCGTCACCGCAGTCAAGCGGAGAAATTCCTCAACTTGGTCGAATCCAACTCAACAAACCTCCACTGGGCCGAACAGAGTGCTCGTCAGGCTGTTCTGCACGACTTCACGCACCCTGACAATTGGCGAATCCTGTTGCAGACGAAAGTCGCCGCAAGTGATGCAGATGGCATCCGCTCGATACTCGACGAATTATTCCTGATCCTTGGCAGGGACCCCGAATTATTGCTGCAACTCGACGGCCTGAACATGTTGGAACAAGGCTCGGACCTGCTGGAAGCCGCGATCATCGTCGACCCCCTTGACCCAGATGCTTGGTGGGCCGGTATCGATGACTCAGAAGCTCTCGAAACCTTCCTCTCGAGGGTCAGATCTCTGGATTTCACTGACCCTCGTGCCAACATCCTTTTCTCGCGACGAATGGAAAGACTACTCGATAACGGACATGAGGATGAATATCTGGAATTGACGAGAAAACTACTCGCCCAACGCCCTTCGAACCATGAGGTTTGGTCACGCATGGGACGTCTTCACGAACGCCGCCAAGAACATGACCAGGCTTGGTTCTGCTATGATCAAGCCCAGACGAACATGCCTGCGCTGAAGGTGCGAGATGAATTCAAAGAGCGTATGGAAGCGAAGATTGATGGCAAGTCGGTGCGACCTTGGAGAGCGCCGGACATAGATGATCGGATCGAATTCCTCAGGCGGATGCA
>Ga0208471_1000633_pt1 | contig 12171 bp, 9 predicted proteins | sample DeeseametaMP0441_FD_184210 | JGI IMG/M metagenome (GOLD analysis project Ga0208471, IMG submission 184210) | Marine microbial communities from the Deep Atlantic Ocean - MP0441 (SPAdes) | ecosystem: Environmental > Aquatic > Marine > Oceanic | place: East of Rio de Janeiro, Brazil, South Atlantic...
TGAACTGATAGAGGTCGATATTGATGTGCGTATCTTCTGGGTGCGCCCTGTCGGTTCTTGGGTACTGGAATCCAATAACGTGGACGCCTAAGGGCTGGCGGTATCCCTCGACAAGCCCCTGGAGTGGGCCGTCGGGTTCTACTCCGTCTCCCCGTCCACTAAGCCACATCGGCCAATTTTGTGACCCAATTTTCAACGCCCAACAAAGTAATACCTGAAGGCAACAAAATATGGGTATTGGGAGATGGAGTAGGGTCGATCTACACCGAGAACGCAGGTTAATTGTGTTTTTAGCAGCGTAGTTTCATACGGCTAATTGGCAGTTAATCTACCTCAGGATACCCGGCTCGCTTTTTATCCTGGGCCTGTCGAACGGGCACCCCGCAGAGACCACCTATTGCGAGCAGTTACCCTGAGTGAAGCGAAGGGTCTCTTTGTCCTTCGTCAGTGTTGCTCCGCGGGGCTTTAGGATGCGCTTCTCCAACGGGTAAAACACCGGCCTCCCATCGGGTGGAGGACCCTATAGTCCACGTGTATCGCCAAGTTTCTTCTCAAGATTGACACGCTGAAAATGTGCTTCTATTATCCAAGCCTGTTCTGAGTCTAGTGACCAGATCCTCAAATCAAGGCACGCTGACATACAGGAAGGTAAAAGTGAAGTACGACACAGTGATTGTTGGAGCGGGGTCAGCCGGCTCCATAGTGGCCGCCAGACTCAGCGAAGACCCGGATCATTCCGTGTTGTTGCTGGAAGCTGGGCCCGACTACCCCGACTTTGAGCACTTGCCCGAAGAAGTAAAGTTCGGGTACGCCACCGCCACTGACATCATGACCAGTGACCATAACTGGCAATTTCTTGGCAAGGCAAGTGATACCGCGCCACCGATGCTGGTGCCTAGAGGTAGGGTTACCGGAGGTTCCAGCGCCATCAACGGCCAAGTTTTCTTAAGAGGCGTGCCGGAGGATTATGACTCTTGGGCCGCCATGGGCAACGACGAATGGGCGTTCCCCAACCTGATTCAGTATTTCCGCAAGGTTGAGGCGGACCCAGACTTTCCAGACGACGATTTCCATAGTTCGGAGGGGGCAATCATCGTCCGGCGGTTCAAACCAGACGAAATGAGGCCGGACCAAACCGCATTCTACGAGGCCTGCAGGGAGGCTGGATTTGCGGACAGCCCTGACCACAATGCACCTGATGCCAGCGGCGTGGGGCCGGTGCCACTGAATAACCCCAACGGGATCCGATTCAGCACGGCCTTGGGTTACTTGAACCCGGCACGTCATCGCTTGAACCTGACCATCAGACCAAACTGTGTAACCCGTAAGATCATCTTCGAAGGCAAGCGGGCCGTGGGCGTGGAAGTGGAGAGCGGAGGTGAACGATTTACCGTTGATGCCGGAGAGGTTATCTTGAGCTCCGGGGCCATCGGCTCTCCGCATATCATGTTGCTTTCAGGCGTCGGACCGGCAGACAATCTCGGGGAGATTGGAATACCGGTGATTCACGAATTGCCCGGCGTGGGACAGAACCTCCGCGATCATCCCATGGTGTTTACCACCTGGCAGACCAAACCGGACTACCCTCTTGACGGCTTTGCTCCCAGGGTCCAGACGATTCTTCGGTGGACTGCGGAAGGGTCAGACGTGCGTAACGACCTCTTGATTTTCATGCAGTCCTATGCGACTGATCGAAACTATCGAGGCGTAGGGGACGTGCCTCCATTGGGCATAAGGATGTTGGCTTCTCTGGAGTTGCAACTTAGCGCTGGAGAGTTGCGCCTCACATCCAGCGACCCCGATGAACAACCGTCTTTGGACTACAGGTATCTCCAATACGACGAAGATCTGAGGCGAATGAGAGAGGCTGTGCGGCTATGTGTGTCTCTTGGCCAGCATGAAAAGTTCACTGACATCATCGAATCCCGGATAGAGCCGACAGATGATGAACTGTCTTCCGACGAGAAATTGGACGCCTATATGCTGCGCGAGGCAACCACCGGCCAGCACATCTCAGGCACCTGCAAGATGGGACCGGGCTCAGACAAAATGGCAGTTGTGGACCAATATGGCAGGGTCCACGGGATGGAAAATCTGAGAATTGTCGACGCGTCGATAATGCCAGACTGCATCCGAGCCAACACCAACGTGACCACAATGATGATCGCGGAGCGGGTATCAGACTTCATCCGAGAAGGCAAATAACAAGGGAGAAGTACATGCCTGAGAAAATCGACCTGTTCGAGGCTATCGACACCCAAAGGGGTATTCGTTATTTCAAGCCTGATCCGGTCCCTGACGAACTCATCAACCGGTTGCTGGAGGCCGCCGTCAAGGCGCCATCGGGTGGAGCGAAACAAGGATGGAGCTTCATCGTCATTCGAGACCCGGAGACCAGGCGTAAGATCGGAGACCTTTACCGAGCAGGGTCTAGGTTTGAGATCGGGACTGACCTCACAGCACAGGTCCGGCGGGCCTACGGCGGCGCCCAACATCTGGAGGACCACATAGAGGAAGTTCCTGTGTTGATCCTAGCCTGCATCCAGGCTGACCCAGGTACAACACCTTCGGCTGCCTCCATCTTTCCCGCCGTCCAAAACATTCTTCTGGCGGCGCGTGGACTCGGGCTGGGCAGCGTCTTGACCACCCGTCAAACGCGCTTTGAAAAAGAGATCAAACAACTGCTCAGTATCCCTGATGACGTGACGACTATGGCCCTATTACCGATTGGATTCCCAGCCGATGGGACCCGCTACGGGCCAACTAGGCGCAAGCCTTTGGAAGAAGTCGCTTTTGTTGAACGTTGGGGGGAAAGCTGGCAGCTTGGCTCTCCTGGCTATACTAGCAATATATGAATAGGGGAATTTATGGCGCTTGACTCCTCCACCGTCCGTCTACTTAGTCAGCTTGCCGAAGGCGATGGCAAGCCTTTGCACGAATGCTCACCCGACGAGGCCCGCGCCTTGTTATCTAAGTTGGCAGAACTTGCCGGCCCTGCGCCGGAGATGTGGCGTGTTGAGGAGCGTAACATCCAGGAACCGGACGGCCAAGCCAGGCTCCGGATCCTGGTCCCCTTCGAAAATCCCATTGGTGTTCTGGTCTACTACCACGGAGGCGGATGGGTCTTAGGTTCAATCGACGAGTATGACACGGTCGCGCGCAAGATCGCGGAGCGAACATCTTGCGCAGTCGTCTTGGTGGAATACCGGCTTGCGCCGGAGCATCGCTACCCGACTGCGGTGGATGATTCATATGCGGCACTGGAATGGGTCGGGCAACACATCATGGATATCGCGGGACGAAAGGTTCCGCTGATCGTGGCCGGTGACAGCGCCGGTGGAAACCTTGCGGCTGTCATGGCAATACGCGCCCGCGACCGCAACGGACCGTCCATTGCGCTGCAGGCGCTCATCTATCCCGTCACCGATGCCGATTTTAACCGTCCCTCATATACCGATCCCGAAAATCAACTACTGCTGACACGGGATGGGATGATTTGGTTCTGGGACCATTACCTTCCAGACCCCTCCCTCCGCACACAGCCGGACGCCTCTCCCTTGCACACCGAAAATCTCTCTGGACTTCCGCCGGCCGTCATAATTACTGCGGAGCATGATGTCTTACGGGACGAAGGCGAGGACTACTCGTCACGTTTGCAGGAAGCTGATGTGCCGGTTGATATCCAAAGAATCGCCGGCCAGATGCATGGATTTTTCACTCTACTGCTGCTTCAAGGCAGCGAGCTAGGGTTTCAACATATTGTCAAAGCGGTTAAAGCAAGTATCTTCAGCACGAGCAAAGCTCAGTCAGCGAAATAACTAGGTCTAGCTCCCTGGCAAGACCCTTCAACCAATCGAACAAGCACCCGGAGGACAGAATGGCGAACTCGGAAAATCACCCAGACTTTGATGCCGTGGTCATAGGGGCCGGCTTTGCCGGATTGGGCATGCTACGGAAGCTGCGGGAAGAACACGGTATGTCCGTCCAAGTGTACGAGACGGGCGACGGAGTCGGCGGCACCTGGTATTGGAACCGCTACCCCGGTGCACGCTGCGACTCCGAGAGCTACATGTATTGCTTCTCATTCTCCAAGGAGATGCTTCAGGACTGGAACTGGAGTGGCAAGTATCCGGAACAGCCCGAGATTCTTTCCTACCTGAACCACGTCGCGGACCGTTTCGACCTCCGCCGCAACATTCAGTTCAACACCCGGGTCACCTCGGCAAGATTCCTAGAGGATGCCAACCTCTGGGAGGTCGAAACAGACCAAGGCGACCGTGTCACATCACAGTTCCTAATCACCGGTATCGGGTGCATCTCATCAGGCAATGTGCCAGACATCAAAGGATTGGACTCCTTTCAGGGAGAGCAGTATCACACAGGAAGCTGGCCCCATGAAGAAGTGGATTTCGCTGGGAAGCGCGTGGCTGTCATTGGCACGGGCTCAAGCGGTATACAATCGATCCCGGTGATCGCCAGGCAAGCGGAGCACCTGACCGTGTTTCAACGGACTCCGCAGTACACGATTCCCGCGCGCCATGGCACCATTGACCGCAAATTTCTAGAGAAAACGGTAAAACCGAACTACGATGACTTAATGGAGAGGGCGAGGTGGTCCACGGGAGGATTTCCCATGGACCGCGATGAACGCTCTGCTTTAGAGATAAGTGCGGCGGAGCGTCTGGAAATATACGAAGCCAGTTGGGCTGAAGGTGGGATCAGGTTCCTGAGCACGTCCTTCAAAGACGTCAGCACAGACAGAAGGGCAAACGACACTATGGCCGAGTTTATCCGGAAGAAGATCCGCGAAATGGTGCAGGACCCCGAGACCGCCGAAAAGCTCATGCCTACGGACCACCCATTCGGTTCAAAACGTCCCCTCATCGATACCGATTACTTTGAAACATACAACCGCGAAAACGTCGAGCTAGTCGATATTCGTCACTCGCCGATCCAAGAGATCACTCCCAGAGGGATACGGACTGACGACCAAGAGTTCGAGTTCGACATGATCGTATTCGCCACCGGTTTCGACGCCATGACGGGCACCTTCTTCAAGATGGATATTCGCGGTAGAGATGGTCTGCCGCTCAAAGAAAAGTGGTCCGAGGGCCCGAAGACCTACCTCGGACTACAAACGGCTGGATTCCCCAACATGTTCATGATCACAGGACCTGGCAGCCCTTCTGTCTTGAGCAACATGCCGGTGTCCATAGAGCAGCACATCGACTGGATTGCGGACCTCCTACAGCACATGCGTGAACATGATATCAAGAGTGTTGAGGCAGAAGCCGACGCGGAGAAGGCATGGGTTGTCCATGTGAATGAAGTCGCCGAGCCCACGATGTTCATGCAGGCGAACTCCTGGTACCTCGGAGCGAATATCCCCGGGAAACCCCGTGTGTTTATGCCTTATGCGGGCGGTGTCGGGACCTACCGCAAAAAGTGCAATGAGGTCGCAGACAACGGATATGAGGGATTCATCCTCGGTGCTGGCCGTAGAGGGGCCGAAACAGTCAAATCCTAAAGGTTTAGGACCCAGGCGCAAGGCTGGAGGGTTGACGTCATTTCCTTGAGCTGGGATGCAAGGCTAATGTACCCGTGGCGGTGGCAAGAAATACAAATGCTGCCGCGGAGCCGCGGCCTAGCAAGCGCGCTCTAGATGCAGTTCGACAGACCGGAGGGTGGCAAACCTACCGCTCATCCTGGGCCTGTCGAATGGGCACCCCACAGAGACCACTTGTTGCGAGCAGTCACCCTGGGTTGAGCAAACGCCACCTGCATTCATCATTAGCATCAGGTATTGGCGTACTCTCAGTCAGTACTTGGCTCGACCAGATATCCAGAGTCGCCTAGAGATGGTTGTTTATGGTGAAGACGGGGGAGGGTCGAACTCTTCTGTGATACGTATCTGAGATGGCCTTCCTCAAATACAGAATTGGTCCGGGTGGGGATGTTGGCGGCGTGACCATGCCACTTATTTCCCGATTAGCCGCGTCTTTACGCTGGTTGGCATTCTCTATTTTGAAAGCCTGCTGTTTTCGCCATCTAGGCGGATTTGTTCCAGTTCTTCCCAACGTGCGTAGGCCTCAGCCAAAAGCCTTTTCAGTTCTTCGAGCCTATCGTTCGCGGCAACAATGTCAGCCCTGTCCTTTTTGTAGAGTCCTGGATCTCCCATGGTCTGGAACAACTCCTGCTGTTCCCTTTCGAGGCACTCAATAGTCTGGGGCAGTGCATCCAGTTCCTTCTGTTGGCTGAACCCTAATTTTAGCCTTGCCCTGGGTGCCTGAGCCGGTGGGACGCCTTGTTTGCTGGCAGATGTCCTACTCGGTGTTGCTTCCTGGGGGCGCTGACGCAGCCAGTCATCATACCCACCCACGTATTCCTTCACGACGGAGCCGCCTTCAAAAACGACTGTGCTCGTCACGATGTTGTTGATGAACGTCCTATCATGGCTGACGAGGAGAATCGTTCCTGTGTAGTTAACCAAGAGGCCTTCAAGGAGGTCAAGAGTCTCGATATCAAGGTCGTTGGTGGGTTCATCCAGCACAAGGAGATTGGAGGGCCGTGTGAAGAGACGGGCGAGCATGAGGCGCTTACGCTCCCCACCGGAAAGAACAGAAACAAGAGAGCGAGCTTGATCCGGAGAAAAGAGAAAATCTTGCAGATAGCCGACGATGTGACGGATTTTCCCGTTAACGGTAACCGTATCATTGCCGTCTCCAACGTTTTCTATGGCGGTCTTGTTTTCGTCCAATTGCTCAAGGAGTTGGTCGGAGTAGCTGATTTGTAAATTAGTGCCGAGGCGGATTGTTCCAGTAACCGGACTGATCATGCCAAGAAGAAGGCGCAAGAGGGTTGTCTTGCCGCTGCCGTTGGAGCCCAGAATTCCAATCCTATCGCCTTTCAGAATCGTGGTGGAGAATTTTGAGATTACCTGAGTATCGCCATAGTTAAAGCCAATATTGTCTGTCTTTGCCACCAATGTTCCGGAACGCTCGGCCTCTTGGGCTTCCATCTTCACCTTCCCGGGCCGGTCCCGTCTGGACCTGCGCATCTCGCGCATTTTTTCCAGTTCCCTCACGCGGCCCTCGTTGCGCGTCCGCCTCGCCTTGATACCTCCCCGAACCCAATGTTCTTCCTGTTTTAGCTTCCTATCGAACAGAGCGTTTTTCGTCTCTTCTGCCTCGCGGTCGGCGCTTCGCCGTACCAAGAATGTCTCATAGTCGCAGGTCTGATCAAACAGCTTGCCCCGGTCAATTTCCACTATCCGGGTAGCGATTCTCTGCAAGAACATCCGGTCGTGGGTAACGAAAATCAAGGCACCCGTAAACCGAACCATCATCTGTTCCAGTTCCTTGATGGAATCAATATCCATGTGGTTAGTTGGTTCATCAAGTAGTAAAATATCCGGCTCACCAACAAGCGCCCTCTTCAAGAGCACTTGACGTTTTAGGCCAGCGGAAAGAGAACTGAAAGCGCGGCCAGCATCCACCCCAAGTTGCGAGAGGCTTTTGCTGACCTGTTCCCTCTTGTACCACACTCCTTCCATATCAAGGTTGTCGTGAATGCGGTCCAATTCTTCGTGTAGAGGCGGCATGCCTTCATGTAGCAACCTGGTGCTTTGGGATGGATTCCGTGTGATCAAATCAACGTATTCTCTGCTTCCGCTGGCGACTACATCAAACACGGTTCCAAGCAACTCATGGGGCACCTCTTGTGAAAGATAGGCTGAGCGTACGCCCCTTTGTAGTGAAACAGCGCCGGAGTCTGGTTTGACGCTTCCCTCTATCAGCCTCAGCATCGTTGATTTCCCCGACCCGTTCCTGCCTACCAGGCCAACTTTTTCTCCTCGCTCAATGGTTAAGTTGACCCCGTCAAAAAGTGGGACGTTACTAAAGGCAAGGGATATTCCTTGCATACTTATGAAGGCCATAAAGGGAAGTTACCTCGCCACCACTATTTTCTTAACGCGACCCACTTGGCTACTTTCCAACCGGATTTTATGCCCTGTCTCGAAGGAATATTTTGAAGGCGGGACAACCCTGACCTGACGGAATCCACAACCAACATGTCCCAAGGTTAAGGACAGTGTGCTATTCGGTCCAGTAAGGAGATGAATTGCTTCAGTAGCTCTACTTAACGCTGAATAGCTAGTGAGAACCTAGATTTTTAAGTCCACATGCGGAGAGATTATGGAAGTCGTTGCCGGAGTGTTAACTGCCGACGTGTTCAAAGCTACTCAGCATATTTGGTTCAAAGGAATCGAAGCGCTTGGATACCATCGATTTTCTATTGGCAGCGGGCACTACGCTGAGTGTTGTGGGTCTGATACTGGTGATTTTTAGCGCTACTTGACGAGTTAAACCTGGGAATAGGCTTAAATCGGGTATCCTTAACGGCATTTCGTGCCTACCGCGAATTTGAATATATGTTAACTTATATCTTAGTGGCAGTATTCTGCGCTCTTCTAAAGGCATGCTAGGACGGTATACGGGTATTCACGGGCGTTTCGTCCTTCGGGGTTTCGAATTAGAATACCGTGTCTATCGGTCTCGATGACCAGACACTTGCCAACTCTACACGAACCGGGAAGTTAATTATGGCCTACCAGGATAGAAATTTAACATGCGTGGACTGTTCACAATCGTTCGTCTTCTCAGCCGATGATCAGTCTTATCATGCCGAGAAGGGCTACACGAATGAGCCCAAGCGGTGCCCCTCTTGCCGTCAGTCACGGCGAGCGAGCGGCGGCGGCGGCGGCGGCGGCGGCTTCGGCGGCGGCTTCGGCGGCGGACCTCGCGAGATGCATACCGTGGTTTGCGCCGAGTGCGGAAATGAGGCCTCTGTGCCGTTCCGTCCTCGCGGCGACCGTCCTGTTTACTGCAGCGACTGCTTCAGCCGACAGGGTGGCGGATCAGGCGGCGGCGGCGGACGCTACTAAGCCAATGAATTTGCGGGCGCTCATCCGCGCTCAAGCAAAACAGTAAAAATGAATAAACAACATGCTCTTGGCGGTAACACCGCCAAGGGCATGTTGTTTCCGGCACCTTCTTAAGTCCGTGGATTTTTAATTTGATAATTTCTGCCCCGTTCTCGTTGGCCGAGGTGAGCGGGAGATTCAGGTATTAACCAGCCGCAATCTCAATGACGAAATCTACGATTACAGCTGTGTTCCTTGGGATGTCGGACGGCAGCAACATGCGATCTGAGTTTGGCAATTGTCGTTTTAGAGGTCAGAGATTGGCTTAGCCGGCTATCTAGTGCAGCATGTACACATTTCCGGCCGCGTACGTCTCTAGTCCATATCCCGATACCCTACTTTTGTTACCTGCCGGTATCAGTTGTGATAAAACCGTCTCCAGTTCCCCTTCTTTAAGCATTGGATTTACCCCCTCTGATCGGTGCCTTCCTAAATTTCAATCCCTTACTTACCCCTTCATACTCAACCCTATCCTCTTTCTTTCGAGGTCCACTTCTAGCACCGTTACCCAGACTTGCTGTTGAACTTTTACCTCGTCGGCGGGGTTGCTTACGTACTTGTTGGCTAGTTGGCTGATGTGGATTAGGCCGTCCTGATGGACGCCTAGGTCTACGAAGGCACCAAAGGCGGTGACGTTGGTGATTATTCCGGGGAGTTTCATGCCAACGGTTAGGTCTTCAATCTTGTTGATGCCCTCGGCGAAACTGAAGGCTTCGTACTTCTGACGGGGGTCACGTCCGGGCCGGGCCAGTTCCTCGATGATGTCAGTCATGGTGGGCAGTCCGACTTTGTCAGTCACGTAGCGGTTGGGGGCGATCTGGGTGGCGATGCTGGCGTTGCCCACCACCTGGTCCAATGGCTGGCCCAAGTCTTTGGCGATGGCCCGAACCACTTTGTAGGACTCCGGGTGCACCGCGCTGGCGTCGAGCGGGTTGTCACCCTCCCTGATGCGCAGAAATCCCGCCGCCTGCTCAAAGGCCTTGGGGCCTAGTCGGGGCACCTTTTTAAGGGCCTCTCGGGTGGCAAAGGGGCCGTTCTCGTTCCGGTAGTCCACGATGGCATTGGCCAGTTTGGGGCCTAGACCCGACACGTAGGACAGCAACTCGCCGCTGGCGGTGTTCAGCTCCACTCCCACGTTGTTCACGCAGCTGCCCACCACATCGTCCAGTCGCTCTTTGAGGGCTTTCTGGTCGACGTCGTGCTGGTATTGGCCGACGCCGATGGCCTTGGGGTCGATCTTGACCAGCTCGGCCAGCGGGTCCATGAGTCTCCGACCAATCGAAACTGCGCCTCGGACGGTTAGGTCATGGTCGGGGAACTCGCTTCGGGCCACTTCCGAGGCCGAATACACCGATGCTCCACTCTCGTTGACCATCACGATATTGATATTCGTGTCCAATTCCAGGGTTCTGAGGAAGGATTCGGTCTCGCGGCCGGCGGTGCCGTTGCCCACGGCAATGGCCTCAACATCGTAGAGACGGCACAGGTCCACTATCTTGTTCCCGGCTTCCTGCTCGGCCCGGTCTCCCATATGCGGGTAGACGGTATCGTTGTGCAGCAGACGGGCCTGACGGTCCAGGCAGACCAATTTGCAGCCGGAGCGGAACCCAGGGTCCAGGGCCAGCACGTTCTTCTGCCCCAGGGCCGGGGCCAGCAGCAGTTCTCGCAGGTTGTCGGCGAACACGGCAATGGCGACGTCCTCGGCTCGGAGCCGTACCTCTTTGCGGACTTCAGTCTCCATGGAGGCTTCCAATAGCGGCTTGTAGCGGTCTTGCACCGCCTGCCGGACCTCATGGGAGGCCTCGGTGTCCCCCGTGATGAATATCTCCTGCAACACGGCAACTGCCTGTACGGTTGGCGGCGAGATACGGATCGAGAGTATGGACTCTTTCTCGCCCCGGAGCATGGCCAACACCCGGTGGGAGGGCACCTTCAATACTGGCTCTTCCCAATCGAAGTAGTCGCGGAATTTTCCAGCGTCCCCCCTCTTTCCGGAGACGACTGAGGAAGAGAACGTCCCCTGGGACCAGAACAGCCTGCGAATCTCCCGACGGGCCACCGTGTCTTCACTGACCCACTCGGCGATGATGTCGCGGGCGCCGCTCAGCGCTTCTGTAACGTCTGCCACCCCGTTGACCGTGCGGGTGTTTGAGTCGACATACTCGGCGGCGGCCAGTTTGACGTCGAATTCCTGCTGGCCCCAGAGATGCAGCGCCAGCGGCTCCAGCCCCTTTTCCTTGGCGATGGTGGCTCTGGTACGCCGCTTTGGACGGTAGGGCAGGTAGATGTCTTCCAGTTCGGCCATGGTCTGCGCAGCAAGGACGGCCTGCCGCAATTCATCAATCAGCAGTCCCCGTTTTTCCAGGGATTCCAGGATTGCCGTTCGTCGGGCTCTTAATTCGCGAATTTGAGACAGCCGGTTCCGGATGCTGGTGATGGCCACTTCGTCCAGGCTGGCGGTGTTCTCCTTCCGGTAGCGGGCGATGAAAGGGACGGTGGCGCCATCGTCCAGTAACGAGACTGTGGCTGCCACTTGGCCTTGGCCCATCCCAAGCTCTTGGGCTATTTGAGGTATCGTGAAATCAATCATTCTTGTATGGGTAATCCGTTATGTAGTATCGGCGTGGGTGGCTAAATGCGTTCGGTGATCCGGATGATGTTGTGGCCGCCCTTCTTGGCACTTAACATCTCTACCGATCCCGCAAGGATATACAAAGACCAAGGCTGGGCCGGTTTCCAGGATTGGCTGGGGGTAAGTTGAAACTGTGAATGGTCACAAAATGGTCACATTTGCTGGGTGTTATTCTATACCGTATCGTGTCGTTAGCTACGAATCCTTTATCAAACAACACTAAACGAAAGAGAGTAACAGGCATAAACAAGCTGGGCTATTAACTCTTAATCAGTAGGTCCCTGGTTCGACCCCGAGGTAGGCCACCATGAAATTAGGCAGCAAAAAACCCCTTCCAAACTGGAAGGGGTTTTTTGCTGCGATCTAGAAATAAGAAGCGATGCTGAGTGTTTAAGCCACAACACCAGCAGATAAAGCCATAGATTCGACGAATTAAGTTAATAATTGGTCGGGGTGAAAGGATTTGAACCTTCGACCTCGTCGTCCCGAACGACGCGCGCTACCCCTGCGCTACACCCCGACAGAAATGCCGAGCGGGCCGCTGATTTTATCCGTT
>Ga0208471_1000635_pt1 | contig 12154 bp, 11 predicted proteins | sample DeeseametaMP0441_FD_184210 | JGI IMG/M metagenome (GOLD analysis project Ga0208471, IMG submission 184210) | Marine microbial communities from the Deep Atlantic Ocean - MP0441 (SPAdes) | ecosystem: Environmental > Aquatic > Marine > Oceanic | place: East of Rio de Janeiro, Brazil, South Atlantic...
AGTGGACGTTGAGAAATAGAGTATACCTTTCCTTCTAGAGTGCCTTTTTCGATTCCTGTGACTACTGCAAATTGAAATAGAACAGCCAGAAGAATAAGTATTAGAGCTGGAATTCCTAAAATGAAAATTGGTTTATTAGTGAGTAAATGTGTAGGTTTTTCCATAAGCACATAACAATTTAATGTACAGAAAAAATCCTTTATGCAAGGTGGAAACTATCCGTATATCACTTATGAGCGTTTTGATATAATTACCCTAAAACAACCCATTAAACAAAAAATAAACGCTTTTAAGCATAAAAGCCGGAAAACATCCTTTTTATTTTCTTCATTTGTAAAAAGCTACGTTGCTGGCCATAAAAACAGCGTTTATCTACACGTTATAAATAGGCATCTGGATGAATTTTATTAACCTTCCATTCACCGTCTTCTTTAATCAAGTCTAGGCTACGCAAGTCTTCAATTTTGTCGTCGTTGTATGTTCCACTTAAAAATACGGTGATTGTCGATTTTTCTGCGAACTCGTTGCGGCCAACTCGGCCTGCACTTTGAGGCGTGATGGTGACGGTGTCATATTTAAGGTTTAAGAGGTGGCGCTGAACGTTACTGTTAGTGTGGTATCTCGTTAATATACGAGACAGCTTTTTGCTTGATAGTCGAATTGCTGTATCAAGGTTGTCATCTTCATAAACACTTTTGAGAAACGCTACGGTGGTGTACTCAGGGGTACTTTCATCAAGCATGCCGTACCGCCCGATGCCTTCTTCCTTTTTACCGCAAGCGGATAAAATCAACACTGTAAAAAGCCCGAAAAGGGCGTACCACATACGCGTTTTCATTTGGATTACCTTAATGTAAAGAGGTCCGTTTCTTATTGATAGTTTTATATCTCAACGAAGTCAATGTGCTCGCCGCTTCGCTAATCTATGCTTTGATTATTCACAATATTGCGCACAAAAGCAAAGTAATAGAGCGTAAAGCTCAGGTGTTTGTGTTCATGAAACTTCAGGGGAAACAGAAGAGAGTAGGTATAAAAAAACGAGGCACTAGGCCTCGTTTTTAAATAATTGAAACATTTTGGCGGTTATTGAACTTCTTCTTGTTCGTCGAACGCACCAGCAAACAGAGGGCTACTTAGGTAACGTTCTGTGCCGCTTGCTAGAAGTACTACAACCACTTTGTCTTTGTTTTCTGGGCGTTCAGCAAAACGCTTAGCGGCAACAACGGCTGCACCAGAAGAAATACCTGCAAGAATACCCTCGTCGGTCATTAGCTTGCGCGCCATGTCCATACATTCTTCGTTGGTAACTTGCTCAACTTCGTCAATTAGGTCTAGGTCTAGGTTACCTGGAATAAAACCTGCGCCAATACCTTGAATTTTGTGTGGACCAGGGGTTAATTCTTCGCCCGCAAGCGCTTGGGTAATTACTGGAGAGTCTGTTGGCTCAACGGCAATAGAAGTAATTGCTTTACCTTTCGTATTTTTAAGGTAGCGACTTACACCCGTGATTGTACCACCCGTACCTACACCAGCTACGAATGCATCTACTTTACCGTCTGTATCTTCCCAAATTTCAGGGCCAGTGGTTTTTTCGTGAATAGCTGGGTTAGCCGGATTGTCGAACTGCTGAAGCAATACGCATTTGTCTGGATCTGATGCCACAATTTCTTGTGCAGCGGCAACCGCACCTTTCATGCCCTTAGGCGCTTCAGTAAGAACAAGGTTTGCGCCCAAAGCTTTTAGAAGTTTGCGACGCTCAAGGCTCATGCTGCTAGGCATGGTTAGCGTTAGCTTATAACCGCGAGACGCTGCAACAAACGCCAAAGCGATACCTGTGTTACCACTGGTCGGCTCTACAATTTCTTTACCTTCGGTAAGGACACCGCGCTTTTCAGCATCCCAAATCATGTTTGCGCCAATACGGCACTTAACGCTGAAGCTTGGGTTACGCGATTCAATTTTTGCGTATACATTACCTGATGTTACGCGATTTAGCTTAACTAGTGGCGTGCGGCCAATAGATAGGGAATTGTCGTCAAATACGTTCATTATAAATCCTTACCTCGTTCCTTATTTTATAGGAAACCCCGTCTGTCGTGATCTGTACGACCTTTTTAATAGTTAATAATTCAACGCGTGTGATAGTTAATAATTCACAGCCTGAATTAGGGGATTTCGTCATACCCCTATATCATTGGTCCCAATCAGTAAAATGCAAAGTGCTTTTTAGCTATATGTTATATCTATGGGCAATCATGAGAAGGCCTTGATATTATAGTTAAAATTGCAAAGACGAAAAATTATACGGAGTACAACAATAATGGCTTTTAGTGGCACGTCTAATTATATCGCAACCAAAGACTTACAGCTGGCGGTTAACGCAGCTATTACGCTAGAGCGTCCGCTTTTAATTAAAGGCGAGCCGGGCACAGGTAAAACCATGCTTGCTGAAGAATTGGCCGAGAGTTTAGGCACCGAACTAATTCAGTGGCACATTAAATCAACCACTAAAGCACAGCAAGGTTTGTACGAATACGACGCAGTGTCACGTCTTCGCGACTCTCAACTTGGTGATGATCGCGTTCACGATATCAGCAACTACATCGTAAAAGGTAAATTATGGGAAGCCTTTAGCGCAGAAAAGCGCCCGGTACTATTAATTGATGAAATTGATAAAGCTGACATTGAGTTTCCCAACGACTTGCTGCTAGAGCTCGATAAGATGGAGTTCTTCGTTTATGAAACACAAGAACGTGTAGTCGCGAAGCAGCGTCCGATTGTTATTATTACATCGAACAACGAAAAAGAGCTGCCAGATGCTTTCCTGCGCCGTTGTTTCTTCCACTACATTCAGTTCCCGAATCCAGAGGAAATGCAAGAAATCGTTAACGTACATTTCCCAGATTTAAAGAAAAAGCTGCTTGATGAAGCGTTAAAGGCCTTCTTTGAAATTCGCGATGTACCAGGGCTTAAGAAAAAGCCTTCTACCTCTGAACTTATCGACTGGCTTAAGCTCTTGGTTGCCGAAGATATTCCACCAGAAGCGCTTCACTCAAAAGACGGAAAAGCTGCTATTCCACCACTTTACGGGGCACTACTTAAAAACGAACAAGACATACATTTGTTTGAAAAACTGGTCTTTATGGCGCGTCGCTAATGCTTATTCAGTTTTTTTATACACTGCGAAAATATCAGGTTAAAACCACGCTGCGCGAGTTGCTGGATTTGCTTAGTGCGCTTGAAAAGCACGTGGTGTATGCCGATATCGAAGCGTTCTACAGTTTGTCGCGTACCATAATGGTGAAGGACGAAACTCAGTACGATAAGTTCGACAGGGCGTTTGCTGAATATTTTGAAGGTGTTGAATCTGTCGATTTGTTTGGCAAAGAGATTCCTGAGGAATGGCTGCGTAAGGAAATTGAAAAAAATTTAAGCCCTGAAGAGCGTGAGGCGCTGCGTAAAGCCGGTGGCCTTGAAGAACTGATGGAAACGTTGAAAAAGCGCTTAGAAGAACAAGAAAAGCGTCACCAAGGTGGAAATAAATGGGTGGGCACCGGCGGAACATCGCCCTTTGGCGCTTATGGTGACAACCCGGAAGGCGTGAGAATAGGGCAAAAGGGAAACAGAAAGTATTCGGCAGTAAAAGTATGGGATAAACGCGAGTTTAAAAACCTAAGCTCTGATGTAGAACTGGGTACGCGTAACATAAAAGTGGCTCTTAGGAAGCTGCGCAAGTTTGCTCGCACCGGCGCCAGTGAGCAGCTAGATGTGCCAACAACCATAGGTGAGACAGCTAAAAAAGGCGGTTTGCTCGATATCCACATGGCACCAGAGCGTCACAATGCGGTAAAAGTGTTGATGTTTTTTGATGTGGGAGGCTCTATGGACCCACACGTAAAAAGTACTCAAGAGCTTTTCTCTGCGGTGCAAAGCGAGTTTAAATACTTAGAGTACTTTTATTTCCACAACTGCGTGTATGAGGAGGTGTGGAAAGATAACCTTCGTCGCAATAAAGAACGCATTCCTATTTGGGATATCATTCATCGCTACGGAAAAGACTACAAGGTTATTTTCGTAGGTGACGCTACCATGGGACCGTATGAAATAACGTATCCAGGTGGCAGTGTAGAGCATTGGAATGAAGAGCCGGGCAGTGTGTGGATGCAGCGTTTATTGAACCACTTTAACAACGCTGTGTGGCTTAATCCGCAAGCTGAGAATTACTGGCCGTATTATTCGTCTATCAAAATTATTCGTGAAATTATGGAAGACAGAATGTATGGGCTTACGCTTGAAGGGTTAACCGCTGCTATCAAAGGGCTTAGCAGAAGCCGCTAAGCCCTTTGACGTGTCACGTTTTATTTCTTTGATATAACGGATATTGAATTGAAGTCGGAAAATTATGCCGTAGCACTTGTGGTGTTGGCGGGCGGAAAGAGCGCTCGCTACAAGGGTAATAAGCTTTTATCGGAACACCCAATTTCTGCGCTTTCTCTTATACAACACAGTGTGGGGGAGGTAGTTAGTGCGCGCAATGACTTAGCGTTAACCAGTGAATTACCCATTACTGTTGTTACGGGTAAATGGCATGATTCCGTAAATACGCAGCTAAAACACTCTCCATGTAAGGTTTCTGAACTACCCATCAGTATCGTTCACAACGCTAATTGGGATGAAGGCCTTGCATCAAGTATTCGCACTGGACTCACGCATCTTTTAAGCCTTTCATCACTGTCGAAATCAGTATCCCCGACAGCAAAGGGCTTGTGTACAAGACCTACTCACGTGCTATTCACGTTGGCCGATTTGCCGAGTCTTAATGCACAAGACTTCGTTCGCCTTATCAACACTTCTTATGCGAACCCTAATCACATAGTATGCAGTGAATGGCAAAAGCAGGGAGAGAACAATAGTCGATTAACCGTACCTGCTATCTTTCCTGAAGCGGTATTTAGTGAACTGCTAGCGCTAAGTGGCGATATGGGGGCTAAGCCGGTTATTAAGAAGTATGCGAAATTAGGTAGGGTAACGGCTGTGTCTATACCTAACGCACAATTTGATATAGACACGCCACAAGACTGGGACAAACTAAAAAGCAGGGGGTAACTGCTTTGGTTCAATTGAACATTTTAAACTCGCCCCTCGGGAAGGTCTGGCAAGCTTCTGAGTGGGCAATGATCTATGCGGATTGGTATTATGCACTCGCGATACGATGCACAGCACTTGGCCTTTGGATGTAAAGAAGGCGTGCACCTAGCATAACAGCTGCAGCACTCAATCCTACAATGAAGCCAATCCAAAACCCTGCTGCGGCCATTGGCTCTGCCGTTATCCAGTTTGTTCTACCTAAAATAACGCCTGTAGGTAGACCTATTAACCAGTAGGACACAAAGGTAATAATAAACATCGCTGTTGTGTCTTTATAGCCGCGTAATGCATTAGCCGAAATCACCTGAACCGCATCAGACAATTGGAATAACGCCGCATAAATCAATAACGCATTTGCCAAGGTATATACGGCTTCGTCGCTGGTGTACAGGCCAATGATGAATCCCTTTGCTAGCAGGGTGAAGCTAGCCGTACACGCAGCGGTGAAAAAACCGATCAGAATAGCGGTTCGAGCTGCAATTTTTGCCTGTCGTGGGTTATTTTGCCCTATGCGATAGCCAATGCGAATTGCTGCTGCCATACCAATACTCATAGGAAACATGAACATCAGGGCCGAGAAGTTCAGTGCGACTTGGTGGGCCGCTACCGTTGTGGCACCAAAAGGGGCTAATAACAATGCAACCAGTGAAAACAGCGTCACTTCAAATAGGATAGTCATAGCAATGGGCAAGCCCATTTTGAAGGTGCGATTTATGGTTACCATGTTAGGTTTATACAATTGTCCGAACAAATTGTACTTTTGCAGGGCAGGGGCAAAACGAACATAGATAACGGTTGCTATAAGCATAGTGTAAATCACAATGGCCGTTGCAATACCACAACCCGCACCGCCCATAGCTGGTAATGGGCCTACACCATAGATAAACAGGTAGTTCCCTACAATGTTCGCCATCAGCCCGATAACCGTAATAATCATAGTGGGTTTGGTTTTACCCAAGCCTTCACAATAGTTTCTAAGCCATTGGTAAAGTGCAAATCCAGGCATAGCGAACAGCACATAAAGTACGTAGTCTACGGTAATGCTAAATAGCTCGGGCGCCATAGGGAACAGCGCGACTATGCTTTCAGTAAATGGAATTAAGCCTGCTACCGCTAATCCCACAAAGAAAACCAGATAACCAGCTTGCTGACTTGCGTCGGCAATACCACTTAAATTTTTGTTTCCCTGCAACCGTGAAATGATTGGGGGAAGTGCCAGCGCTATACCCTGTATAAAGCAAAGCAGTGGCACAGTGATGCTAAATCCAAGTGCTACCGCAGCCATGTCGGTTGCACTGTAACGCCCAGCCATAATAGTATCGCTAACGCCCATTAGCATTTGAGTAATCTGCGCAACCAACAATGGCCATGCTAGTTTTAAAATGTCTCTTCCTTCTAAAAGAAAGCGTTTCTTATTCACGGTAATGTGTCTCTATATGGGTCGCCTAGGGCGATAAAAATGCAGAAAATAAAAACGAGCTTAAAAGCCTTAACGAAGTAGCGTTTCAACAACGAACTTGTTAAAAATGTAGCGGTATAACCGGAACCGTATCGCCAACTTTTAACTCACTTATATCTTCATGTACTACCATTAGGCAGTTAGCAGAAGTGATTGAAGTCATAACGCCAGAGCTTTGTGACCTAAATGGTGTGACTTCCCATTCACCTTGATTATTTCTTACCATGGTTGCACGCTGAAAGTCTCGGCGGCCTGCACGTCGCTTAAGAGGTGTCGTAATGCTAGCGTTAACAAAGAACGGCTCGTGCGGTTGTACTTGTCCTTGCATTTTTTTGATAACAGGCACAACCAATAATTTTGCGGTAACAAATGAAGACACAGGATTGCCCGGCAAACCGCAAAACAACGTGTTGTTTATTTTGCCCAGAGCAAAGGGTTTACCCGGTTTAACTGCGACTTTCCAAAAGTCGATAGTGCCCAATTCAGCGATGATATCTTTTACATAGTCGGCATCGCCCACAGATACACCACCGCTACTTACCATTACATCTACACGCTCGCTCGCCTCAATGAAGAGTTTACGCAAAGAAGCTTCGTCGTCTTCTACAATGCCGAAATCAACAAGCTCTACGTTTTCATTGCTTAAAATGCTGCTTACACCAACGCGATTAGACTCGAAAATTTGTGTCGATTTACAGGGTTCGCCAGGTGCAGCAAGTTCAGAACCAGTCGCGACTACACCAACGCGAAGTTTTCTGAATACTGCCACCTTACTGTTTCCTTGGGAGGACAGCAGCATAAGGTGTTCGGCGTGAAGGCGCGTGCCCTTGCTTATTAGTGTATCGCCACTGGCGATATCATTGGCCTTTTTACGTATATTCTCTTGCGCCGATGGAATTTTATTGATCAAAACCGCGCCATCATGACTTTCGGTATTCTCTACCATTACAACGGCGTTAGCATTGGCAGGCACCGGGGCCCCCGTCATTATTTTAAATGCTTTGCCTTTTTCAAGCGGCTCATCAGCACTCATGCCAGCTGTAATTACACCCTGTACTTCGAGTTTACCACTGTGTTTGAGATCTTCTGCATTTACGGCATAGCCATCCATTGCTGAATTATCCCATGGCGGGACATCAACGTGGGCAGTTACATCTTGGGCCAAGATGCGGTTGTTGGCGTCAAAAATGCTCACTTGCTCAACGTCGTTTATCGCTTTTGCAGCGTCTAATGCTTTAGTGAGGGCTTCTTCTAGTGAAAGCCATTTAGATGACATACCAACAACTCCATGAAATGATTTAACACGCGGATATTACAGAAAAAGCGGCCTTATACCAAAGGTTAAAGCGTGAAATAAAAGAAAGTATGCGTAAACGACGCAATTGAAGTTTCATCAACGGCTATGTCAGATGAATTAAGAAGCGAACGTTAATATCTCTTCAAAGTCGTCGAAAACCCAGTTAGGTTTATATTTTGCGATGTTCTCACCATAGTTATAACCGTAGGTAAGCCCTATACTTTTTATGTTCGCGGCTTTTGCGGCAACAATGTCATTTTTAGAATCTCCAACCATTACACACTGTGAGGGCGAAACACCAAGCTTTTCACAGGCGTGCAGAAGGGGAAGGGAAGAAGGCTTTTTTTCCGGTAAACTATCACCGCCAATGGTAAGCGAAAACAACGAGAATATTGAGAACGATGAAAGGATAGGCTCAATAAATTCCGAAGGTTTATTAGTGATTAATGCTAGCGTGAACCCTTGTTCTTTTAGCGCGTGAAGTGTTGAGAACACGCCGTCGTACAGCACTGTACTCTTAGTATCTAGCGTTCGGTAATAGAAAAGAAATTTTTCTAAAGCGGCATCAATCTCGTTTGATGTGTAATGGTGTCTGATCTCTGCGTTGCCGCTCAATCCGCGTTCTACCAGAACACGAGCACCATTTCCAACCCAGTGTCTAATTGTCTGCTCGTTATACGTTGGTAATTGGTAGTCGTTTAATGTTTGGTTTAACGCTGTTGCCAAATCAGGAACAGAATCTACCAAGGTTCCGTCTAAATCGAAAAAAAAGGTATTAATTTCCTGCATTACAAACTTTTGATTTGCTAACTCGTGTGACAAGCATAACACCGCAGTATCCTTACCGCGGTAGATTTATTGGTCGACTGGCGTTATAAGCTCAAAGATTCATTCAAAATCTTGGTTGCTGATCCAAAGCACTTGATAAGGCTTCATTTGTAAGAAACCACTAGAAAGGGCTATCTCGTCACGGGTGATGAGATCAATCCAATTATCTGTGCCAATAAGATTTATGTCAGACAGCAAAATTGTTTGTTCTTCGTCTGAAATATTACTAATACAGAAAATACTTTGCTTTCTATCGAGACTTTGTCGCCAGTAGCCAAATAATTGGTTACCAAGCTGCAAAGTAAACTGCGTTGCATTGGGGTGAAATGCAGGCTGCGCTTTACGTATACGTATAAGCTGCGAGATTCGAGTGAGTACTTTGTGATGCTGTGAAAAGGGCGAGTCTAACAGAGCCTCTAACTCGTTAAAGTCCCAACGTTTTCTGTTGATTGAACGATTTTGTCCTGTATTAGCGACTTTTTCGTAATCGTTGGATGTGCCGAGTAAACTGTGAATGTAAATTCCTGGTATACCTTCCATACCTAACATTATGGCGTGAGCACAAATAAATCGGTCCACTTGATACTTATCAGGGCCCTTGGTGGTTCCTTGCAGCGCGTCGAACAGGGTGATGTTTATCTCGTAAGGCTTTTGCTGACCGTGATCAGAAGCGCGCCACGACACCTTGCCGCCAAAGTGCTGCATTGTATGCACAAGCTCTGAAATTTCTTCATCTGACAGTAGGCCTTCCGCCGGACGCAAGCCAATACCATCGTGCGAAGCGATAAAGTTAAAGTAGGCTGTGCCGTTTTGCGCCGGTGGCATACTCATCATCCAGCTTTTCAAATACGTACAATCACCCGTTACTAATGTATTTACAAGTAACGGCGGAAGCGAAAAGTTGTAGATAGCATGGGCTTCGTTAGCATTACCAAAGTACGTTAGGTTTTCCCTGTTGGGAATATTGGTTTCGGTAATGATTATGATGGAAGGATCCACATGTTCAATCAGCGTTCGGATCAAACGTATGACTTCGTGGGTTTGGAATAGATTAATGCAGTTTGTACCTACAATTTTCCAAAGAAATGCCACTGCGTCTAAGCGAAAGATTTTAGCGCCTTTATCAATATACAGCTTGATGATATCGATAAACGCTAACAACACCTTGGGGTTTCTAAAGTCAAAGTCAACTTGGTCGTGACTAAACGTGCACCATACATACTTTGTACCGTTGGCGGTTTCCGTTTCTCGCAGCAAAGGCGACACACGAGGGCGAGTTACCATGGAGAGGTCATCAGATGGGTCTGCTGTGAAGAAAAAGTCAGATCCCGGTCCTTCACCTTTCACAAAGTTATCAAACCACACGCTTCTTGCAGAGCAGTGATTGATAACTAGGTCGGTCATCAAGCCATAATCCTCAGCAATGACTTCAATATCGTCCCATGACCCTAGTGCTTCATTCACCGTAGAGTAGTCGATAACCGAAAACCCATCGTCTGAGCTGTACGGAAAGAAGGGCAGGATGTGAACATTATTAACGGTGTTCTTGCAGTAGCGGTGCAAAAACTTATTTAACGTAACCAGCGGACGCTCCCCTTCGTCAATGACACTATCACCGTAGGTAATCATGATAATGTCATCTTCATCCCAATAATTGTGATGAGACTGAGGTGAAGCAATATCCGTTTGCTGCTGAATGCCTATAGTGTTCATTAACTCAGTCGCTAGCGTCTCATACGAGACGTCCAGCGATACATCGGCATAAATGCTTTCTAAATGGTGTTTTACTTTGTCATGGAGATGGTCCCATGCCATATTACTTACTCCATATATTCTGCAGTATCGGCTTCAACCGCTTCTAATAGTCGTTCTAAAATATCGGGTACCGCGCTGGTCACGCGGTTCCAGCTTGGTATAAACGGCGTTTCCATAGGGTTTTCTAAAAAGTTTTGCCCCGCTTTCATAATGTTACTGGCAAACATTTCTACTGCTTTCTCTTCGCTGTGAATGTCTAAGTTCAAGCCATTCATTACGGCGTCATTGTGGTAGGTTTCTATAAAGTCTAGCGCAATACGGAAATAGGTGGCTTTAATTGAACGGAACATTTCGTTGCTAAACGTATAGCCTTGCGTGGCAAGTTTTCTGAAAATGGCTTTGGTAATGTCGATAGACATTTTAGACAAACCACCTTGGTCGTTATTAAGCGATAAATCCTGATGTTTATGGTCGTAAATATCACATATATCTGCCTGACACAGGCGGTTGTGCGAATAGTTGCGGTGCATTTCAGACAGCACACCAATTTCTAAGCCCCAGTCACTTGGAATGCGAATATCGTTTAGTACGTCGCGTCTAAACGAAAACTCACCCGCTAATGGATAGCGGAAGCTGTCCATAAACTCCAAGTATTCGTTGTCACCCATTATGCGTTTTAATGCACGAAGTAATGGCGTAACAAGAAGTCGAGAAACACGGCCATTAATTTTGCCGTTAGCCACACGCGCATAGTAACCCTTACAAAACTCGTAGTTAAACATTGGGTTGGCTACAGGGTAGATAAGCTTTGCGAGCAAATCTTTGTTATAGGTAACAATATCGCAATCGTGTAGTGCAACAGATTCTGCTCGATTCGATGCTAGTACGTAGCCCATGCAGTACCAAACGTTTCGGCCTTTACCTAACTCCTTTGGCGCCAAGCCTTGAGCCTGAAGCTCTTCATCAAGTGCTTTAAGGCGAGGACCGTCGTTCCATAGCACTCTGTGATGCTGAGGAAGTTTGCCGAAGAATTTTAGTGCGTGTTTGTACTGCTCTTCATTGGCTCGGTCCAGACCGATGACAATTTCTGATAAGTAGGGCACGTCTGTTAATTCGTTGACGATATGTGGAAGTGCGTCGCCTTCTAATTCAGAAAAGAGCGACGGTAAAATAAGTGCCATAGGGCGCTTCTGTGAAAACTGTAGAAGCTCTGCTTCAAGCTCTTCGGTAGGACGACGAGCTAAGTTATGTAACGTAGTAACCACACCATTTTGATAAAAATCAGCCATGTGTCCTCCTGATCATAGGGATAGCAATTGAGTAAGCATTTCGTTCCAGCCTTCAGGGCCGGTTAGGGTGCTGGTATAGACCTCTTCTTTTTTTACTGCTGGTGGAGGATTTACCGGGGATAAAATGCGAATGGGGACGTGCGCCGCTTCAAGCATTGCAACGTCGTTCTTACCATCGCCAAGGGCAATAGTGTTAACTTTGGTGGTATGTTGCTTTTGATATTCATTGGCGAGCCACTTGAGGGCCTGGCCTTTATCGCAATTACCTGAAATATGAATGAAGCGGCCGCCTTCCAGAGGGAAAGCACCGCGATCTTTTACTACCTTTAAAAAGCGTTGTTTTTCTTCGTCAGTGCCAAGCCACAAAACCGGCTCCCC
>Ga0208471_1000638_pt1 | contig 12125 bp, 11 predicted proteins | sample DeeseametaMP0441_FD_184210 | JGI IMG/M metagenome (GOLD analysis project Ga0208471, IMG submission 184210) | Marine microbial communities from the Deep Atlantic Ocean - MP0441 (SPAdes) | ecosystem: Environmental > Aquatic > Marine > Oceanic | place: East of Rio de Janeiro, Brazil, South Atlantic...
ATAATTATTCGATCTCTAAATACGGAGCAGAAATGGAAGTTTGGCGCGCTGCACAAGAAGGCTTACCGGTGGTCATCGTAAATCCCGGAGTAATTATTGGCGCCGGAAATTTTAATACCGGTAGCGGAAAGTTATTTAGCAAAGTAAACAAAAACCTTTCTTACTATCCTCCTTTGGTGACCGGTTTTGTAGCTGCTGAAGATGTTGCAAAAGCCATGCGGAAGCTCATGAAAAGTGATATTGTGAACGAACGTTTTATTCTCGTTTCAGAAAATAGTTCATTTAAAGAAGTTCTTGCAGAAATCGCTCAAGCCTTAGGAAAACCAATCCCTAAAAAACAATTGCAACCTTGGATGGTTTTTATAGGTTGGTTTGTACAATATATAGGGAGAAAAGTCTTCAACACCAATCAAGAAATTACCAAAAACTCGATTAAAGGAGCTTTTGGCAAATCTTATTATGATCATTCTTTAATTAAAGAAAAGATCGATTTTGAGTTTACCTCGGTCAAAAAATCTATTGAAGAAACCGCGATTTATTTTAAGAAAGTGAATTAAGATTGCGGCTTAATAAGCATTCTACATGAAGAAGAATCTCTTTTTTTGTTTACTTCTAGTGATCTGATTTTATCTTCTTTCTTCTTCGCACGTTCTGCTTTTTCTTCTTCACGTTCTTGATCGACCAACGAGTCTAATACATTTTTTTCATTTTCTAAGCGCGCTCTTACACTATCGTAAATTCTTTCGTTGGTTTTAAAATCTTCAGCGTAATATTCACTGCTTTTTACAAATTGTAAACTATCAATTTTATATTTTTTGAAAATGAGCTCTTTAGTACTTACTTCTCTCTTTTCATATTCAATTGAAGAAAAACTTTCTGCCGCATCTAATTTTAAAAGATCGGTTAATACATCGATCATTTTATCTTCAGCAATTAGATTTTTTGGTTTTTCAGCGTGATCTACACTTTGGCAAGCTGAAAAAACGAGCAAAATAAAGGTAAAAAGTATGTAAGCTGCTTTTTTCATTATCGATTAAAAGTTAAACGTTCTGCATTTTTAACGTCTAAAACCTTAAAGTTCTTATACACCAATTTACCATTTACAAACGTATGCGTAATGCGTGATCTAAAAGTCGTTTTCTCAAACGGAGACCAACCACATTTGTAAAGAATATTATCTTTTTGCACCGTCCAAGGTGCGTTAAGATCTACCAAGACTAAATCTGCTTTGTAGCCTTCTTTAATATACCCACGCTTTTCAATTTCAAAAAGTATAGCGGGGTTATGACACATTTTTTCAACAATTTTCTCTAAAGAAATTTTTCCGCGGTGGTAAAATTCTAACATTGCCGGTAAAGCGTGTTGTACTAACGGTCCGCCACTTGGTGCTTTGGTGTACACATTATTTTTTTCTTCTTTGGTATGCGGCGCGTGATCGGTAGCGATCACATCTAACTTATCGTCTAATAAGCCTTGCAATAAAGCTTCTTGATCTTTCTTGGTTTTAACCGCAGGATTCCATTTAATATGTGTTCCCTTTTCGTTGTATTGTTCATTATTAAACCATAAATGATGAATACAAACTTCTGCTGTGATCTTTTTATCTTTTAAAGGAATTTTATTGGTAAAAAGACTCAATTCTTTTGCTGTTGAAAGATGAAAAACATGCAGTCTAGCTCCTGTTTTCTTGGCAAGCGCTACCGCTTTTGAAGAAGAGATATAACAAGCTTCTTCACTTCTAATTTCCGGGTGATAAATAATCGGGATATCGTCACCAAATTCTTCTTTATACTTGGCTAAGTTATTTTTAATAGTCTCTTCATCTTCGCAATGCGCAACGACCATTAACGGCGAGTTTTTAAAGATTTGCTCTAAAACCTTTTCATCGTCGACCAACATATTTCCTGTAGAAGAACCTAAAAACAGTTTTAAAGCTGCGGTGGTTTTAGGATCTACTTTTTTAATTTCTTCTAAATTATCGTTCGTCCCACCAAACATAAAAGAATAATTAGCATAAGCTTTTTCTGCAGCGATCGCGAATTTTTCTTCTAACTTTTCTATCGTGGTGGTTTGTGGCACGGTATTCGGCATCTCGATAAATGAGGTGATTCCTCCGGCAATTGCGGCTTTAGAACCGTGTTCAATATCTTCTTTGTGCGTTAAACCCGGCTCTCTAAAATGAACCTGATCGTCGATAACACCCGGAAGCAAGTATTGTCCTTCAGCATCAAACACTTGTACATCTTGCGACTTAGCACTAATAATATCGGCTACTTCTACAATAGTATCATTTTCAATGTAAACATCTCCTTCAAACACTTTTCCTTCGTTAACGATGTTTGCATTTTTAATTAAAATCTTTTTCATATCTCTTTGCCAAATAAACTTTTTAACTTCATTTTTATTACTCCAAAAACTGCTTCAGAAATAATATTACTACTCAATTTCGACTCACCTCTTGTTCGGTCTGTAAAGATAACAGGAACTTCTATAATATTAAATTTATAGAGGTAAGCTTTAAATTTCATTTCTATTTGAAACGCATAACCTACAAATTGTATCGTATCTAAATTTATTCGTTCTAAAACCTTTCTACGATAGCAAACAAAACCTGCGGTAGTATCTTGTATTTGCATTCTGGTAATGAACTTTACGTATTTTGATGCAAAATAAGACATCAAAACGCGGTTCATAGGCCAGTTTACCACATTTACGCCTTTTACATAACGAGAACCAATAGCAACGTCTGCCTTTTGCTTAACACAAGCATTATACAAGCGTATTAAATCGTTAGGATTGTGAGAAAAATCTGCATCCATCTCGAAAATAAAATCGTAATCTCTCGCTAATGCCCATTTAAAACCGTGAATATAAGCGGTACCTAATCCAGATTTTTCGGTTCGTACTTCTAAAAATAATTGCTCAGAAAATTCTTCTTGTAGCTCTTTAACTTTTACAGCGGTTTGGTCTGGTGAACTGTCGTCGACTACCAGTATATCGAAAGACGAGCGTTGTGAAAACACGTTGCGAATAATACGCTCGATGTTTTCAATCTCATTATAAGTAGGTATGATTACGAGTCGCCTCGACATGCTGCAATTTTTGGCAAATGTAATTATTTTTAAACTCTCCTATTTCAGAATTTTTAGCTATTTAATTTTTAAATTTGCCAAAAAGCAAAAAATTTGGAAGCTGTAACGCGTTCATTTATTTCTAACGATTGGGTAACTATAGTTTTAGTGAGTATTCTCTTGCTTATTGCTTTTTCTAAAAAATATTATGCGGAAGATTTTTTAGATTTTTCTAGAATTTATACTTCTAACAAATACTTTACTTCTCATAAAAGAACCTTATCGGTTCTTAATTTATTCAGCTTTTTATTATTTCTGGGTCAAGGTTTAATTATCGCATTAGCCATTTATTATTTTGTAAAAATTACCGGCTTTGTGAATTTTAGCCAAAAAGATTACCGATTATATATTCAAATTTTCCTTGTTTACAATGTATTAATTGCGGTAAAATACTTAATTGAAAAAATTATTGGAGAAGTTTTTGAAATTAATAAGTTGTTAGATAATTACATTTTCTACAAAATAACCTATAAGAACTTTTTGTCGCTCATTATCTTACCTCTACTAATCATGGTAATTTACGGCTGGCCTAATTCTAAAATTTTAATTTTTTCTTTCTTCATTATCTGGATTTTAGCCAACCTAATTGTGTTAATTAAATACTATAGTAACAACCAAAAGCTTGTTTTGGGTAATTGGTTTTATTTTATTTTGTACCTTTGCACACTTGAAATCGCACCGTATTTCATTTTATATAAAGTGTTTACGGGAGTCCGTTGATTTTAAGTTAAAAACACAGCGCAATGAAAGTGAAAACTATTTTGATTTCTCAACCAGAACCTAAGGTTGAGAATAGTCCTTATTCAGAACTAGAAGAAAAACAAAAGGTTAAGATTGACTTTATTCCTTTTATTCATGTAGAAGGTGTACCATCAAAAGAAGTAAGACAACAAAAAATTGATCTCTCTAATTTCACTGCTATTATTCTTACCAGTAGAAATGCTGTAGATCATTTTTTTAGAATAGCAGAAGAGATGCGTTTTAAAGTGCCAGATACTTTAAAATACTTTTGCCAAAGTGAAGCTGTTGCTTATTACCTACAGAAATACGTGGTTTACAGAAAGCGTAAAATTTATGTAGGAAAAAGAACATTCCCAGAGCTTATCCCACTTATTAAAAAGTATAAGAATGAGAAATTCTTATTACCATCGGCAGATATGCTTAAACCGGCTGTACCAAAACAATTAGACAAACTTGGCATCAACTGGAAAAGAGGAATTTTTTACAGAACCGTAGTAAGTGATCTATCACACTTAGAAAAAGTTTTCTACGATGTCGTGGTATTTTTTAGCCCTAGCGGAATTAAATCTCTTTTTGAGAATTTCCCTGACTTTCAACAAAACAATACCAGAATTGCTGTTTTTGGTAATTCTACTAATAAAGCGGCGAAAGAGCACGGTTTAGAAGTAAACATTAAGGCTCCAACACCAGAAACTCCATCGATGACGATGGCATTAGAAAAATATATTAAAGAGCAGAATAAAAAATAAATTCTACTTCGATACAAAACAAAAAAAAGGGCATTTTAAAAATGCCCTTTTTTCATGAGTAAAACTTAAAACCACTAAACGATAGGACCTCCCTTTAAGATCTCATCATTAGCATAATCATCAAATTTTTCGAAATTATCTTTAAAGTAAGAAGCAAGTAGGTTTGCTTTTTTATCGTAAGCTTCTTGATCTTGCCAAGTATCTCTTGGGCAAAGAACTTCTGCAGGAACTTGCGGACATTCTTTCGGCATTTGTAAACCAAAAATAGGATGTTGCTCACATTCAACTTCATTCAGTTTTCCTTCTATTGCCGCAGAGATCATCGCACGAGTATATTTCAACTTCATTCTAGAACCCGTTCCGTAAGGTCCGCCGGTCCAACCGGTATTTACCAACCAAACATTTACACCAGATGCTTTCATTTTTTCGCTAAGCATTTCAGCATATTTGGTTGGATGCAATGGCATAAAAGGCGCACCAAAACAAGCCGAAAAACTTGGTACCGGCTCGGTAATGCCTTCTTCAGTTCCCGCAACTTTTGCCGTATAACCACTTATAAAATGATAAGCCGCTTGGCCGGGAGTTAATTTGCTAATAGGAGGCAAAACACCAAACGCATCTGCCGTTAAGAAGAATATATTCTTGGTGTTCTCTCCTACAGAGGGTGTTTGTATATTATTAATATGGTAAATTGGGTAACTAACTCTTGTGTTTTGGGTAATCGAAACGTCTTCAAAATCGACTTCACCTTCACTATTCATAATTACATTTTCTAGAATAGCGCCGGGTTTAATGGCATTGTAAATATCGGGCTCTCCTTCTTCAGAAAGATTGATCACCTTCGCATAGCAACCGCCTTCAAAATTAAAGACTTTATTATCTGGCGTCCAACCGTGCTCATCGTCTCCAATTAGTTTACGATCAGGATCTGCAGAAAGCGTGGTTTTACCGGTACCGGAAAGTCCAAAGAAAATAGCAGTATCGTTATCTTCACCGACATTTGCAGAACAATGCATGGGTAATACATTTTTATAAACCGGAAGAATAAAATTTAAGGCTGAAAAAATACCTTTCTTAATTTCTCCGGTATATCCTGTACCACCAATTAATGCGATTTTTTTGCTGAAATTTAAAATAGCAAAATTATGTTGACGCGTACCATCAACCGCCGGATCTGCTTTAAAACCGGGTGCATTTACAATCAACCAATCTTCTTTAAAATCTTCAAGCTCATCTTCCTCTGGACGTAAAAACATATTGTAGGCAAACATATTACTCCAAGGATATTCGTTAATCACACGAATATTTAAACGATAATCTTGATCTGCACACGCGTAGGCATCGCGTACAAATAATTCTTTTTCAGAAAGATAATCGGTCACCTTATTATAAAGTGCATCAAATTTATCTTCATCAAAAGGAATATTAATATTTCCCCACCAAACTTTATCTTTAGTAACTTCATCTTTTACAATAAAACGGTCTTGCGGAGATCTTCCGGTAAACTCACCGGTATTAATTGCTAATGTACCAGAATTAGTTTCGACACCCATTTTTTTGTCGATCGTAATTTGGTGCAATTCTTCTGAAGAAAGTTGATAATGAAAATCTGCTTTTCTAATTCCGTATTCCTCTAACGAAAACGTTTTCGTAATTAGCTGATTTGGAAGCATAAAATTATTTTTGTTGTGTTTGTTCAGCAAAAATAGAAATAAAAAGTTTAAGACCTAAGAAGTTTTTAAGTTTATTTCTTATTCATTTTCAGAACGTTAAGAATCAAAACTAACCAAGCTAAGATTAAAAAAACACCCCCTATTGGAGTTACAAACCCAAAACTTTTAATAGACACCCCTGTTATTGCAGAGGTCGTTAGCAAATAAATAGATCCTGAAAACAAAAGAACCCCTACCAAAAGCATCCAAAATACAATATTCTTAGTTTTGTCGGTAAAAAATGAAGTATTCGCAATAATTAGCGCTAAAAACGCGTGATAAAATTGATATCGTACTCCGGTTTCGTAACTTGTTAAACTTTCTTCAGTTAAAACTACTTTTAAACCGTGAGCCCCAAATGCTCCTAAAATTACAGCTAACATTCCGAAAACACAACCAAGAATTAACAGCTTTCTTTGCATGATTTATTTTTTTAAATAAGATTTTATTAAGTAATTTGAAAGAACCACAAAATTAACCAAGTAATTTTAAACATGCGAAAAATATTGCTCATTGGTGCCGGAAAATCTACTTCGGCACTTATAAAATACCTAAAAGAAAAGTCTAACGAAGAAAAGCTACAGCTTATTATAGGTGATTTATCACTGGCAAATGCTGAAAAATTTGCAGGTGATCATCCCAACACCAAAGCAATTCAACTCGATATTTTCAAAGCTGATCAACGTCAAGAAGCGATCAAGAATGCAGATATCGTGATCTCGATGTTACCGGCACGTTTTCATATTGAAGTGGCTAAAGATTGTGTAAATTTCAATAAGAATTTAGTGACTGCTTCTTATGTGAGTGACGAGATGCAAGCTTTAGATGAAGAGGTGAAACAAAAAGGACTCACCTTTATGAACGAGATCGGCGTAGACCCCGGGATCGATCATATGAGCGCGATGCAGGTGATCGACCGTATTCGAGCAAAAGGTGGAAAAATGCTATTGTTTGAATCGTTTACCGGCGGACTCGTAGCTCCAGAAAGCGACACGAACCTTTGGAATTACAAATTCACTTGGAATCCTAGAAATGTAGTTGTCGCCGGGCAAGGTGGCGCAGCCGTTTTTATGCAAGAAGGCAAGTACAAATACATTCCGTATCATCGTTTATTTAGACGAACTGAATTTCTAGAAGTAGAAAACTACGGAAGATTTGAAGGTTTAGCCAATCGTGATTCTCTTAAATATAGAAGTGTTTATGATTTAGATAGCATCAAAACCCTTTACCGTGGGACTTTACGACGCGTAGGTTTCAGCAAAGCCTGGAATATGTTCGTGCAACTCGGGATGACCGACGATACTTATACCTTACAAGGCTCTGAAGAAATGAGTTATCGCGATTTTGTAAACTCTTTTTTACCGTATTCACCTACCGATTCTGTTGAATTGAAAACGCGCTACAACCTTAAGATCGATCAAGATGATGTGATGTGGGAAAAATTATTGGAGCTAGATATCTTCAATCCTCATAAAAAGATCGGAATTAAAAATGCTACTCCGGCGCAAGCGCTTCAAAAAATATTAGAAGAAAAATGGACACTCGCTCCCAACGATAAAGATATGATCGTGATGTATCATAAATTCGGTTATGAAATAGAGGGTAAAACCAACCAGATCGATTGGACGATGGTGCATCTTGGCGAAGATCAAACCTATACCGCCATGGCGAAAACCGTAGGATTACCGGTAGGTATTGCGACGCTAAAAATTTTAAATAAAGAGATTACTACGACAGGAGTTTTACGACCAATTACCAAAGAAATTTACGATCCTATCTTAAAAGAACTCGCTGAAAACGGAATCGTTTTTAAAGAAAAAGAACGTGAATACTTGGGCTATAACGAAGATAATGTAGTTGGATAGTTTTAATTATTTCATAAACAGTAATGTTTAAAATTAAACTTATCGAGATTCCGGATCAAGTCCGGAATGACGAAGAAGCTAGTAACTTAATAATTAGAAAAGAAAAAAGCCTTTCAAGAATACTTGAAAGGCTTTTTATATAGATCAAACTTATTTATATGAAATCTTAATCTCTACTTCCTAAAAATATCCCGATGAAGTAAAGCAAGGTCGCTAAAGAACCTACTGCGGCAACCACATACGTTCTCGCTGCCCATTTTAGCGCGTCTTTAGAACCTTCGTATTCTTGTGGAGTCACAATATTTTCTGCTTTTAACCAAGCCAACGCACGATTACTCGCATCGTATTCTACCGGCAAAGTGATAAAACTAAACAAGGTTCCCATCCCGAAAAGAATAATTCCTGCCAATAAAACCATTTGCCCAACGCCAAAAGAAACCGCAGCCATTAAAATGATTCCGCCCATGATCACAAACTGACTAAATCTAGAAGCCACGCTTACTACCGGAACCAATGCACTTCGCATTTTTAACCAACTGTAAGCTTTGGCGTGTTGCACCGCGTGACCACATTCGTGCGCAGCAACGGCAGCCGCAGCCGCGTTTCGCTGACTGTAAACTGCCTCACTTAAATTCACCGTTTTCTTTTGCGGATTGTAATGATCGGTTAATTGTCCCGGGGTCGAAATGACTTTTACATCGTAAATCCCGTTATCTTCCAGCATTTTTCGAGCGATTTCGGCGCCGCTCATCCCATTTTGTAAATGCGTTTTCGAGTATTTTCTAAATTTCGATTTTAGCGTATGGCTCACGTACCAACTCACCAACATAATGAGTCCGATAAGCAAATAATATCCCATCATAACTTTTTCTTTTTCAGTTTTTAGAGAATAAGAAATCAAAAATCTAGCCAATTTAAACAAGTGACGTTTTGTCTTCTTGGGCATATCCCTTCGGGTCGGGCTGTACGCTATATCTTTTTAAATTTCTGCACTTGCAGAAATTTAAAAAGGATGCCGCTCCCATCCCTTATGCAGAAAAATTAGGGTTCATTTTCAAAGTTAGTTTAACTTAGCTCAGATAAAACCCTTTCGACTTATTTCGCTATCGCTCCATAAGCCACCTTCCCTTGAAAGGGAAAGAAGTTTATATGATTTAAATAAATTAGCAAAACGTGAAAGGCAAACCATAACTGAATCACCGAAATATCCTGCAAGTTTTCTAAAACCTTGTAGGTATCCATTTCAAAAAAACATACAAGGTCAGAAATAGACCTTGCAGGAATGCTTAAAGGATAAAAAAACAATACAAAATGTTCCTCTCCTTTTAAAGGAGGGGTGCCCGATAGGGCGGGGTGGTTTTAGAATCTTATTATAAAACATTAAAGAAAAACACCCTTCCGACTTACTTCGCTATCGCTACATAAGCCACCTTCCCTCGAAAGGGAAGGAACTTTGTAGTGATTTAAATAAATTCACAAGATGAGATTCCGGATCAAGTCCGGAATGACGGAAATACTTATTATTGTTGAGAGGAATTAAAAACCTTTATAAAAAAGTTCCCCTCCTTTTAAAGGAGGGGTGCCCGATAGGGCGGGGTGGTTTTGCGTTAGGGATTGAGGCTTTGTTGGAGCTCTTTGGAGATTCCTGCCTACGCAGGAATTGAGAAAAGCGACTGCCGAAAGCCCGACCCGTAGGGTAACGCCCTAAGATTGTACTTCTTCCCAACCGAAAGCTTCAGCTATGGGTTGATAAACGACTTTCCCTTTAATAATATTGAGTCCTTTAAAAAGCGCGGTGTTTTCTTTGCAAGCCATTTCCCAACCTTTTTCTGCCAAGCTAATTACGTAAGGCAAAGTCACGTTGGTTAACGCAACGGTAGAAGTATGCGGCACGGCGCCCGGCATATTTGCCACGCAGTAATGCACGACGTCTTCGATAATATAAATAGGATTTTCGTGCGTAGTGGCTTTGGTCGTTTCAATACAACCGCCTTGGTCGACCGCCACATCGACGATCACCGTACCCGAATCCATTTCTTTTAGCATATCGCGAGTAATGAGTTTAGGGGCTTTTGCTCCTGGAATTAAAACGCCACCAATAATTAAATCGTGGGTTTTAATGTGCTTGCGAATGTTGTATTCGTTAGAAAATTCAGTCACGACGTGGCTCGGCATAATGTCGTTTACGTAACGCAAACGATCCATATTGATATCGAGAATGGTGACGTGCGCGCCCAAACCGGCAGCCATTTTTGCAGCTTGAATACCAACAACTCCTGCACCTAAGACCAATACTTTACCCGGAGAAACTCCCGGCACTCCGCCTAGCAACAAACCTTTACCTTTTACAGGTTTTTCTAAATATTTAGCTCCTTGCTGAATCGACATTCTTCCGGCAACTTCAGACATTGGAGTTAATAAAGGTAATTTACCGTTGGCATCTTGCACGGTTTCGTAAGCAATACATACCGATTTACTATCGATCATGGCTTCGGTAAGTTCTTGATCGGCGGCAAAATGAAAATAGGTAAAGACGACCTGATCTTCTTTAATTAAATTGTATTCTTCAGGAATGGGCTCTTTTACTTTTACGATCATATCGCTTTCGGCATAAACCGCATCGATCGAAGGTAAAATTTGTGCTCCTACTTGCTGGTAATCGTCATCTGAAAATCCACTGGCAATCCCAGCGGTGGTTTGTACGTAAACCGTGTGATTTCGTTTGGAAAGTTCTAAAACTCCGGCAGGAGTCATCCCTACTCTACTTTCGTTGTTTTTAATTTCTTTAGGAACACCTACAATCATAACTGTAAATTTTAGTTTCCTAAAAATAAAATTAAAATAAAAAATAAGGGTGTTAAACTTAAAAAAGTTTAAAACACCCTTTTTAACCTCTAAATATTTAGGGTTACTTTACAATATTTATAATTTTACCCGGAACAATGATAACTTTTTTAGGGGTCGATCCGTCTAGTTGTTTTTTAGTACGCTCGTCGTTCATCACGATTTCTTCTAATTCATCTTTAGAAAGATCGAGTGATAAATCTATCGTGAAACGCATTTTCCCGTTGAAAGAAACCGGATAAGTTTTAGAGCTTTCTTTTAAATGTTTTTCTTCAAATTTTGGGTAAGTGGCAAACGCAACGCTGCCTTCATTCCCTAACTTGCTCCATAATTCTTCAGCAATGTGCGGCGCGTAAGGCGAAATTAAAACGGCTAAAGGTTCTAGAATCGCTTTTGAAGTACATTTTTGCGAAGTCAACTCATTTACACAGATCATAAACGTAGAAACTGAAGTATTAAAACTGAAGTTCTCAATATCTTCGGTAACTTTTTTGATGGTTTTATGCAATGTTTTTAACGAGTCTTTGCTTGGCTCGGCATCGGTCACCGCAAATTCTTCGTTGTTGTGGTAAAGCTTCCATAGTTTTTTAAGGAAGTTGTGTACACCGGTGATTCCGGCAGTGTTCCAAGGTTTGGCTTGTTCTAACGGACCTAAGAACATTTCGTACATACGAAGTGTGTCGGCACCATAATCTACGCAAATATCATCGGGATTCACCACGTTGAATTTTGATTTCGACATTTTTTCGACTTCGCGACCTACGATATATTTCCCGTCTTCTTCGGTGATAAATTCAGCATCTTTAAATTCTGCTCGCCAATTTTTAAAACCTTCAATATCTAATTCATTTGAAGTATTGACTAGAGAGACATCAGCGTGGATTGAATTAAAATGAAGATTAATTTCATATTCATCTAAATTATTTAAAACATAATCATATGTATTTTCATCAATATTACTATGTTTAGTTACTGTTTTCTCAAAAATAGATTTTATAAAACTTTTATCACTCTTTTTCTGCTCTGAAACTATTATAGTTTCATTAATAATGTCATACCACCCAAATGCACTTCCTTCTTTTT
>Ga0208471_1000642_pt1 | contig 12077 bp, 10 predicted proteins | sample DeeseametaMP0441_FD_184210 | JGI IMG/M metagenome (GOLD analysis project Ga0208471, IMG submission 184210) | Marine microbial communities from the Deep Atlantic Ocean - MP0441 (SPAdes) | ecosystem: Environmental > Aquatic > Marine > Oceanic | place: East of Rio de Janeiro, Brazil, South Atlantic...
AATTACAGAGTTTATGTTGTTTCACCAGGAAGGAATTGAAATTAAAAAGGCCTTCAACAGAAGGCCTTTTTAAGCACGAATTAAAATAAAATTTAAAAAAAATGGAGAGAGTGAGTCTTTCTACAAGTCCCAGCTTACTATTGAGCATCTAACAGCAATGATGTAAGTTCATCAAATTTTATTAGGAGAGATATTAGAATGAGCTCAAAAAATGGTAAACCAAACGGTCAAAGTTTTGATCTCTCACAAGCTGAATTAGAGCAGCTATTGAAGAAAGTCCCCAGTGGTCTTCATTCGTATATAGATCATCTTGAGAGGCAAGTCAAGAATCTTGCGGATATTGGTTTGTCCCTTTCCAAGGAAAAGGATATGAATGTTCTTTTGGAAAATATTCTACTGGAAGCCAAGCGTATTACCCATGCAGATGGCGGAACTCTATATATGAAAACAGATGATGATCGTCTACGATTTGAAATCATGATGACGGATTCTTTGAACTTTCATATGGGCGGAACATCTGGTCAGGACATTCTTTTTTATCCTGTTAAACTTTATGATGATGATGGTAAGCCAAATAAAAATATGATTTCTGCATATGTGGGATTGACCGGAGAAACAGTCAACATTCCTGACGCTTATAAAGCAGATGGATTTGATTTTTCAGGTACCAAAGCATTTGATAAAAAAACAGGATATCGTTCCCAATCATTTTTAACAGTGCCATTAAAAAATCATGAAGATGAAATAATTGGCGTTATACAATTATTGAACGCAAAAGATAGAAAAACGGGTGAATCAATTCCCTTTTCAACGGAAGTTCAAGACATTGTTGAAGCATTGTCTAGTCAGGCGGCTGTGGCCATTACAAATAAGAACTTGATACGTGATCTGGAAATTCTTTTTGAGTCATTCATCAAATTGATCGCTTCAGCAATTGATGCCAAATCTACCTATACTGGAGGGCATTGTTCCCGTGTTCCTGTTATAACAATGATGCTGGCTGATGCAGTGAATGAGTCAGATAATGAACATTACAAGGATATACATTTTACTGAAAAGCAAATGTATGAGTTAAAAATTGCTGCTTGGCTACACGATTGTGGAAAAGTTGTAACTCCGGAATATGTTGTAGATAAAGCGACAAAACTTGAAACCATATTTGATCGCGTTCATATGGTTGCTAACCGGTTTGAAGTGTTGAAAAGAGATCAGGAAATAAAATGTCTCAAGCAGCAATTGAAGGTTGAAAAAAATACATCACTTTCTGAACTTGAAGTAAAAAGCGCTTTGAAGGCAATCCGAAAAAAGTATAAAGAAAAAATAAAACAACTGGATAATGATTTAGATTTTGTCAAAACAACAAATGTGGGTGGTGAATTCATGTCCGGTGATAAAAAAGATCGTGTGCATAAAATTGCTCAATATCGTTGGAATGATAATGGTGAGATTAAAAATTTCTTATCGGATGATGAAGTGAAAAACCTCTGTATAGCCAAAGGAACGCTAACAGCTGAAGAACGGAAAATTATTAATGATCATATTGTCTACACCATTGATATGCTAAATCAGCTTCCTTATCCGAACCATTTGAAAAATATCCCGGAATTTGCAGGCGGACATCATGAAAAATTAGATGGAACCGGATATCCAATGGGTTTAACAATTGATGAAATGTCCATTCAGGCAAAAGCAATGGCTATTGCAGATGTGTTTGAAGCACTGACAGCAAGAGACAGACCTTATAAAGATGGTAAGGCATTATCCGTGGCAATGCGGATTATGGGATTCATGAAAAATGACGCCCATGTAGATCCTTTTTTGTTTGAGCTATTCGTCCAAGAGAAAATCTATTTAAAATATGCTGAAGAATATTTAACTCCAGAACAACTGGACATGGACTAATTTACTTACTGCAAAAATTAAAGTATTATGACACCTGATATCGCCATCGTTCTGGGCATCATTTCCTTGATGTTTATTCTCTTTGTTAAAGAGATATTTCCCCTTGATGTAACTGCACTTTTGGTTCTAGCAATTTTTCTGGTCTTTGGTCATTTAACAATTGAAGATGCCATCAGCGGATTTTCGAATCAAGCTGTGATTACTATTGCAGTATTATTTGTCTTGAGTCATGCTTTGCAGAAAACCGGTATTTTGGAATATGGTGTAGTACGTTTGAATAAGTTAACCGAACGTTCAAAATTATTAGGTCTAACTGTATTCCTCTTATCTGTTGCTTTTGCATCCGCTTTTGTAAATAACACTGCGATTGTTGCTATTTTCATCCCTATCACTATCCGATTAGCTAAAAAATATAATTTAAGTCCATCAAAGCTGCTTATTCCCTTGAGTTATATAGCAATTATGGGAGGGACGCTTACACTGGTGGGGACATCTACAAACCTTTTGGTGAATTCAATTTATGTCAATACTACTATGGCCGAACCGCTGGGCATGTTTGAATTTTCTCGATATGGTATCTTCATTCTATTAATTGGCCTGCTGTATATCATTTTTGCAGTCCCGTTAATTTTGCCGTCTAGAACTGTCACTTCTAGCTTAACACAGAGCTATCACATGGGTGGTTACTTAACAGAATTATATGTCTCTGAAGAATCTCCATTGGTGGGGCGGACGTTCATGGAAAGGGATATCAATAAGAATTATGATATTACCGTGTTGGATATCATTCGAGAAGGACAGGTGATTAGTACAAATATCCGCAATACAATCATACATCCAGGAGATGTTTTATTTGTACGTGGATCACTGGAAAATTTTCTGCGAATGAAAGAAGTTGAAAAAGTAACAATGCTTACAGATGAAAAATTAACCCAGGCTGAATTGATTCACGATGATAATACATTAGTGGAATGCTTATTAACCCAACAATCTGAATTGGTGGGGAAAAGCCTGATGGAAATTAATTTTCGTCGTCGTTTTGGCAGTTTTATTTTGGCGGTCCGTCGTGAAGGAGAAATTTTACGCAGAAAAATAGCCCATATTATACTTCGTTCATTCGATACATTGCTTGTGTATGGGCCAAGGGAAAAAATAAAAGAATTATCAGATTCTGGAAATTTTATTGTGCTGGGAGAAATTGATGCAACACTGCAAAAAAACCGTTTCTGGTGGGTAAGTTTAGCTGTTATCGTTAGCGCAGTAACTTTGGCAGCGTTGGGAATGGTACCCATATTAAAAGGTGCGTTGGTGGGTATGATTCTCCTTATGATTTTGCGTGTCATTTCGACAAACGAAGCGTATCAATCCATTAACTGGCAAGTGATTATTTTAATTGCCGCTTTAATCCCCATTGGTATTGTGATTCAAAATAGCGGAACAGCATCTTGGTTAGCTTCTGCAATGAATAATGCAGTTAACATGTTCGAGCCGGCGCTGCAACCAGTCGTGTTAGTATCATTAATTTATTTGGTGACCATGATACTCACAGAAATGGCATCCAATGCGGCAACAGCAATTATCATGACACCTATCGCACTTTCTGCAGCAGCTCAAATGGGACTTGATCCAAAACCATTTATTTTTTCAGTATGTTTTGCCGCATCTGCGTCATTTATTACTCCTATCGGTTATCAAACAAACTTAATGGTATATGGCCCTGGTGGATATAAATTTTCAGATTATGTAAAAGTAGGTCTACCTTTGGCAATCACTTTATGGGTCATGGCTACTTACCTTATTCCCATCATGTGGCCATTTACTTCTGTGAATTAGAGATATTGGCATGGCAACTATAGAACAAAAATTTTCTCGCCTGGATGATTTTCTAGAGAATCCAGAAAAAGGGCTTTGGAAACTGGCAATTCCCATCATGGCTGGGATGGGAATCCAGACATTATATACAATTGTTGATATGATATTTATCGGGCGTATCAGTGGCAATGCAATTGCTGCTGTAGCTTTTAATATGCCTCTGTTCTTTTTTGTTCTTGGGTTAACTATGGGTCTCGGATCAGGCGTTACCGCATCTATCGCACGATTTATCGGTGCAAGAGATAAAGTCAATGCGGATAACAGTGCGGAACACGCTGTCATTATGGGTTTGTTTATTTCAATTGCGTTAACGATTATTGGATTGGTCTGGGGGAAAGAAATACTCTTAACAATTGGAGCTACACCTGACATAATTGATTTGAGTTGGTCCTATTTGCGCATCATTTGTTATGGATTACCTTTTATGGTATTCTCTGCATTTTTCAGATCTATTTTGGTTGGAGAAGGAGATACAAAATTCCCTATGGCAGTTGCTGCGCTAGGAACAGTCCTCAATATTATATTAGATCCTATTTTTATTTTTACTCTTAATATGGGAGTCGCCGGAGCTGCATGGGCTACCGTTATTAGCCAGTTAATCGTAATTCTCGTTTTTATTTATATGCTTTTTATAAAAGAGCATTCTTATATCACATTTCGAATGAAAGATTTTTCTCCTTCATCTTTTATTATTAAAGATATAATTAAAGTAGGACTACCTGCATCCATGTCGATGATTATTATGTCTTTTGGACAATTAGTGTTTAATCGGATTCTTGTCCACTTTTCAACGGATGTAGTAGCTGCATATCAAATTGGCGGTCGAATCGATATGCTTATATTTCTTCCAATGTTTTCAATTTCTTATGGTTTATCAACGCTTGTTGGAATGTTTTTCGGTGCGAATAGGAAGGGCAAATTAAAGCAAATCATTATTTATGGGTTGAGCCGTTCGTTTATGATAGCTGTTATTACATCAACGGTTGTTTACATTACCGCACCTTATTTTGCAGCTTTATTTACACCAAATATATTTATTCAGGATACTTCAGTACAGTATTTGAGATTAATGGCTTTTATATATCCATTTATTGCAGTTGCATTACCTTGCGGACGTATTTTACAGGGATTCGGGCTTGGATTACCCATGTTAGTTATTACGCTATGTCGTGTACTGCTGGTGGCCACACCTCTTTCTTGGTTCTTTATTTTTGTTCAACATAAACCTGTTGAATGGGTGTGGTATTCAATGATGATCTCTGCTGGAATTTCATTTATTGTTGCAGTCAGTTGGGTTATTTGGGCCATTAAAAAATATACAATTCAATCAACAGGAGTTCAGTATGCAAAAACTTAATTTGACCCAGATAAAAAAAGACCTTAATGATCTTCCCGGTTGGGATTTTACCAATGAATCTATCCATAAGGATTTATCCTTTGACTCATATTTGGATGGTATCGCTTTTGTGAGCCAATTAGCTATTAAAGCTGAAGAACATAATCACCATCCTGACTTAACCGTTGGTTGGTGCAAAGTGGATGTTACATTTACAACACATGATGCCGGTGGTGTGACCGCTAACGATATCATTATGGCAAAAGAAGTTGAACAAATACTGAACGAGTAAATTGAGTCACAATCATTTTAAAATCATAATGATAAAACCAATCATATTTACACTGATAATTACTATTTTATACGGTAATCAACCGAATTTCAATTTATTTCACTTATCATCAAAACATGAGCGAGTCGGCCGACATTTACCCACAAAAGAACAGATTCAATCGGTTAAAAATGCAGGAAAATTTAAAAACAGTTATGTTGAGAAAATTAAAGTTTATTCACAACCGCCGCAACACATTATGAATAATGGCGTTATTAACGGTCGTGTTTATGACCAAACAGATGATGGTATTTCAGCCCAAGTGGTGGCTGTGGATACGTTGAATGAATACCAGTTTGCTACAGTAACCAATGATAGTGGTTATTACAGTTTATACGTTTTAAACAGTTCATATATTTTAGTTGCCTTACCATTTGATGATTTTCATATTCCCGGTTTTGTATTTGATATTGATGACGATACTGTAGACGTGGATATTTTTGCACCGGCGCTTATGTTTGATGGGGATATTTATGGCACGGTGGCTGATACAGGCGGCACACCTCAATTAAATATTTAATTCACTTTGGATTTTATTTGATTTTATAAAGGGATAATACATGTGAGCAGCCCATGAATCTTCCGGATCATTTTCAATCCCATACACAGCAGGATATTTACGTGTAATTTTTGCTGAACCAAAAAGTATATCCCAGAAAAAATACATATTACTGAAGTTGCCATCATTGTTGCTGATCCCATCAGCATTTGATTTTCCGTGATGCATGAAATGAGTGGATGGAGTTGAAATTGTTCGCTCAATTATCCATGCTAATGGGTTGAGAACTTTATATTTATAAAGGAAGCGGTCCCATTTGATTGCACTATGTGCCCCAATAACAATTAATTGCTTAATGACGATTTGTAAGAAAATGATTTCGTATGACATAAAAAAAGTCATGGCTCCTAACCACCATATATTTGGCATAAAGATATAATAAAGCATTGCATTCCTATAGGAGGTTAAAACGCCCATTTCTTTTGCAGCATGGTGAGATCGATGCCATTTCCATAGCCAGGGCCATTCATGGGCTTTACGATGCCACCAATATTGAGAAAAATCATCTGGTATGGATGCTATTAAAAATAATGTCCAAAAGGGAAGGTGGTTAATTGACTGATAAAAGTGAGGTACAAGATAGTTTAGGGCCAGGACTGCTGTAAATAAAATAGCTGGTTTTATCAATAATGCAAGCTGCATAAATGATAAAATTTCATTAATCCAGTCGTCTTTTGTTCGAATAGATTTCCGACCGTAAAGACCCGTAATTGATTCAAGGATACCAAAGCTGACAATGATGCCTGCAATGAACAAGATTTCCAGCATTTTTAAGTTTTCCATGGCAAATATTAACCGTGTGGAGTATAAAAAAACAAGCTGATTGCTTTTTGGTTATAGATAATTATTGTCAACTATTTTCTTATAGTGTATTATTGATTAACCAAACGAGGATAATTCTATGGACTCCCAAAAATTGGAAAGTAGTCTTTTAACATTACATGCAAATAAAGATCGCTGGGCAAGTTTACCCATATCGGATAAAATTGACTATTTGGATCAAGCGATCAAACGATCCGTAGAACTTGCAGAAGAATGGGCACTAGCAGGTATTGAAGCCAAAGGTTTAAGCACCAATTCACCCCTTTCATCAGAAGAATGGATAGGCGGTCCATATGCATTTCTTAACTGGCTGCAATATATGAAAAACACACTTAATAGAATTAATCGTGGTAAAAGTGCCATTGAAAAATTAAAGATCACAGAAAGACCAAATGGGCAGACTGTGGCGAGAGTCTACCCCAACAATCTTCTTGAAAAGCTAATTTTGGATAATTATTACATTGATGTTTGGATGAAAGAGGGTGTGACGCCAAATAATATTGAAGAAACTGTTGCATCATTTTATAAGCTGGAAAACCCAAAAGGAAAAGTATCGCTGGTATTAGGTGCCGGAAATGTATCATCCATCGTTCCCTTGGATATATTTTATAAACTCTATGCTAAAGGTGAAGTTGTCTTAATTAAGATGAATCCCATAAATGAATATTTGGGACCTATTTTTGAAAAAATATTTGAACCATTTATTGAAAATGGTTTTATTCAATTTGCCTATGGCGACGGCGATGTGGGTGCTTTTTTAACAAACCATAATCTGGTTGATACCATCCATATTACAGGTAGTGCACGAACACATGATGCAATTGTATTTGGTGTTGGGGAAGATGGTCAAAAACGTAAAAACGAAAACAGACCTGTATTAAATAAACCTATTTCTTCTGAATTAGGAGGGGTTTCACCTACGATTGTTGTACCGGGGCCATGGACAAATGCAGACTTCAAATTCCAAGCAGAACATATTGCAACTCAAAAACTTCAAAATGCCGGTCATAACTGTATAGCAACACAAGTTCTCATCATGCCTGAAGAGTGGGTGGGGACTGAAAAACTACTTCAGGAAGTGGAAAAAGCCATTACGAATACTGAAAATCGTCCTGCTTACTATCCCGGTGCGGAAGATCGACAAAATGCCGCTAGAGAACATAGAAATGCGAAAATCCTGAATAGCGGTGTGGATCGTACAATCATTTATAATGTGGACACTCATATTGATGAACCATGTTTCAGAGATGAATATTTCAGCCCAGTACTTTCAACTGTTTCAATGGAAGGCAGTGACCCGGCTTCATTTTTAAAGGCGGCGGTCAAGTTCGCTAATGAAAAATTAGATGGCACATTAGGTGCAAATATCATTATCCATCCCAAAACAATGAAAACTAATAAAAAAGCATTGGATTTGGCAATTGCTGATTTGAAATACGGTGGTATCGGAGTGAATACGTGGTGTGCTCTTGCATTTTTAGGTGGCGGCGGTGCCTGGGGCGCTTATCCGGGACATACCATAGATGACATTCAATCGGGAAGAGGAGTGGTTCACAATGCTTTTCTTTTTGGTAAACCTCAAAAGACTGTAGCCACAGGACCTTTCAGGAATTTTCCACGTTCCTTACTTTCGGGTGACCTTCATATGGCCCCCAGGCCACCTTGGTTTGTAACCAATAAAACGGCCCATAAAACGGCCAAACGGTTAACGTATTTTATTGGTACAGGAAATCTTTTAAAGTTGCCGGGCATTTTTGCGGCTGCTTTGAGAGGGTGATTTCCTCATTTTGTAATAAATTATTAATAGAATAAATTTTTTGACACTCACCTACTTATCGGAGTGATAATTTTGGGGTATTATTGTAGCTAAATACACAAAGAAAAGGAGATAATATGTTAAATAAATCAATTATCCAAATTGGATTCAAACTGATCAGTGCCTTTCTACTCATTGGCGGACTTTTGGCTCAAGGAAATGTATCTGGAACAGTAACGGACGAAACTGGCAACCCGTTAGTGAAAACAATCATATTGAATAAAATTAAAATGGAAGATTCTTCAAGTGAATAAAAGTGAAAAAATTAGTATCGCATCAAGCCCCACACTCGTGGGGTTTTTTGTTTGTGGAATTAGGTCGGGCTCATAACCCGATGGGGGTGGAAGTTCGAATAATTTTAACCTTGCTAAAAATTAGGTTCATTATCGGTAAATAGTCTAAAAGACTGTATTTTGGATTATTTGATAATTGTTTTATTGATCATTGTAATATGTATTGCATAGTACTATTTATAGGATATAAGTTTGCTATACCAAGTAAGTAATAAATTATGAATCTTGAAAATACTATAGCACAAATGCGGAAGGGAGTGTTGGAATATTGCATTCTTTCCATTTTAAAAAATGGCGAAGCATATCCATCAGATATTTTGCTAAAATTAAAAAAATCGAATTTGATTGTGGTTGAAGGGACGTTGTATCCATTGCTTACTCGCTTAAAAAATGCCGGTCTGCTTACTTATCGATGGGAAGAATCAAAATCAGGACCTCCGCGGAAATATTATTCTGAAACCGTAGAAGGAATTGCCTTTTTATCGGAGTTGGACGAGACATGGAAAGACTTGGTCAAGGCAGTTCGATTAACCATAAAAAAATCGTAAAGAACTATGAAGAAAACAAATACAATCAATTTGGGTGGCATCATTTTTCATGTTGATGAAGATGCTTTCACCCAGCTTCAAAATTATCTCAATGCCATTAGGTCATATTTCTCTAAGTCTGAAGGGCAGGAAGAAATTATTGCAGATATTGAATCCAGGATCGCCGAAATCTTTCAGGAAAAAAAGATTAGTATAATCACCATAGTTCAGGTGGATGATGTGATTGCCATCATGGGCAAGCCTGAAGATTATGGAGATGGTGAACATGACGAAAAAATTACAAAACCGCATGAAAATAATCAGAGAACACGGAAAATATTCCGCCATCCTGATGATAAGATCCTGGGCGGTGTTTGCGGCGGCCTTGGTGCTTATTTTAATGTGGATCCCGTTTTGTTTCGCCTGGGATTCTTATTGACAATGTTTATTGGCGGTTTTGGATTTTTTGTATATCTCATTCTTTGGGTCATTGCGCCCCTGGCAGATAGGGCATCAGACCATTTGGAAATGCATGGCGAACCAGTAACGGCTGGAACCATTGGTCGGGCTGTGGCTTCAAAAATTGAAGATACGGTTACAAATGAAAATAACCAATCTATGGTTCGAAAAATATTGGCTGGCATAGGCACTGTTTTGGGATATTTTATTGAAGTTCTTAAACGCATTTTTATCGTACTGGGTAAAATCATTAAACCATTGATTGGTATTATTTTTCTCATATTAGGCTTTGTGGCCGCCCTTGGTTTGTCCTTTTTTATTATTGCGAGTTTTTATGGGATGCACGGTGATGGATATGGATTCCAAGAAATAACTAACACCTTTGATTCCATTTTAGAGCATTTCCCGTTGTACCAGATCTTTGTTTTTCTGGGTCTCATTCTGTTTATAGGTATCCCGCTTTTCCAAATGATCTACCTTGGTATTCGAATGATTTTTAATGTGGCGAAACAATCCAGTGCAGTGAAGAGTGCCTTGTTGGGGATGTGGGTAGTGGGTCTCATCTTAACGATCTTTTTTGGAATTTATGGTATAACACATTTTTCGGAAGATTCTCGAATAGAAGAAATGACCACACTGGAGAACGTAAAATCTGACACGTTAAAAATATTCCTGACTGATCATGATAATTTCTACTGGGATGAAAGACATTTGAATGTTGTAGAGACAGAAGATGGAGAGCATAAACTCCTTTCAAATGTAGAAATGGATGTAGCGCGGTCACACGATTCTCAGTATCGCTTAAAAATTATTAAACGGGCTTCAGCAAGATCATTCAGAGATGCAAGAGATTACGCGGAGAATATTTCGTATCATTATTTTTTAGATTCCGGGCAGCTAAACTTGGATCAGTATTTTGAAATATCTATTGATGATCCTTACCAGCAACAGAGTGTTGAATTGACTTTACTCGTTCCTGCAGGCAAATCTATTTATCTGGATGAATCCTTGAAATATTTTATTTACAATATTAAGAACACAACAAATACTCATGATTACAAAATGATGGGACATAACTGGACCATGGGTGATGAAGGCCTGTTTAACGAGTTTTTTGAATAACATTTCTCCGGGGATAAAACTAAAAATATTAAATTTATTGAAAAATCAAAAATTCTAAAAATAAAAGAATTAGGCTTATAAAAAAGATTGGAACAGCTTGAAGAAACATTGGAAGATCTGGAAATCGAAGTGAATGTATTAAATGAAAAGCAATAGGTTATTTTAACGTATTTAAAAAAAAGACAACTTTTTGACCATTCTGATGTCATAAGGTTGTTAAATAATGTTTAAAGGAATATTAATGAATTATTATCGAAATATTTTAACCTTAGTTGGTTTAGGAGTTTTATGTTCAGGAACTATCCTGCAAGCGGAAACAATGTCTATCCTGAAAAATCCCGTTCTAGAGATAACTCGTATTCAAAATGCAATAATAATTGATGGTGATCTCACAGATTTAGAATGGGGTCAGGCCAGGGGCACAGATTATTTTTTAGAAATTGACCCGGGAGACAATTTAAAACCGCTAGAGAAAACTGAGGTGAAGGTGGCCTATGATGACCAAAACCTGTATGTGGCATTCTGGGCCTTTGCCGACCCCAAGGATATCAGGGCTTCTTTCCAGAAGCGTGACCAGGCCTGGGGAGATGATTTTGTAGCCATTATTCTAGATACCTACGGCGATGCAAACGCAGGAACAATGATTGGATCAAACCCCTATGGAATCCAGATGGATGCGAAAAATAATGGTGGGGGAAACGATGATCCGTCATTTGACCTGGTTTATGATTCCAAGGGAAGAATAACAGATGACGGCTACCAGGTGGAAATGGCTATCCCTTTTTCAAGTTTATCTTTTCCTGATAAAAATGTGCAAGAATGGAAGATAGGCTTCTATCGCAGCCTGCCCCGAGAAAAACGCTCACAGATCCTTTGGGGCGGACTTGACCGTACCAACCCTTGTTTTTTGTGCCAGATGGGAACGTTAATAGGCATCCAGGGGATCACACAAAGAGGCAGCTTTGAGTTTTTACCGGCAATTGTTGGTTCACAGGTTTCGGAGCTTGATCAAAATAATATGCTTCAAAAAGGAACAGC
>Ga0208471_1000649_pt1 | contig 12014 bp, 10 predicted proteins | sample DeeseametaMP0441_FD_184210 | JGI IMG/M metagenome (GOLD analysis project Ga0208471, IMG submission 184210) | Marine microbial communities from the Deep Atlantic Ocean - MP0441 (SPAdes) | ecosystem: Environmental > Aquatic > Marine > Oceanic | place: East of Rio de Janeiro, Brazil, South Atlantic...
TTGGCAGCAAGTGACGCTGACCTTTCGTCAAGCCCAGTACATTCCTGAATTTCTTGAATCGACATTTTTGAGAATTGTTTATACTTGCCGTCAAATTCGCTACCTATTTTTTCAAGTAGCTTAATCCAGTAATTTTTGTTTGAGATAAACGCCTTACACCAGTAGCCATCTATCCAAACCGTACCGCTGGGTTTTTGTTTGAAAAAGCCATGAGGGATGAAAATAGCGGCGCCATTTTCAATAATAAAAGGCCCGTCTAAACCAATACTCTCGCGCAGCGGTTGTAATTCAGCAAAGGTTTTGCTGGTAGTGGGAATAACGGGAATGTCCTTTTTTTCTAATGCCGTTAAAGCCGGTTTCGCCGCCTCGAAAGAGTAGGTATGGTGGTCTAACAGCGTGCCGTCCATATCGGTGAAAACAAGCGTTTTCGTCATCGTTTTACTTCCTGTTTAGTTATCGTTCTTGTTTCATCTAGATAAAACACGGTGTCGCACTTTTCAGGCAAGTGACATAATGCGTGTTCAGTGATGCGTTGGTAGTGTTGCACAAAGTTTGCCACTTCTTCATCAGACATCACTCCATCGCTATCTTTTAACGCTTTTTGGGCGAGTTTATGTTCTTGTTCTAACCGCCATTGATACACACAGTCGAAACTCGGTGCTTTCAGCATAATGCGGTAGTCTATTTTGTCGAACAACGTCTGATAATCGCCTGCTAGTTCAGTGTTTACAAAAGAGCGCCAAATGCCCAATGGGTCCTCTACTTCTTCAAGGTGGTTTACTGGCCGTTTAAGTTCGCTAGATGTTTGCGCAATAGCGCCCACACACCATCCTTCAAGTATGATGAAATCGGGTGAAGATTCGATTACAGGCCACTGTTCTTTGGGGAACGGGTTATCTGTAGCTTTGTTAAAGCGGGGCAGCGATGTACGCGTGCCTTTTTCTAAACTGCGAAACGTATTTAACGCTAGAGGAATGTCATGAGTACCCGGTACACCACGAGTTGCTAGAAGCGGGTGAACTTTTATTGCTAGCGCATTTCGCTGCGACTGGTCGTAGTAAAAATCGTCAATTGAGAGTGATACCACTTTTTTGTTGTGGACCGAGGTAAGGAAGGACTCGATAAAACTGGTCAGAGTTGATTTACCTGAACCCTGACTGCCATTTATGCCCACGATAAATGGTTGTGTTGCACCGTCTTGGTGCTTAAGCAGTTGCTCACATAATGGGGTGAACCATTTTTGTGCAGTTTCTGCATAGGTACTTGGCAATTGATGCGTCGTTAGAAAGCCATGTATATCCATGTTGTCACCTTAATCAATGCAGAATTCGCACGTTCTTCTTGATTAAGATAACAACATTTGTGCCAATAGGGTAACAGAGGCGTGGTCTTACGACTTACTTCTTGTTAGCGACAATAACGGCCCTTTGTGGTGCAGGGTAACCTTCGATAGTGCGAGTAATATCTTCCGGATCGAGAAAATCTTTCAAAGATTGCGTTTCCATCCAAGGCGTTGCGCGCTGCTCATCTAGGGTTGTGTGGTTGATATCTACAACGCGAATATTTTCAAAGCCTAAGCGGCCTAACCAGACAGAGAGGGCTGCAGTGCTCGGTAAGAACCACACATTTCGCATTTGTGCATAGCGTTCACCCGCCATCAATACTGTGTTTTCATCACCATCCACAACAAGGGTTTCAAGAACCAGTTCGCCACCTTTTCTTAGCTGGTCTTTAAGTTGCTGCAGAAACGCCATTGGGTCTTTACGGTGGTAAAGTACACCCATAGAAAACACAGTGTCGAAAGCTCTCAATGGCTGCATGTCTTCAATGCCCATCGGTAGAAAATGGATATTCTCGGAAGGCGCACTACTTTTACTAATAAATTGTTTAATGGCGTGAAACTGAATAAGAAACAGTTGGGTAGGATCTATACCTATTACGTTATTGGCACCTTCACCCAGCATGCGCCACATGTGATAACCACTACCACAACCTACGTCTAAAACGTTTCGGTCTTTCAGCGAACTAATATGAGGTGCTACGCGGTCCCATTTCCAGTCCGAACGCCACTCTGTATCAATATGAATTCCATGAAGATTAAATGGCCCTTTTCTCCAGGGCATAAACTGCTTTAGTAATCCTTCAATTTGTTTTTGGACATATTCATCTACGTCATTTTCGGTGCCAATGGAAACGCTTGAGGCTAAATCAACACAACTCGGCGACGTAGTCGGCAGCTTCGAAAGTAAACGGCACCATTTATCAAACTCACCGTGTTTAGCAGTTCGCTGCCAGGTGTCCATTTGTGCCGGCAGCGTTTGAAGCCAATGTGATAGCGGGCTGTCTATTAACGATTTGTAGCAATCGGTAAACCAAGTTTGTTCTAATTTGCTCATACTGTTCTTAATATGTGTTGACGTTGCGAAAAGACGGACGTAGCGAGATTTGTTTAGCCTTTAATGGCAACCATAGACGTGAAGTTATAACATTTGTACCACATCACAACATCGGTAAACCCGACTTTTCTCAAGCGAGTATCATGCTCGTTAAATGTATCGGTTAGCATAACTTTTTCTAACGCGGCGCGCTTTTGGCTCACTTCTAGTTCACTATAACCGTTGTCGCGCTTAAATTGATGATGTAAATCTACCAGCAGTTCATTGCCAGTAAGGGTAGGGTGGCGTATTTTTTCTGATAGCACCAACATACCGCCGGGGTTAAGCCCGTCGTAAATGCGCTTTAATAACGCTTCGCGGTCAGCGGGGGGGATAAATTGCAAAGTGAAATTCATCACAACCAAAGAGGCATTCTTAATTTCTACACTTTGTGCAAACCCATGCTGAATAACAATTGGGTTTGGCAGTGTGAAGGTCTGTACGACGCGTTTGCAGCGCTCTACCATTGCTTCTGAAGCATCCACACCAATAATTTCACATGTATCGTTAGGTAAAGCTCTTGCCACAGATAAACTTGCAGCACCTAAGCTACAGCCAAGATCATAAACGACGGTATTGGGCGTAACGGCAATTTTAGCCAATTCGCCTATGGTGTGAACAATGGTTTCGTATCCAGGCACTGAGCGCTGAATCATATCGGGAAACACATCAACGACAGACTCGTCAAATTTAAAGTCATCTACTTTATTGAGTGCCTTTGCGTATATATTGTCGTGTTTCTTCACAGTGGGTCTTCAATTAACTAATTTGGGGCGCAATTTTACCGTTTGATACGTAAATGCCAATGGAAAACACCAAATTTGTTATATTTTGCGTGATTTTTCTGGTTTAGGGCTTTTCGTTAATGATCTAAAGTATTAATCTATACTCATAATACAATAAGGAAGCAGTAACGCTAATGACAAGAATTCTAGTAGCAGACGATCACCCATTGTTTCGCGAAGCTTTGAGCGGCGCGTTGGAACCTTACTTTGAAAACGCACAGATAATTCAAGCAGGAAGCTTGGATGATGCGATGGCGAAGCTAAACGAATTCGACGGTGTTGAGCTGATCCTTCTTGACCTTAATATGCCTGGCGGTGAATATTTTAACGGCCTTATCACGCTGCGTGAACAATACCCGAATATCCCTATTGGTGTTGTTTCGGGCAGCGATACTGTTGAGGTTGTCGCTCAAGTAATGAGCCTAGGCGCTCAGGGCTTTATCCCCAAAGTGTCGCAAACACGAGAAATTGCTCAGGCTATTGTAGACATTATTGGTGGCAAAAAGTGGCTTCCAGAAGGTATGGAAGAAGAACTAGAGAAAGTTGACGATGAACTTAAAGTTCTACTTCAGCGCTTCCGTGAACTTACACCTAAACAGATTCAAGTGCTTTCTTACTTACGCGCAGGCTTAATGAACAAGCAAATCGCTCACGAGATGAACGTTACGGAAGCAACCATTAAAGCACACATTAGTGCCATTCTTCGCAAGCTAGAGATCAACACGCGTACGCAAGCCGTATTGTTGATGGATAAACTCCAACTTAGTTAAACTAAGTATTTATCTAGCGCTAATAAAAAACCGGATTATTCATCCGGTTTTTTTGGCTGTAAAATAATTTCACCACTTTCCGTGACGATCCCAAGACCTTTATCAGGGACATGGTCAAACTTCTTTTGACGCTTTATTAGAAGCGTAGTTGTTGTGTCATCCTTTAAGTCATTGTTAGACGTTTCTGTGTCAATCAGTTTGGTCAAGTATATAGCCCAGTATTCAACGTGAGGCGTTGAGTAATCTTTGTAAAAGGCAATACCTATTTGATCTTGTTCTTGATAAAAAGGTAACTCTGCTAACAAGTGTTGACGGTGTGAAGTCGATGTTTTAAGTGCGTACCACACGTCATCAGCTGTTATATAACCACCAGCAAGGGCCTCCACTTGATTGCTCATCGCATCGCCATAATATTCTGGTAACGTTAAACCAGCATTGCGAATGCGAGTGTTCGGACTGCCGCCCAAAAAGTGAGACACCAAGCCTCTCTCAGCCATGTCTTTGGCTTTTGTTTCAGCCAGCATAACAAGCGTAGGATTACATTTTAGTACCGAACGTTGTTGACCTTTGTCGTTAGCAATTAATAAAGAGAGTTCTCTCGCCTGTTCGGTATTTCCGCAGGTTGTTTGATCGGCCAAGCAAAGGCTAGAAAATACGTAGGTGAGTGATGTAAATAGAATGCATCGTTGACGAAAAAGGCCGCGAGAGCGGCCCTTTTGTTTGGGTATGAAATTAAGCAGCTTTGCCACCTCGTTTCTTAGCAGTGGTGTTGGAATTAACCTTCGCTACTAATTCTTCGTGGTCGAAATCATCGACGTTGATAGTGCGAAGTCTTCCAGCTTCAGTCTTACGAAGTAGATTCGCTTCTTCTTCGTTAATAATTCCTTCTGCTAGCGCTTCGTCAGCAAGCACATCTAAACGGGTAAACGGTAGTTTAGCTTTTTTGTGCTTACAAATACGTTCGAAGATAGGCTCACTTGCTAGTACATCATCAAGAGTTTGCTCAAGATCGCCAAACAAGCTTCCTTCCTCACGGGTGAGGTACTGACCATAACCTAAACGGCTACGTGCAGTTGAAGGCGTTTGAAGCATTTGTGCAATAGCATGTTCTGTCTTGTCTGAAGGCTTACCAATACGTCGGCCAAACGGAATCACCATAACGCGAAGCGCTGCAGCGATTGCGCGGTTAGGGAAGTTAGCCAAGAAGTCATCAATTGCTGTCTCGATATCGTGCAATGTAGTTTGCATTGCCCAATGTAAAAGCGGTAAATCTTCTTTTAGACGACCTTCTTCGTCGAAGCGTTTAAGCGTTGTACTACCCATGTAAAGGCCACTTAGGATGTCACCTAAACGCGCTGATAAACGCTCGCGACGCTTAAGATCACCACCAAGCACACCCATAGAGACATCGGTTAGTAGTGCTAAGTTTGCACTGTAGCCTTGAAGTAGCTTGTAGTAACGCGCCGTTTCGTCAGTGAACGGTGCGCTGCTGAATGCGCCATTGGTTAACGAGAACCAAATACTGCGAACAGTATTAGCTACCGCAAAGCCAATATGACCGAATACCGCTTTATCAAACGCTTTCAACGCTTCTTTCTTGTCTTCGATAGACGCAGCTTCTATTTCCTTAAGCACGTAAGGGTGACAACGCATTGCACCTTGACCAAAGATCATCATGTTACGGGTTAGAATGTTTGCGCCTTCAACCGTAATTGATACTGGTACACCTTGATAGCCGCGACCAAGGTAATTGTTTGGCCCAAGCATAACGCCTTTACCGCCGTGAACATCCATCGAATCATTAATGATTTGACGCATCTTCTCGGTTAAGTGGTACTTACAGATAGCCGAGATAACAGAAGGTTTCTCACCAAGGTCTACACCCACCGTTGAGAAGCGTGTTACGCCATCCATCAAATATGCATTACCACCAATGCGTGCAAGCATTTCTTCAACACCTTCCATATGACCTACAGGCATACGGAACTGGCGACGAATACGTGCATATGCACCCGTTGCAAGAGATACTGATTTAGCACCACCAGCAGCAGATGAAGGAAGGGTAATACAGCGACCTACCGACAAACATTCAACCAGCATGCGCCAGCCGCGACCTGCCATTTTCGGACCACCAATGATGTAATCGATTGGAACGAAAATATCTTCACCCTTAATAGGGCCATTTTGGAATGGCGTATTGAGTGGGAAGTGACGGCGACCAATCTCTAAACCTTTAGTGTCGCGAGGAATAAGGGCACATGTTATGCCCGGCTCTTTGTTATCACCTAGAAGACCTTCAGGATCTTGAAGTTTAAAGGCAAGACCAATAACCGTAGCAACAGGCGCAAGGGTGATGTAGCGTTTGTTAAACGTTAGGCGCATACCCAACACTTCTTCGCCATTCCACTCGCCTTTACATACAACGCCAACATCAGGGATCGCACCTGCATCAGAGCCAGCTTCTGGGCCGGTTAATGCAAAACAAGGGATTTCTTCACCGGCAGCAAGACGGGGAAGATAATGATCTTGTTGCTCTTTTGTACCATAGTGCTGAAGTAATTCGCCCGGGCCCAATGAGTTTGGTACACCGACTGTGCTTGATAGCACCGCGCTTACGCCTGCAAGTTTTTGAAGAACGCGAGACTGGGCATATGCCGAAAACTCTAGACCGCCATACTCTTTCTTGATGATCATAGCGAAAAATTTGTGTTCCTTAAGGAACTGCCAAATTTCAGGTGAAAGATCAGCATCTTTATGGTTTATTTGCCATTCATCGACCATTGAGCACACTTTGTCACAAGGACCGTCTAAGAATGCTTGCTCTTCAGCAGTGAGTCGACCTTTCGGAATGCGGTGTAATTTATCCCAGTCTGGCTTGCCGCTGAAAATATCACCGTCCCACCATACCGTACCTGCGTCGATAGCTTCTTGCTCAGTGCTCGACATTTCAGGCATAACTTTGCGGTAGAAGGCTAGCAGCTTCTTAGAGATGTGCTGCTGTCTGATATTTGCAAGCGTGAACGGCAGTGTTAAAGCAAGGAACACTACCCAACCAAGCAGGCCGATGTCACCGAAAAGGGTGCCTAAAATCATAACACCTGCGCCCATGGCAACCGCTGTTACCAAGCTGGTTCGCTGATAACTAGCTACCGCTAGTGTCAGAACGACCAGTAAAAACCATATAAAATCTGCCATACTTCACTCCTGAAAGGCGTTAAACGTTACGCTAGTCTTAACTCGAGCATAGTGAGTTGCTTTATGAAAAGCAGTCACAGATCGAGGTCAGACCAGCATGCTGTAAACCTATTATTTAATAGGGCAAAGATCAAGATTTTTACATGAATATTCTATTAACAACGACATAAATAATAGGGTAGTGCGTTATCCGCTCTATAAGTATAGTCGTTGCTTATAAATACTGATTTAGAATGTGAATTGTGTTGCGAAACGAGAAGAGGTTACGTGAGGATAAGACAGCAACAGTGTAAATAAAAAAGCACGTCTGAATGCTAGTTCATAACGTGCTTTATTCAACAATTGTGAAAAAGTTGTTGAGACAAAAAACGGTTTATCTTTACGCTTTACTGCGTCTCAAACGATTTCAGTTTGATATCGCCCTGTTCATCGCCTTCTTTGAACTGTTGCAGACGAACTAACGTGTAGTTAAGTGATGGCGCAAACCAGGCAAACGTCTCACGCTTATTTGAGTCGCGAATAAGCTTAACTTTTACAGTTTCAATTTTACCGAAAGGTAAAGACAATACCTCTTCATCCACCACTTGAACGCCGTAGTGACGAAGTTCGCCACGATAATTCACGAAGTGGTATTCTAGCGATGTCTTACCTTCCGCTAACTGCTTTGCAAGGTCAATACGATAAATTTGGTTATCAAATTCACCGTTCCAATCAAATGTTTCGCCATTCTCGACTGCAATTTTGCCTTGTCCCTGATGACTAAACGTTACCTTAAGCTCTTTATCAGGCCCTGTGCCAGAACGATTATAGTAGTACTCAGAGGGTACGACGGTATTATCATTAACAGTAAAAATAGAATGTTCACTGCGTTTGTCAGACAAGAAAAACTTAGACACTTTTGACGTGTAAATTAGAGAATACTGTTGGTCACCTAATTTCGAGAGCTCAATATTCGCTTCGCCTACGTCGTCACCCCATTTGTATGCGGTATAGGTTGCCTTGTAGGGCTGAAGCGGTAGCTCTGCGCTATCAGTATTTTCTGTACTAGGGTTTGCTTGCGCGGCTACTGAAAGCGATGCTGCTAACAGTGCGCCTAAAGCAAAAGGCTTAGTCGCTTGCATAACCAGATTCTGGTAATTCTTGCTCATCTAAAACTGCCTTATTGTTTCGCATCGATAATCGGCCTGCACTAAACCAAGATAGCACAAGCGGATAGATACGACGTTCTTGTTCTTGAACACGCTCGGCCAGGTCGCTTGCTGTGTCGTCTTCAAACACAGGTACGCGGCTTTGAATGATAACAGGGCCGCCGTCGAGCTCCGGTGTAACAAAGTGCACGCTAACGCCGTGCTCCTTGTCTCCATTGTCGATAGCTCGCTGATGCGTATTCAAACCTTTGTACTTCGGCAACAAAGATGGATGAATGTTCACTAATTTTCCAGCAAAGCTGTCGACGAACTCCGGTGTTAAGATACGCATAAAGCCCGCAAGAACAACACAGTCTGCGCCAAAAGCCTCAATTTGTGCTTTGAGCGCCCCGTCATAAGACTCTCGTGAATCGAAGCCTGTATGATCTAAGCAAACCGCATTGATCCCGGCTTCTTTAGCGCGTTCCAGACCATAAGCAGTAGGGCGATTACTGATCACGCCGCTGATTTCCGCATTCAGACGGCCTGCTTTTATTTCATCGATAATGGCTTGTAAATTGCTGCCATTACCTGAAATAAGTACGCATAGTTTGGTTACACTGTTACTCACGCGTTGATCTCTACTTGCTCTTCGCCATCTTTTGCTGCGATATCACCAATAACCCAAGCATTTTCACCGTGTTGTTTAAGAATATTCAGTGCAGCATCGGTATCGCTTTCGTCAACAACGATTACAAGGCCAACACCACAGTTAAACGTGCGGTACATTTCGTGGCGAGTCACGTTACCGTTTTCTTGTAACCAAGAGAAGATTGCAGGCCATTCCCAGGTGCTTTCGTCAATAACCACTTTCGCATCTTCAGGTAATACGCGAGGGATGTTCTCCCAAAAACCACCGCCCGTGATGTGAGAAATAGCGCTTACTTGCACTTCTTCAAGCAATGCCAATACCGATTTAACATAGATGCGAGTAGGCTCAAGAAGTTGGTCGATGATAGGCTTGCCGTTTAGATCGGCGTTTACATCTGCACCACTAACTTCAATAATCTTCCTAACTAATGAGTAACCGTTTGAGTGAGGGCCCGATGAACCAAGTGCAATTAGTTTTTGACCTGGTTTAACGTTAGTGCCGTCAATAACCTTATCAGCTTCAACCACGCCTACGCAGAAGCCTGCAATATCGTAGTCGCCATCGTGATACATTCCAGGCATTTCGGCTGTTTCACCACCAATTAAAGCACAACCTGCTTGCTCACAGCCGGCGCCGATGCCGGTAACAACCGACGCGGCTACATCAACGTCAAGCTTGCCAGTTGCGTAGTAATCTAGAAAGAATAGGGGCTCAGCACCTTGAACAATAAGGTCGTTTACGCACATTGCTACTAAGTCGATACCAACACCGTCATGACGGTTAGCATCCATAGCAACTCTTAGTTTTGTACCCACGCCGTCAGTACCTGAAACAAGTAGCGGCTTTTTATATTTAGTAGGCAGTTCACAAAGTGCACCAAAACCACCCAGGTTACCTTTTACTTCTGGTCTATGGGTTTTCTTGGTAACAGATTTAATGCGTTCAACAAGTTGATTACCTGCATCGATATCTACGCCTGCATCTTTGTAACTTAAAGAGGTTTTATTTTCGCTCACGGTTGGGCCCTGAAACTAAGAGGTAGAAAACCGCGGATTCTACCAGCAAGTCGTCACAAGTCCAATTTGTGAAGGCTATTTTATGCGCTTTTTGATCTTTTTTATTTTAGGGGTGAAATTAAACCCAATATAAAAGACAATAGAAGGCTATCTTTTGGTGAACATCTTGCTTGATAAAATGTCTCGCTCTAAAAAGTAGAGTGAATTGCGCGCAGGTTAGTCCAAGTTTACCGTATATAGGTAAACGAGATTAACTGACGATTCGATAGGTAAGGAATTGATTTTAAGAGAGTATGGAGTGTCAATGTTAACGGCAGTAAAGCGTAACACCAATGGAACTAATTTAACGAGAGTTAGCTTGAAAGGCATTCTGGGCATTTCATTTCTTGCTGCGCTGACTTACGCCCCCTTTATAAATGCGGCTCAACGCGTTGTGGTCAACGAAGCGCAGATTCAAGTTGAAGATCAAACTCAGCGCACCCAACAAAACGCGCTTAAAAAAGCATTAAGGCAGGTTTTTGTGAAGATGTCGGGCAGCACAAGCGTGCTCGATAATGCCGGTGTTAGAGCAGCGTTATCGTCGCCTCAATCGCTGCTTCGTTCCTATCGATTTGCTTTTGACAAAGGTAGAACGTATTACGTTGCGGAGTTCGATCAAGCAAAACTCAATGAACTTCTTCAGCGTGAAATGCTTCCGCTCTGGGGTGATAGACGCCCTGAAACGATAGTGTGGCTTGCGCAGGAAGACGAAAACGAAACTCGCATCATCTTAGACGAATCTCTCAATACAGAATTACAACATACGCTCAAACAAACGGCGAAAGAACGAGGCGTTCCATTAAGCTTGCCTCTAATGGACCTTACCGACAATGTAAATATTTCTACCTATGATGTGTGGGGACGATTTGTTGAGCCTTTGCGCAAAGCATCTACACGCTATAGCGTCGACAACATTATTGGTGCCAGAGTTTATCGTAACGACGCGAGTGCAATTCCTGATTTGCCGGAAAATGTTGTGCCTTCTGGCACAGTAGAATCTCTTGATAGCGTGCTAGATGAAGAAGCACAGTTTAGAGCACAAACTGATGAACAAAGTTTCGATGAGCGAAATCCGCGTGTAGATAATGCTGATGGTACCTCGGCGAAGGAGCTGGCGCAGGAAGAGAGCACAACGATGCCGTTCACCATGAACGAGTTTGCCAACTATGCGAAGCGTGCCGATGAAGGTGACTATGCACTAGACTGGGTGTTCGTTGGTGGCGGTAAGGTTAGCTATGGCAGCATATACGGTGATTCGCCCGAAGCTCTTGGCAATCAGTTAATCGATGCCTACTCAAATTATTTATCGTCGCTTTATGCAATCGTAGGAATCGAAGCGTCTGAGCGAGAAGTTATCAAGGTATCGATTGCCAATATTGGCTCGGTAAAAAGTTACGCCAGCGCTACTGACTATTTAAATAGTTTAAGTGTGATTGAAAACGCTACACTAGTAGAGCAATCTGGTTCTGTTGCCACGTACTCACTTACATTAATTGGAACGGTGGACGATTTACTTAACAGTATTAAACTAGAAAGCAAATTACGTCCCGTAACCGATTCGTACGGACAATCCGTGAAAGGACACAGTTTCTATTGGAGCAATTAATTTAGCATGCAGCTGCCTTTGCCTGTCACGCTACCTGTTGACGAAAACTTCGATAGTTTTGTCAATACGGGTAACGAAGAAGTAGTTTCAGTCCTTGAGCAGATTGCAGATGCGCTGCCACACTGGCGCGAGGCTCCTGAATTGGGGCCATTAGCATCGCTTCAGCTGCCTTTGCTTACTTTACTAGGCAGTACCGCTATCGGTAAAAGCCACTTATTGTTTGCCACTTGTCATCAACTAGCCGAAAAATCGGTTAGTCACCTTTATTTAAATCTTAATAATTATGAAGCGTGGTCGCTCGATATTTTTGAAGGCCTAGAGAATCTTTCGTTAATCGCATTAGACAACATTCACGCGATAGCCGGCGATTTACGTTGGGAAGAAGCGTT
>Ga0208471_1000650_pt1 | contig 11965 bp, 13 predicted proteins | sample DeeseametaMP0441_FD_184210 | JGI IMG/M metagenome (GOLD analysis project Ga0208471, IMG submission 184210) | Marine microbial communities from the Deep Atlantic Ocean - MP0441 (SPAdes) | ecosystem: Environmental > Aquatic > Marine > Oceanic | place: East of Rio de Janeiro, Brazil, South Atlantic...
TATCTTGATATTGCGCCCAATCGTGTTGTTTTACAGCATCTCGAAAATCTTTTTCGCGCAGCACAAATCCTTCAAAAAGCCAATCTTTAATATCGAAAAGCACACGTTCACCTTCCGGATAGTAGTCTTCTAAATTAAAAGTGACTAATTTACTGTTGGCAACTCTATTGATAATTTCTTCAGCCATAAAATTTTAAATTCTGAAAAAGCCGAAATTAAATTTCGGCTTTTATCTTATAACATTCCTAATTCTAGTTTTGCTTCTTCGCTCATTAAGTCTTGTGACCAAGGCGGGTCGAAGGTAAGCTCTAACTCTACATCATTCACCTTGTTTAACGACTTCACTTTTTCTTCTACCTCTTGCGGAAGCGTTTCTGCCACCGGACAATTAGGCGTGGTTAACGTCATTAAAATTTTTACGTCGTAATCTTCATTTACAAAAACATCATAAATAAGACCTAATTCGTAAATATCTACAGGTATTTCTGGATCGTAAATGGTTTTTAGCACTTTTACAATCTTCTCTCCTAACTCTTGAGTATCTATTTCTTCTACGCTCATCGCTTATTGTACTTTAGTTTGATATGCTAACGCATACATTTTTAATTGTTTGATCATACTTACCAATCCGTTAGCACGTGTTGGCGACAAATGCTCTTTTAAACCAATTTCATCTATAAAATCGGTATTGGCATCTAGAATAGCTTTAGGTTCTTGATTAGAGAACGCACGCACCAAAATCGCAATGATTCCTTTGGTAATAATTGCATCACTATCGGCAGTAAACACTACTTTACCATCTTCCATATCGGCGTGAACCCAAACTTTACTTTGGCAGCCTTTAATGATATTTTCGTCGGTTTTGTATTGCTCGTCGATTAACGGAAGTGATTTTCCTAGCTCGATCATATATTCGTAACGCTGCATCCAATCGTCAAACATTGCGAATTCATCTACAATCTCTTCCTGTATTTCTTTTATATCACTCAAACTATTATTTCTTTTTTGCTTCAATTAAAACCTTACCATTCTCATTAGTAAACTGAAGTTTCTCTTCTGAAAATTGATAAGCTGTGGTCTGGCGAAGTGCTTCTAGAAAACCATTTTCTGCTTGCATCGCTTCTTGACACATTTTTCTGGTAGAAACCACTTTCATTACTTTTAGTTGTTGCGCTTCCGGATTGTTTAACCCGCCACTATAACTATTGCACCCGGCAAAACCGTTAACTATTTTTTCTTCCAGATCGATATTCATCGTTAACTGAAAATCTTTCACCGACATTTCACCAACTTTTTCTACAGAATATTCAGCACTTTCTAAGGCTTTAGTTGAATTGTTTTCTGCATCCTTACAACCTATCAAGCTGAAAGCGGCAAAGCATAAAATGAAAAACTTTAATTTCATATAAAATAGAATTTAGTAGGTTGTTATTGAACTCTCCTTATGTTTCCCCAATAAAGTGCCATTAATAACAATCCCAAACCAACTCCTACAAATGCTCCTTGTACCATATCTGGCAAGGTAATGTAGTGAGAAGTTATTTGCGAAGCTGCGATTACTAATAACCCTACAGATATTAAAGTAAATGCTTTTGTTTTGGTGATTTTATTCATAAGACTAATTTATGATTAGTTTGAGATGGCTGAATTTTGTTACAAAATCTTAAATCAAATATCTAAGATAACATAATTTTTGCTCGCTTCACCGCTTGCACAAAAGCATCAATTTCTTCTTGGGTATTATAAAAACTGAAAGAAGCTCTCACCGTTCCCGGAATTTTATAATAATCCATAATAGGTTGCGCACAGTGATGACCGGTTCTTACGGCAATCCCTAATTTATCGATGATCGTCCCGATATCATACGGATGTATTCCTTCAATATTAAAAGAGATCACCGCAGTTTTTTCTGAAGAAGTCCCGTAAATCGTTACGTCCCCAACCGCTAACAATTGCTCTGTTGCATAAGTTAAGAGTTCGTGCTCGTAAGCTGCGATATTCTCGAAACCTAGTCCGTTTAAATATTCGATCGCCTTCCCGAAAGCAATACCGCCGCAAATATTTGGCGTTCCTGCTTCAAACTTATGCGGTAACCCGGCGTAAGTTGTTTTCTCGAAAGTTACCTGATCGATCATTTCGCCTCCACCTTGATATGGCGGAAGTTTATTGAGCCATTCTTCTTTTCCGTAGAGCACACCAACACCTGTTGGTCCGCACATTTTATGACCCGACACAACATAAAAATCGACATCTAATGCCTGAACATCGGCTTTAATATGCGGAGCTGCTTGTGCACCATCGATCAACACTGCTGCTCCTTTTTTATGAGCTTCAGCAATAATTGTTTCGATCGGGTTGATGGTTCCTAAAGCATTGGATACATGATTTACAAAAACGAGTTTTGTTTTATCACTTAAAAGTTCGTGAAAAGCATCCATCGCTAATTCACCCGAATTGGTCATCGGGATCACTTTTAATTGCGCACCGGTTTTTTCACAAAGCATTTGCCAAGGCACAATATTAGAGTGATGCTCTAAAGCAGAAACGATCACCTCATCACCAGCTTTTAATTGAGAAGCAAAACCATTAGCGACTAAATTAATCCCGTGTGTGGTGCCCGAAGTGAAGATAATTTCTTCTTTCTTCGCTGCATTAAAATGTGCTCTTAGTGTTTCACGAGCTTGCTCGTAAGCATCGGTTGCTTCTTGAGATAAGCTATGGACACCTCGGTGAATATTGGCATTATATTGTTCGTAATACTCCACAATCGCATCGATCACCACTTTTGGTGTTTGCGATGTGGCCGCATTATCGAAATACACGAGCGGATGCCCATTTACTTTACGGGAAAGTATGGGGAAATCTGCTCGTACTTTTTCTATATCTATTTGATGACTCATAAAATGAGTTTATTTTTTATTGAACCCATAAAAGTTCAATTTTTATAAATCGAAACCTAAACTTACATTTAGTTTATTCGCGATAAGCTTATTGACTCTTTTTTGTAATTCAGGAATTTTTACACTTGATAAAACGTTATTCGCAAAGGCATACATTAATAAAGCTCGAGCTTCTTTTGCAGGAATACCTCTAGATTTTAAGTAGAACATCGCATCTTCGTCTAACTGCCCGATCGTACAACCGTGACTACAAGCTACATCATCTGCAAAAATCTCTAATTGCGGCTTTGAGTTGATCGTTGCTTTATCACTTACCAAAATATTGTTATTACTTTGGAAAGCGTTGGTTTTTTGTGCTTCTTTTTCAACTAAAACTTTTCCGTTGAAAACACCTACCGATTTATCGTCGTAAATACCTTTATAATCTTGATGACTTTCACAATTTGGCTCAATGTGATGCACTAAGGTGTTATGATCTACGTGTTGTTTGTCTTCAATAATGGTAACTCCCTTCATCGTTGAATCGATATGTTCACCTTTTTGGAAGAATTGAAGGTTGTTTCTTGTTAATTTTCCGCCGAAAGAAAACGTGTGTACCGAACAATTACTTTCACCTTGTTGCTCAACATACGTATTATCGATCAAAGAAGCGTTGGCGTGATCATTCTGAATTTTATAATAATCGACCATCGCTCTTTTATCGGCATAAATCTCGGTCACCGCATTAGTTAAAACCGCATTATCGGTTAAACTTTGGTGACGCTCGATAATTTGTACGTGAGCATTTTCACCCACAACCACTAAGTTTCTTGGCTGTAACATTAAAGCTGACTCATTTCCTGTTGAAAAATTAAGGATCTGAATAGGCTTATCGGCTACGGTATTTTTAGGAATATTAATAAAAGCGCCTTCTCTAGAAAAAGCAGTATTTAAACTGTTTAGCGAATTTTTAGGTGCTATTTTATTAAAATACTTTTCGATGACCGGCTTGTATTTGTCTTTTGTTAATGCGGAAGACATTAAGCAAGCATCGATCTTATCGTGCGTGGTTTGTGATAAATGTGAAGAATAAATACCATCGATAAATACGACCGTGTACGCATCGATATCGTGAATAAAGTATTTCTTTACATCTTTATATTCAATCGCATCTTCTTTTTTAGGAAAAATGCTGTAATCTTCTTTTAAGATAGATTTTAAAGAAGTGTATTTCCAATCTTCATCTTTACGAGAAGGGAAACCGCTTACTTCAAAATTTTTCATCGCTTCACTTCTAATATTGTGAACCTCGCTGTTTACATCTACCTGCTCTTCAAAAGCGAAAAATGAAGAAATTAATTTATCTTTTAATTCCATTTTGTTTGTTGTTTTGGGTTAAAGTGATTTTGAGAATAAGAAGGCTTATAAGGCTTTCATCTCTTCTTTAATCCAATCGTAACCTTGCTCTTCTAATTTATAAGCAAGCTCTTTACCTCCAGATTTCACGATTTTACCGTTAAGTAAAACGTGTACATAATCGGGTACGATATAATCTAATAAACGCTGGTAGTGCGTAATTACTAACACGGCGTTATCTTTAGTTCTTAGTTTGTTTACTCCGTTAGAAACGATCTTTAACGCATCGATATCTAAACCAGAATCGGTTTCATCGAGAATAGAAAGTTTTGGTTCTAACATTGCCATTTGAAAGATCTCGTTACGCTTTTTCTCTCCACCAGAGAAACCTTCGTTTAACGATCTAGATAAGAATTTTCTATCCATATCTAACAACTCAGATTTTTCTCTAATTTTCTTCAGCATATCTTTTGCCGGCATATCTTCTAAACCTTGCGCTTTACGAGTTTCGTTAATAGCGGTTTTCATAAAGTTGGTTACAGAAACCCCCGGAATTTCTACCGGATATTGAAAAGATAAGAATAGACCTTTATGAGCTCTTTCGTCTGCTTCTAATTCTGAAATTTCTTCGTTCTCGAAAATAATTTCTCCTTCGGTTTGCTCATATTCTTCTTTCCCGGCAATTACACTTGCCAAGGTACTTTTACCAGAACCGTTTGGCCCCATAATGGCGTGAACTTCTCCGGCATTAATCTCTAAATTAATTCCTTTTAAAATTTCTTTATCTTCTACACTGGCGTGTAAATTCTTTATCTTTAGCATATCTATTCTCTTTTATTCTCCTTTAACTTTAATGGCCGGCTCCGAGGTTGGCTCAGACACCTTTACTATATTTTTAATTTCTATAATCTTGTCCCATCCTTCTTCGTTCGGGTTGTCTTTTACCTTCGCTTTTAGAATTACAGGAACCATATCAAAATCTTCTCTTTTATACGATTCTACTTGTTGGGCAAGTTGTTTAGCTTTTTCATCTAAAGTTACACCGTATACAAAGTCGTTACCGTAAAGCACTGCAGCTTCTTCTGTATAAATGTATTCGCCTCGTAAAAGCACTTCGTCTCCAACCTTAAGACGATCTGCTCTTTCTTCCAAAATATCGCTTCTTCTCAATTCCTTTTCAGAAGCTTCATTTTCTGAAGATTGCTTTTCTTCATTTTTACAACTCACAGCAATCGCTGCTGCTACAAAAAGAGTGATGATGATTTTTTTCATTATAATTAGTTATTATCCTACAGAACCTTCTAATGAAATTTCTAAAAGCTTTTGCGCTTCTACAGCAAACTCCATTGGTAATTTATTTAAAACTTCTTTACTAAAACCGTTCACGATCAAAGCAATTGCTTTTTCGGTATCGATCCCACGTTGGTTACAATAGAAAATCTGGTCTTCACCAATCTTACTGGTTGTAGCTTCATGTTCGATCTTTGCGGTTTTATTTTTTGCTTCGATATATGGGAAAGTATGCGCGCCACACTCATTACCCATTAGTAAAGAATCACACTGCGAGAAGTTTCTGGCATTTTCTGCTCTTCCGTTAATTTGAACCAAACCACGGTAAGAGTTTTGTGATTTTCCGGCAGAAATACCTTTTGAGATAATTGTACTCTTGGTGTTTTTACCTAAATGAATCATTTTGGTACCGGTATCTGCTTGCTGAAAGTTATTAGTTACTGCGATCGAGTAAAATTCTCCTACCGAATGATCTCCTTTTAAAATACAAGAAGGATACTTCCAAGTTACGGCAGAACCGGTTTCTACTTGCGTCCAAGAAATTTTTGCGTTTTTCTCACAAAGCCCTCTTTTGGTTACAAAGTTGAAAACACCACCTTTACCGTCTTTATTCCCAGGGAACCAGTTTTGTACGGTAGAATATTTAATTTCTGCATCATCTAAAGCAATTAATTCTACGACAGCAGCGTGCAATTGGTTTTCGTCACGCATTGGCGCGGTACAACCTTCTAGGTAACTTACATAGCTATCTTCATCTGCCACAACCAAAGTTCTTTCGAACTGACCGGTTCCTGCTTGATTAATTCTGAAATACGTTGAAAGTTCCATCGGGCAACGAACCCCTTTTGGAATGTAACAAAACGATCCATCTGAAAAAACTGCCGAATTTAAAGCTGCATAGAAATTATCTTTCTGCGGAACAACCGTACCTAAATACTTTTTCACTAATTCAGGATGCTCTTTTATCGCTTCTGAAATTGAACAGAAAATAATTCCTTTTTCTGCAAGTGTTTTTTTGAACGTAGTGGTTACAGAAACAGAATCCATTACCACATCTACGGCAACACCGGCAAGCTTTTTTTGCTCATCTAAAGAGATTCCTAGTTTTTTAAACGTATCTAACAACTCAGGATCTACTTCATCTAAACTATCGTATTTCGGTTTTTTATTAGGTGCCGAATAGTAGGAAATATTCTGAAAATCGGGCTTTGGGTAATTTACGTTAGCCCAATCTGGCTCATCCATTTCGCTCCAAATGCGAAAAGCTTCCAGACGCCACTCGGTCATCCATTCTGGCTCCTCTTTTTTCTTAGAAATTGCTCTTACGATATCTTCGTTTAAACCAACAGGAAAGGTTTCAGACTCAATGTCTGTATAAAAACCATATTCGTACTCTTTGGTTTCGAGCTCTTTCTTTAAATCGTCTTCTGTAAATTTATTCATTACTTAATTTTCTTCTTTATTAAAGTGAAAAAGATTCTCCGCAACCACAAGTTCTTTGTGCGTTAGGATTATTAAATACGAAACCTTTACCGTTAAGGCCGCCAGAATATTCTAACGTGGTTCCTACCAAGTATAAAAAACTTCTTTTATCTACCACAATTTTTACTTGGTTATCTTCAAAAAGCTTATCGCCTTCCACTTGTTCTTTATCAAATTTTAAGTCGTAAGAAAGTCCGGAACATCCTCCACTCTTTACTCCTACTCTCACGTAATCTTGAGCAATATCAAAACCATCTTCACTCATTAACTGAGTAAGCTTTGTTTTTGCTTGTTCACTAACTTTAATCATAACGTAAATCGTTAATTAATTTAATTTTGCAAATATACCATTTACAACCGTGAATACCATATAGCTAAAGATTATTCTAATTTATTTTAGCATTAGAATTTATTATTTAACTACAGCTACAGTCGCTATAGGCTTTGTCGAAAAACAACTCCTGAAATAACGAGATTTAAAAAGAATATTTTATTTAAAAAAACTAGATAGAATTTACTGGTGAGATACTGAATCAAGTTCAGCATGACGTTAGACAATAACCTAAAACTCAGCAAAGCGATCGTCTAACAAAAAATTATCGTCGGTTAAGGTTTCTAAAAAGGCGATGATTTTTTGTTTTTCATCTTCAGTAAGTGAAATGCCTAAATTTTCATTTTGCTGAAAAACGGGATCTAAATTTTCTGTAACGACCATCCCGCTATCGTAATGATCTAAGACTTGCGCTAAGGTTTGAAAACGACCATCGTGCATATACGGATAAGTGATCTGAATATTTCTTAAACTCGGTACTTTAAATTTATATTTATCAGCTTGCAAACCGGTGACGCGACTTCTCCCTTCATCATCATATTCAGGGTCGATGGGTAAACCATTATTGCGGTAACTTTGGTCGGTAAACAAAACTCCTGCGTGACAAGTTGCACATTTTTGATCGAACAAAACTTTTCCGGCTTCTTCTTCATCAGTGAATTGTGAACCTTCGTTTTTTAGAATTTTATCGTATTTCGAATCGGCAGAAACCATCATTACCAAAAACTGAGAAATCGCTTTCAACATATTATCGGTATTCACTTCTCCGTTCTCAAAAGCTTCAGCAAATAGTTGCGGATATTCTTCATCTGCCTGAAGTTTATCGATAATGTTTGAAAAACTCTCGTTCATCTCCACCTCAGCTGTGATCGGGATAATAGGTTGCGCATCTAAACTTTCTGCTGCGCCGTCCCACGTAAATTCATTCATAAAAATCATATTCTGTAAAGGCTGCGCATTTCTGGTTCCTAAAGCTCCGTTTACGCCGTGACTTACAATATGTGTATGATGAGTGAATGAAAAATCTTGAATATGACAAAACCCGCAAGAAACCACTCCATCGGAAGATAATTTACCATCGTAAAACAGTTTTTTTCCTAATTCAAATCCTTTCTCGGTGGGCGGATTGGCTTCAAAATTATAGGTAACTTCCGGGAAATAATCGGGAATCTCGATACTTAGCGTGTCGTTTTCTACAATAGCCTCGTAACCGCTATCTGCATCTTCTTCAGAACAGCTCACTAGCCACAAACTTAAAAGTAGAAAAAAACTTAATCGCATTTAAAATTTATTGTTGGGTTGAAAAACTTTGTGAAAAATTAGCCATCACTTGCGGTGAATATTGGGGATCTACCTGAATATCGTCAATATCCTCTAAAGACAATGAAAATTCAGCTTCAAATATTTTTGAAACATCTGAAGTGATTTCTATTGAATTTGAACTACCCAGCGCTAATGTATTTTGAAAATCTAAAGTCACTTCTTTATAATTATCTAAAGCTTGCCCGTGGCTCCCAATATGATAAGCAAACAGGCGATCGGTTTCGGTTGCTGAAGTATAATTTCCTTCAAAACGCAAGAATATATAGCCGGCAGACCAGCTCCACAACATATTATTTTCTTCAGCAGTTGGCACAAAATTATTCACTCCGTTGAGCGGATAATTAGATTGATCTACACCCAAACCAAAGCGAATCGCTTCATAATTCTGGATAGGAATATTTTCTAAGGTAATGCTTTTGCTGGCTTCATTTTCTTCATTTACCACAAAATAACTTTCTGCTTGCGGATATGCGAACTCTTCTCCGTTTTCAGCGATCAAAACGATATTACTAATAATGTAACGAAGGGTTTCGATCTCATAAGTTTCTTCTGAATTCATATAGGTTTCTGAATTCAACACCACATTTTCTCCTTCAATCTGATTTTGAAATTGAAGTGTAATTCCTGTAAATTCTTGCGGAGAAGCCTGATCATCTGAATCTTCTGAACAAGCTACAAAACCTAACACCATAAATAACAACCACCACTTTTTCATTATCGAATCTTTACGATTAAAAAATCTTTATTTCCTTTATTTTCTTCCACTAAACCATCGGTACTTTCTGTATTTCCAACAGAAATAATGCTCTTATCATCTAACTGAATACTTTCACTCAACACATCAAAATCACTACCGCCAATACTTTGTTGCCATTGTAAATTTCCGTTCTTATCGATCATCATTAACCAGCCATCGCTGTCGCCGTAATTTTCGGTAAGATCGATATCGTTGCTTCGGCTGCTTCCGGTAATTAGGAGATCTTCATTTTCTAGTTGCAAGACTTTATTTGAAGAATCAAAATTAGTGCCGCCAAGATTTTGCTTCCACAGTAAATTTCCTAAATCATCGATCTTGATGACCCAAACATCGGCATTGCCGTGAATTTGAGCAACATCTCCGTCGTTACTTCTAATGTCTCCGGTCACTACATAATTACCATCAAGGGTTTTAGTGATCCCGTAAGCAATATCGATCGATGAACCGCCAAAGTTTTTTTGCCATTGCAATTCGCCTTCAGCATTGGTTTTTACGACCCAAAAATCGTAACTTCCACGAGGATCGGTAATATCGTAATCATCACTTTCTGAATTTCCTACCATAATAAAACCGCCATCTTCTGCCTGGATTGCATCGTAACTACGATCGTTGTTAGTGCCACCAAAATAGCGTCGCCATTCTTTATTTCCTTCAGCATCCAGTTTGACTCCCCAAAATTCTCCCACGCCGTGAAGTACGCCGGCGCTTCTGTCGTTACCTTGACCTTCACTTGCGGTTACATCTAGATAACCACTTAAAAAATAACCGCCATCATTGGTTTGAACAATAGCATAACCGCGATCGCTACCGGGAAAACCGAAAGATTTTTGCCATTGTAGGTCGCCGTTACTATTTAATTTCAGCATCCAATAATCGTAAAAACCTTGCGCATCGGTAACATCACCATCGTCGCTACGACTGTAACCAATTACCGCAAAACCGCCATCGTTGGTAATGATAATTTTTTGACCGCGGTCGTCGCCGGTGCCACCATAAACTTTACTCCACTGCAAATTGGCTTGTCCATCAAACTTGAGCAACCAATAATCGCTATCGGTAGCTGTTTTACCAACTACATCGCCATCGGTACTTTGGGTAAACCCTAAAACAGCAAAACCGTCATCATTTGTTTTTGTGACTGAAATCGCTTCTTCGTCTTGACTTCCGCCAAAGGTTTTAGCAAATTCAAATTCTCCTTGAAACATTTGTTCTTCAGGCGGAAGATCTTCTGCTGAAGTTTCATCATCAGCACAACTCACCGCGAAAATTAAAAGCAGTAAAATGCTATGTAGTTTTAACAACTTCAACCTATTCAACAATTATTTTTTTTGAGATTTTGTTATTGATCCGTGCAAGATATATACCAGAAGAAAGGTTGGATATATTGATTTGACCGCTAGACAATTCATCTAAAGAAGCTTGAAGTACTTTTTTACCCATCACATCGAAAAATTCAACCTGCGCTAATTCGCCTTGTTCATTTTCAACATTCAAAATAGAATGTGCCGGATTCGGATAGAGTTTTACGCTTGCTGAAAATTGATGATTTTCTGTTGCTAAAGTTCCGCTTTCTCTTACTAAAAAGAAACCGCTATCAATATCACTAATCACAATATTTTCACTATCAAAATAAGGATAAACACTCCAAGCGCCGCTAAAACTCACCGCATCACTATTAGGATACGTGTCGAAATAAGAAGTTTCAAAAATATTTGAATTCTCGATATCGCTTACATCGATCACGCGCATTCCTGCGGTATATTCAGCTACAAAAAACTCATCATTTTTCACATAACCATTATGATCGATTGCTGTGGTTTGACCAAAAAAGTCGAAAGCTACCGAAGGATTATCTAAATCTGTAAAGTCGAAAACAACAGTTTTACTATTAAAACCAAAATTGATTTCATCTAACTCATCACCCAACAAAAAGTAAGCTTGATCTTCTGTAAACCAACCTTGATGCGTATAACCAATATTACTATAACTCAATGTTGAAATAAGTACAGGATTACTCTTATTCGTTACATTTAAGATAATTACTTCATCTTCATTACTTCCTATTAAAATCTGATCGCCTGTATAATCGGTATCGGGACCATTATAAGTAACTACTTGTGCATCGTGTGTATAAAAACTCGCGTCGTAAGCGCCGGCAAATACCGGATTTAAAGGATTCTGAATATCTACCATATGCGGACCACCATTATTTAGCGAAGTTCCTACCGCGTAAGCAAAACCTTGATCGGGATTAATCACAATATTATGGCAATTACCAAAACCACCATAATGTGCATCGGCTGAAAAAGTAGCCGGAGCGTTGGTAACGTTTCTTAGTTTTGTGAGATCGAATATTTGCATTCCGTGACCGGATGCTTCACTCACCACAAACGCATAATTTTGATAAACTTTTATGTCTCGCCAAGCACTAGGATTGGTATGCGTAGGTAACTTACCTAAATACAAAGGATTTACGGGATCTGAAATATCGATAAAACAAGTTCCATTATCTACGCCCATAATGGCATATTCTTTTCCATCGGCAGG
>Ga0208471_1000674_pt1 | contig 11536 bp, 7 predicted proteins | sample DeeseametaMP0441_FD_184210 | JGI IMG/M metagenome (GOLD analysis project Ga0208471, IMG submission 184210) | Marine microbial communities from the Deep Atlantic Ocean - MP0441 (SPAdes) | ecosystem: Environmental > Aquatic > Marine > Oceanic | place: East of Rio de Janeiro, Brazil, South Atlantic...
TTTCGAGACGAGAAACGTATTTTACTACGCTCGTTTTGTTATCGAGCTCAACAGTTGTGATAAGACGCATACCGCGGCGAGCGTCTTCGCTTACGAAAGCAACAGACTGTGCATCTTCATTTATTTCGGTCAGGCTAAAGCCTGCTGACCACTGGTCGGCATCGCCCGACACTTCAAGACCTGGCTGACCCGTCCAGCCGTCACCGTGAGTCGGTACCAACGTAATCGGCGGTTCAATTACGGGTGCGCATTTGGCTTCTTGACGGGTGTTTAAAACGCTCAGCATTTCTGGTGTTGTACTGTCACTTAATGGCGCACCATAGTAAATGACTTTGGGCATACGACCCTGGCAGTCGAATATTAATGTGGCTTTCTCGTTCGACAAACGAACGAATGATGTGAGTGACGACATAAAAACCTCATTTTACATGCCTAGATGTTTATAGCGCATGTTGTTAAAAGAAAAGATGACTGAAAAGTACAGAAGGAACATCCGTACGGTTTTATGATTTTACAACGGTTTATCGAGCTTAATACCTGCTTTCTTGCACGGTCGTCGAGTGATTAAATCTGTTTCAATCACGCTTACAGAGTCTCCTCTCTGCTTTCATCTACTTCACAGCGTGTGGCGGAACAAAAGTAAGCAACAAACCGTACTTTTGCTCCGCCACAACCGTAGTAATCCTAGTTATCTGAACCAGCCAATATATGGCTGACCTTATTAGCCGTGTGCTTCTTCGCTCTCTATCAAACGACCACGCCATTCTGCCTTTTGCTTAAATACAACCCGATTTAAGACAAGGGCGAGGGCAATACAGCAAACCAATGTGACCAACATCAGGTGAATGTAGTGCAGGCCGAAAGGAGCGTGCACAAAGCTAAAGAAAGCGTATAGACCCACACCAAAGACAACTGCCGCTATTCCCGCGTTGGCGTTTACGTTATTAAATAGTAATCCAACAATAAAGATGGAAAGAATAGGCATACTTAACAACCCGAAAAGTTGTTGAAGCAAGTTGATGATGCTTTCTGCTTGCGCGTACACAGGAACCATAACTAGCGATACAATAGTAAGCGCCGCGGTCACAAAGCCGCTTAAGCGTGCAACGTTTGGCTTCTTCTGAAAATACGCCTCGTGTATATCGCAGACATAAAGTGCAGTCGCAGAGTTGAGGTTACTGTTGTAAGTAGTGAGTACTGCTGCAGCGAGGGCCGCTGCAAATACACCTGATAGCCAGCTAGGTAAAACATCACCTACCAACGTACCGTAAGCGGCATCGTTGATATCGCCGTACAGCTTATACGAAATGATACCTGGAACTACGATAATGGTAGGAACAACGATAAAGCGGATGATCGCTGCAGCGTATACGCCTTTCTGTGCTTCTTTTAAATTAGGTGCAGCCATGGCGCGCTGAGTGATTACCTGATTCGTACTCCAGTAGAAAGTCTGGATAAACACCATACCGGTTAATAACGTGTGCCATGGTAGAGGTGAATCATTATCGCCAATTAGGGTTAAGCGTTCGGCAGGTATGCCCGAGAAATCAAAATCGATTGCGAATAGTGCAAGAACGACAACAACAATCGCCATAGTCAAAAGCAATACGCCAGAATAGGTATCTGAAACTGCAACCGCGCGAAGCCCACCAAAGATAGCGTAGAAGGCACCAATCAATGCAAAAGCGGTGGCCACATACATAAGTGGAATGTCTACATTGAACATGTTAATCATGAAAAGCGAGCCGGTGTAGATTACGGCAGGCATGAAAATAAGGCTGCTACCTAGGAAGAAAAGAAGGCCTATTAGTGCTCTTATATGCTTGTTGTTATAGCGCATTTCCAGTAATTCGGTGGTTGTGGTGCACTGATAATGATAATAGACGGGAAGAAAAACTCGCGCGAGAATGATTAGGCCCGCCACCGCGGCAAATTCCCACCACGCAAGCAGTGCCATTTGGTTACCGTTCATCCCTACAAGTTGATCGGTACTTAAATTAGTTAACGTTATTGAGCCCGCGACGTATATCCATGTTAGTCCGCCGCCAGCTAAGAAATATTCTTTGTTTTCGTTGGCTTTACTATGCCCATGACCGCGACACTTTAAATAGGTAAGAAGCCCGATAAGTGCGGTGATGAAAATAAAAACGACAAGTTGGGTTAAGCTGCCTGACACGAAAAACTCCTCAGCAGAATAAAGACAAAAGGGGGCAACAGCGCCCCCTTGATAGACTAGTTGTTATTAGAAGCTAGCACGAACACCTACAGCGTAACGAGCACCGTCAGCAACTTGTTGAACGAAATGTTCTGATAAGCGACCGCGACGCGTTAGCTCTTCGTCAGTAATGTTAATGCCTTCGAAGAATACCGTAAGAGACTCAGTTACATCGTAACTTACACTCATATCAACTTGGGTGTAAGTCTCAGTGAAACGAGGCTCGGTACCACCAAGAGTACTTACCGCTTCTTGCATAAAGGTTTCACGATTGTTCAGTGCAACACGCGCTTGGAACGCATCTTTTTCGTAGAACAATGTAATGTTTTGTGAGTTACCTAAACCTGGTAGGCTAAATTCTGCATCTGAGTTAACGATAGTAGCATTAGCTTGGATACCGAAGCCGCTTTCAAGCGTGTGCAACCAAGCAAGCTCTAAACCTTCAACTTCAAGCGTATCGCCGTTACGAGGGCGCAGAACGCTAAATACATACTCGCCACTTTCTAAGAAAAGAGACTCATCAGCAACATCACCTGCAATGAAGTCTTCCACTTCTTTGTTAAAGGCTGCAGCTGAGAAGTAGCTAGTATCGTCGTAGTACCATTCTAAAGATACATCCCAGCTGGTGGCTTTATATGGCTTAAGTTCAGTGTTACCCGCTTGTGCTTGCAAGTTACCCGGACGGCTCACAGTAACATTAAATACAGGCACTAAGTCATCCATCATTGGACGCGTTAGCGTTTCAGAAAACGCATAACGTAGGTATAAATCGTCAGTTAACTGTAGCTTAACATTTAAGTTAGGAAGCAGCGAAGAGTAGCTGTTTTTCTCGTTAACCGGCGCACCTACTTCTGTTTCATAAACTACATTAAGGTCTGACGGATCGTTAGGGATTGGCTGAAGATCTCTTACAATCTGACTTGTCCCGTCTACTGAAGTGTCAGTTTCGCTGTAGCGGAAGCCAAAATTCACATCAAGTGGCATCTCTGAGATTTCAGTAGTGAAGTAGAATTGTGCGTACGCACTTAATACTTCTTCGCTCACTACGAATGAGTCATTGCTTGGCTGTGGGTTGCCGATATTTGTTGCATCAATCGCTGCGCGAACGTCGTCAAACGATTCACCTGTAGCGTCTGCAATTTGCTGTACTGCTGCATCAGATGTTGCGTAGTCAAAGAACGCTTCAGGGTCATAAGTTAGCCACTGATTAGGCACACCGCCGAAGTAGTTTTGTGCAGTAAATACACTTAGAAGCTCGTCAGGAAGATCGAATGTGTAGCCGCAATAAATGTCACAACCAGAAGCGAACAAGCGAGTATTAGATTTTTCACGATCTTGGAAATAGATACCGAAATCTGCTTTGTAGAACGCATTGTCTGAATCAGGTACCCAAGAGAAGTCTGCACGGTACTCACTGATGGTATCTTCCGTGTCAAAACCGTTGCGCTCATTGTAGTGCATACGACCTAGTGAAGGTGTTTGTAAAGCGGCATCACCACCGGCAACAGTCAATGATGGAGTAGCACCTGTGAAATCTACACTGTATTCATTGTTATAACCCACAACAGTGAAGAAGTTGTCACCGCCACTGCTGTCTTCGGCAGTTGAAGTTGAGATATCAATGTTTGCAGTTAAGTTGTCGTTTACTAACCACTCAAAGTTTGCACCGAAAGCCTGGATTTCAACATCTCGGCCGTAGCGGCGGCGAATAAAGTCAGTCGCACCACCAACACCGTCTACAACGGTGCTTGTTACACCTGATAGGCTACCGTTGTCAGTAAAAGACATATTGTCGAGGTTGCTATCAGAGAACCAGTGGCCAACACTGTGTGCGTCTGAGTCAACTTCAAATTTAGAGTAAAGACCATCTAAAGTAAGCGTCATGTCATCGTTAGGAGCATACTGAACAACAAGGTTACCAGATGTTCTTTCACGATCGACTAAATCAACGATTTGGTCAAAGTTCTGCGGAATGTACACACCGTTGAACTGGGCATTGTCAGCGTAATCAGGGTTATCTAGCTCAGAACGATTGGTTAGGCTAACTTCAGGACGCCAGTAGCGAGTTTCTAGCATGTTTGTTTGTAGCTTACGCTGTTGGAATGATGCAGCAGCTAACACACCTAGTTTACCATCCATAAAGGTATTGGTAATTAAGCCCGACATTTGTGGCGTTGTTTCTTCAGAAATGTCTTCGTACATGCCTTTTACACTTGCAACGGCCTTGAAGCCGTCAAATGCGAATGGGCGAGCAGTTGTGATTTCTACGGTTGAACCGATACCACCTTCTTGCATAGAAGCGAGAGGGCTCTTGTAAACTTTTGCACCGCTGATTAGTTCAGCTGGAAGCGTATCGAAACTAAAAGCACGACCTTGGTTTTCTGTAGCAATCTGGCGGCCGTTAACAAGTACGGTGTTAAAATCTGGGCCGAAACCACGCACAGTAATAAATTGACCTTCACCACCTGAACGATCAATGGCAACACCAGTAATTCTTTGTAGTGATTCAGCTACGTTTTGGTCTGGAAATTTACCTAGGTCTTCAGCCGTAATACCGTCGTAAACAACATCAGATGCTTTCTTATCTAGCATTGATGCTTTCAGAGAGCTGGTAAAACCTTTAACTTCGATAACTTCCACTTCTTTATCAGTAGCAGTAGTTGCTTCCTGTGCCAGTGAAATAGGGGCGTGTAGGGCAGAGGCGATAGCAACACCTAAAAGTGAGCGTTTCGCGATAGGGCCTAACTGTGATGTGTTAATTTTATGTGTCACTGTGTTTTCTCCGTGAGTAGGCTACGTTTTAACGTACTTTGCACTTAAATTACGTTTTTAGTATGTGCGGATCAAGCTTATTAACAATACTTTTACACATTTAACGTTATATTTTCGTGATTATTATTTGTAACTTTATGAAAAATATAGCGTTTCTGATTTAAGGTAAAAGGTGAAACGTTTACCTTGGATCCAATACTAGCACAAAATGACAATGTAATTACAATGTTATAAAAAATTTTTTTGTATAAAAAAAGTGCGGCCTATAGCCGCACTTTATTAACAATCAGAAAAATAAAGGAAAATTAGCTGCAGCGGATACGGTCGACGGCGGCTTTCCAACCATCATAGGCTTGATCACGTTCTTGCTTGGTCAATCTTGGAGTGAAAACGCTATCACTCTTCCAACAATGGGTTAAATCGTCGATTGAATTGAAGACACCAGCCTGTAATCCTGCTAAGAAGGCAGCACCAAGAGCGGTGGTTTCCGTAATCTCAGGGCGCTCTACTTCAGCGCCCAATATGTCTGAAAGAAAGCCCATAACCCAATCATTACGCGACATACCGCCATCTACACGAATAGTTGTGGGGCGAGCGCCATCGCTTTCCATTGCTTTTTGCAGGTCCTTAGTCTGATAGCAAACAGACTGAAGTCCCGCTGCAACGATTTCGCTAATGCCTGTGTCGCGGGTTAAACCTAAAATTGCGCCACGGGCATCTGGATCCCAATAAGGTGCGCCTAAACCAGTAAATGCCGGGACAAGGAACACGCCGTTATCTTGTCTTGCTCGCTGTGCAAGTGCCTCCGATTCGGCGGCATCGTCGATAAGCTTCAGGCCATCTCTGAGCCATTGAACGGTTGCGCCGGCCATAAAAATACTGCCTTCAAGCGCATAAGTCGTTTTGCCGTTTAAACGATACCCAACGGTGGTGAGTAATCGGTTTTTCGATTGCAAAGGGGCGTCACCAGTGTTCAATATCATAAAACAGCCGGTACCGTAGGTGCTCTTGGCCATGCCTTTTTCAAAGCACGCTTGGCCTACTAATGCTGCTTGCTGGTCGCCTGCTACGCCTTGGATAGGAATAGCTCTGCCTATGATGTCTTCTTTCGTTACACCAAAGTCAGCCGCACAATCCATCACCTCGGGTAGCATTGAGCGTGGGATATTGAATTTATTAAGTAATTTCTCATCCCAGCATTGGTTATTGATGTCGAACAGCATTGTACGCGAGGCATTGGTGGCATCAGTTTTGTGTGACTCACCACCCGTTAAGCGCCATATAAGGAACGTGTCTACGGTTCCAAACAGCAGCTCTCCGTCCTCGGCTTGCTGTCTTGCACCTTCTACATTGTCTAATATCCAAGCTACTTTTGTGGCAGAGAAATAAGGGTCTAACAGAAGCCCTGTCGATTCAGTAATGTGTGAGACGAGCTCTTCGTCTTCACTTAAATCACGACAAAGCTGGGCTGTGCGTCTGTCTTGCCAAACGATAGCAGGGTAGACAGGCTCGCCAGTGTTTTTATTCCACACTAAGGTTGTTTCGCGCTGGTTAGTGATACCAACGGCTGCGATATCTGATGGTGTTAATGAACATTTCTTGAAAACATCTTTGAGGGTAGAGACAACGCTTTCCCAAATTTCCTCTGGATCATGCTCAACCCAGCCATCTTTCGGATATTTTTGAGAGAATTCCTGCTGTGCAATAGCGTCTATACTGCCCTTTGGAGAAAAAATGATGCTGCGAGAGCTTGTTGTACCTTGGTCAATGGCAAGGATATGTTGTCCCATAAGGTCACTCCTGAAGATAGTTTTCATAGAGTTTGCATCATTTACACAGGATTAACAATGCTATATTTTCGAAAACGAACATTGGCGTTTCGTTTTGTTATGGGAACATTGAAGTTAAGCACGTATAATTGATGTAATTTTCTAATTCTGAGGACTCGCGATGAATCAAACGCAAAGACACGAAAAAATTGTTGGGCTTATAAAGCTACATGGTTTTATGTCTATTGATGATTTGGTCAGTGCTTGCGAAGTTACGCCGCAAACAATCCGCCGAGACCTTAACCAGCTTGCCGAAAATGGTGTGGTGAGCCGCTATCATGGTGGTGCTGGCCTTAACAGAAGTTGGGAAAACACGCCATATCAGGAAAGGAAAACCCAAAACAGCGAAGTCAAAGAGAAAATTGCTGAAGCAGTGGCTGCGATGATCCCCGACGGCGCATCGTTGTTCATTAATATCGGTACGACGACGGAAATGATTGCAACTAAGTTGCTCAACCACAAAAATCTTCACGTGGTAACCAACAATATTCACGTTGCTACCATTCTTTCGGCTAAAGAGGATTTCTCCGTCATAATTGCTGCCGGTGAAGTTCGCTATCGCGATGGCGGAATCATTGGCGAGGCAACCTGCGATTTTATAAGCCAGTTCCGCATGGATTACGGCATAATCGGTATCAGTGGTATTAGTTCGGACGGTGCACTACTTGACTTTGATTTCAGAGAAGTGAAAGTGTCCCAAGCCATTTTGGAACATACTCAACACGTTATATTAGCTGCGGACTACAGTAAGTTTGAACGCCGCGCAATGGTGGAGCAGGGGCACATTTCACAGGTTGATTGCTTGGTTTGTGATAAAACGCCGCCGCCCAGCATAAGCAAGATAATCGAAGAAAATAACATCACCTTTGTCAAAGCGTGACCATCTATTTACCATAGTTTTCCACTACTCTTAAACCTGTTCTCGGTTTTGGTCGCATTCTACTTTTTGGCAGCCTTCTTTAAACATTACGCACTGTTGCCGCAAGCGCTCTTACACACCACGTATTTTTCAATGTAAATCAGTCAAATATTGTTGCGATTGGATTTGTTCATTCCTTTTAACTACGAATTTTAACTTTCTTTAATGTTCGTAAATGTTCGTTTTGTGTTGACATGTTTTCTTTTTGCTTGTCAAATAGACAACCATATGAGGATATCCATATAAATACCACTAGAGGCAATGTATGAGTCAAAGCAATCAAACTGAACAGACAGTCGACGTTTTAGTCGTTGGCGGCGGTGTTAACGGCGTAGGCGTCGCGCTTGACGCTGCGGGACGCGGGCTTTCGGTTGCTTTGTGCGAGAAAGGTGACCTCGCAGGCGCAACGTCTTCTTCTAGCAGCAAATTAATTCATGGTGGACTTAGGTATTTAGAACATTATGAATTTCGCCTAGTGAAAGAAGCGCTGGCAGAACGTGAAGTGTTGTTGAAGAAAGCGCCTCACATCATGTGGCCGCTACGTTTTCGTTTGCCTCACCAAAAGCATTTACGCCCTGCGTGGATGATACGAATTGGTTTATTCCTCTATGACTCACTGGCTAAGCGCAATATGTTACCGCGCTCACGTAAGCTAACGACCACCAGTGAAAGCCCGCTGGTTAGCGATATTTCAACGTGTTTTGAATACTCAGATGGTTGGGTAGATGACGCACGCTTAGTGGTACTAAATGCACTAGCTGCCCGAGATCAGGGGGCGAAGATATATACGCGTACTGAATGCGTTAAAGCTGAAAAGTTAGATAATTTGTGGAATGTGAAGCTTAAAACGTCTCAAGGGAAAACGTTTACAGTTAAGGCCAAGTCAATTGTTAATGCGGCTGGACCGTGGGCAGTATCGTTTCTAGATCGCTTGGTAAATATTCACAACCCCAATGCGATGCGCATGGTAAAGGGAAGCCACTTTGTCGTTCCCAAGCTATATAACTCAGACGAAGCGTACATTTTACAAAATAAAGACGGGCGTATTGTATTCGTGATCCCTTACGAAGGTGATTTCTCACTTGTGGGCACGACAGACGAAGACTTTAAAGGTAACCCGTCAGACGCTGCAATTTCAAACGAAGAGACTGATTACTTAATTGACGTCGTAAACAACTACTTCAAGTCCAAGATAACACGCGAAGATATAGTCCATACTTACAGTGGCGTGCGACCACTCTTAGAAGAGAAAAACGCGTCAGCACAAGAACTTACTCGGGACTATAAAGTAGAGCTTAAGGGTGAGGCTGGAAAGCCCGTATTACTGAATATCTTCGGCGGCAAGATTACAACCTATCGAAAGCTTTCAGAGCACGCGGTAGATAAACTTGTCTCATGTTTCCCGAAAGCGAAAAAAGCGTGGACCAAAGAAGTACCGCTACCAGGTGGTGCATTTGAAAGTCAAGAATCGCTAGTTGCTCAACTAACTTCCGAGTTTTTTTGGCTGGACAACGCTATCGCTGAACGCTACGCAAGACAGTATGGCTTACTATGTTATAAGTTTCTTAAAGGTAAAGCGTCAGTCGATGCTATGGGGACTCATTTCGGGGCTGGTATGTATCAGGCAGAAGTTGACTACCTTATAGATTGCGAGTGGGCTTGTTGTCTAGAAGACGTGATTTGGCGCAGAACAAAACATGGATTACGCTTGGACAAAGCCCAACAGGAAGCACTGTCTTCTTATATCTCAATGAAAGTTTCTGGCGCAGTTCAATCGGATGAGTCTGTGGATGCTGTATTGGCAAGCGCCTAACCCGTGAAAAGGTACGCATTAGAAGGAGCCATCTTTGCTTGAAAAGCAATAAGGTGGCTCAATCGCCATTGATTAGCTAGCCCAACAGGATAAAGTAGACGACTTAAAATGAACATGGACGTGATAAACAATACTTCCGTCAAGGAAGTCGTACTTATTAGACACGGTAAGCCTCTCTCGGCGCATAATGACAAAGTAAACTCAGCTCAATATGCTCAGTGGGTGCGTAACTATGATAAATCGATACTCGATCCAACAAGTCACCCAAAGCAGAAGACCCATATCGACGACAGCTACATTGTGGTTAGCCCGTTACTAAGGGCTAAATTGTCTGCGGCTTATTACGGCGCGACTCAAATTGATGAAGAGTTGCCCCATCTTAAAGAAATGGATATTCCTTACTACAAACTTCCGTTCACCTTGCGCAGTTGGCACTGGGTCGTCTTAAGCCGTGCATTATGGTTCATAGGATTTAAAGGTCGATTTGAAAGTTTCAAAGCTGCCAAGCAAAGGGTTAATCTTGTTTCCGAGCGTATTGAAAAACTGTGTGAGAAACACGAGCGGATAGTGCTATTCGGGCATGGTATGACTAACTATTACACCCGAAAAACACTCATAAAAAATGGCTGGCAATTAAAGCAAAAAGACGGTGATTTTTGGGGAATTACGATATTGCACAAGCCGTTGCCATAATGCTGAGCCTTCGTTTTTAACCAGAAATTCTTAAGGTTTATTTATACCTACTTCATTTTTTCTTCAAAATGTCGATAAAATAGAACAATGCCTAACAAGCGCTAACGACTTGAACAAAGGCATGGGGAATCGACAATGAATAAAACCAACAAAAAGAAACCTTCCACGTCTAATGTTTTTAAAGCGGCTATTGCAGCTATTTTTGCAATTACCCTTGGCGTTACTATCAACTTTCTTCATACCGACGAGAAAGACACCACAACAATCGCCTTTGCACTAAACCTAGATACGTTTAAGCGTCACGTCGTCTCGTCTCACTGGCAATGGCGAGTCCGCCAACCCACCACTATGATAATGCTGATTCACTACAACGAGTCGGGCAAAGAAACGAATCGTACTCCGGTGCGAATGAATCACAACGGATGGCCGACCGCAGAGCTTTCTAGTGAAGGGTGTGAAAAAATATGGACGTCGCTAGTGGCGACACCACTGCGCGTGGACGGCTTTAAGATCCATGCCGACTACTATGCTGAACTTGAAGAGAACGAAGACAACTATTGGTGTCGCTTCAGCTTAAGTAGCGGCGCGTATTTCGACTATTTTCCTGCAAACGGAACAGTAACAAATTTAAGCGATTAAACTGGCCACATAAACGAGGGTGCACAATATAGGCCTATGCTTATATAGGTATTTGTTCTATTTAGATAATTAGTCTACTTTTGAGTTAATGCCATGTTACTCATTGGCGCCATAAGGTATTGTTGATTATAAGATAATACTCGGCATTAACGAATTAAGTAGATATATGCTTTCAAGCTTATTTTTTTCGAAAAGTAAAAAAACTAGCGTCACTGTAGGCGTGTCGGTCTGTGCTTCTGAGCTACATATTGTGGCTATAGAGCGCAGTGGCGACGCTGTTTCACTTAATTCTGTTTCTTCAATTCCCTATGATCAGCATCAGCCTCTCAAGCAACAGCTATCGGCGGCGTTAAGCCCGTTTGCTAAGTCGACATGTAATGTTTCTATAGTGCTTTCACAGGATATGTACCACATGGTACAGGTTGATAAGCCAGAAATGGCAGAAGAGGACATTACAACGGCGTTACCGTGGACTCTTGGAGAGCTGGTTCCCTATGACTCCAGTAACATGGTTTTAGACTATGTCGATTACCCGGTTAAAAGTCGAACTGGCGGCCAAAAGATAGATGTATTCGCTGCCGAAAAGTCCCCACTTGCTGCCGTCGCAGCGAGCATGGCAAAAAAGAAAGACAAGCAGCTTACTCATATTCACACCA
>Ga0208471_1000676_pt1 | contig 11503 bp, 13 predicted proteins | sample DeeseametaMP0441_FD_184210 | JGI IMG/M metagenome (GOLD analysis project Ga0208471, IMG submission 184210) | Marine microbial communities from the Deep Atlantic Ocean - MP0441 (SPAdes) | ecosystem: Environmental > Aquatic > Marine > Oceanic | place: East of Rio de Janeiro, Brazil, South Atlantic...
CAAAACACCTCGCACAAATGTGGTCACGACGGGCATATGACGATCTTATTTGGTCTAGCTGAAAAATTACTTGAGCAAAAAGAAGAATTTTCTGGTAAAGTTTTACTATTATTTCAATCTTCAGAAGAGACCGGTAAAGGCGCAAAAAATATTTTAAAAAGTAATATTTTAAATGAATTTGAAATAGATTTTGCATTTTCACTACATAACGTTCCCGGTTATCATTTAGGAGAAATTATCACCAAACCACATACGTTTACTCCTTCGGTTGAAAGTTTAGATATCGAATTATTAGGTAAAACCAGTCACGCCGGGATGCCGTGGAAAGGCACAAATCCTGCCGTTGCTATTCAAAAACTTATCAGTTATTTCTCAAAAATTCATCAACCCAATGTAGAAAAGAGTAACTACTTTTTAGCAACTCCAATTTATATTCAAATGGGAGAAAAAACTTACGGAACTTCAGCAGGAAAAGCAACGATAAGTTATACGTTTAGAAGTGGTGATCACGATCTGTTTCTTCAGCAAAAAGAAGAAATAATTCAGCAAATTGAAAAGATCACTCAAGAAGAAAACCTCAATTTTTCTTTAATTTGGAAAGAAGCTTTTGAAGCAAACAAAAATCACCCTGAAGCTTTTAAACAAATACAAAAAGCTGCAAAACAAAATAACCATTCCTTTATAGAAAAAGAACATTTTTTTAATTGGGGTGAAGATTTTGGAGCTTTTACTCAAATTTATAAAGGAGCTATGTTTGGGTTAGGTTCTGGTATAAAAACGCCAGAGCTTCATAACCCCGATTATGATTTTCCTGATGAACTCCTAACCTTCGGGATTTCGATGTTTTACACCCTTACTAAAAATTTATTACAATGATTACTAACCACAGTTCGGTGATAGAATTAAATAGAAAAGCACTGGCTAATAACTTAAAATTCATCAATAATTTAATTGGAGATAAGGTTACGCTTTCTAGCGTAATTAAAGGGAATGCCTATGGTCACGGTATTCAACAAATGGTGCCGGAATTGCTATATTTAGGCGTTAAGCATTTTTCAGTTTTTAGTTCTTTTGAAGCTAAAATCGCTCACGAAGCCTTAACTAAAGATGCCACAATTATGATCATGGGCGATATTGCCGAAGAAGATATCAGCTGGGTTGTTGAAAATGAAATTCAGTTTTTTGCCTATAATATTATCGGGATCAAAACTTTATTAAGAACTGCCAAAAAGCAACATAAAAAGTTACACATACATATCGAATTAGAAACCGGTATGAATCGTCACGGGTTTGAGCATCATCAACTTCGTGAACTTATCGATCTTATTCAAGAACACCAAGATCTAATTGAAGTTGAAGGTATTTGTACTCATTTTGCCGGAGCTGAAAGTAGCGCCAATTTTAAGCGGATTCAAGAACAGCAACAAAAATTTTTAAAAGGAGTTGAATTTTTAAAAATCAAAGGCGTCAATCCTAAAAAACTACATACTTCTTGTAGCGCCGGGATTATTGCCTATCCTCAATTTAATTTAGATATGGTTAGAATCGGTATTATTCAATATGGCTTATGGCCAAGCAAAGAAAGTCAGCTTGCTTATGGTGTTAAACACGAATATGAAACGCAACTCGAAAGCGTATTAAGTTGGCGATCTTCTATTATCGATCTAAAAGAAGTTAAGGCAGGAGACTTTGTAGGTTATGGCACTTCATTTTTAGCGGAAACAGATATGAAAATTGCCAGTGTTCCTGTTGGTTATGGTTACGGTTTTAGCAGAAGCCTAAGTAACATTGGTCGTGTATTAGTAAACGGTAAACGTTTAAGCGTTGTGGGTACAGTTAATATGAATATGTTTTTAATCGATGTTACGAACATTGATGTAAAAATTGGAGATGCAGTAACAATTATCGGTAAAGATGGTGAGCAAGCAATAAATGTTTCTTACTTCGGAAATTTAAGTGAACAACTCAACTACGAATTACTTACTCGTTTAGACAAGAGTATTCCTCGTGTAGTTGTATAAAAACTTGCTTTTCAGCAGAAAAAAGGTTATAATACTCCCAGAACAAACACAACATGCGGGATTTTATAATTATTGGAGCTGCTCAAGCCGGTTTATCGATGGCTTATTATTTAAAGCAGTTAAATAAAAATTTTTTAATACTAGATAAAGAAGAAGAAATTGGTGCCAGTTGGCTTAATCGTTGGGACTCTTTAAAACTCTTTACCCCAACAGAATTTAACCATCTTGCCGGAATGGAGTTTCCGGCTCGTAAAGGTCACTATCCTAATAAATATGAAGTTGCCGATTATTTTAAAAGCTACGTCAAAAAATTCGATTTTCCGGTGCAACTAAAAACCCTGGTTCGAAAAATTGAAAAGGTAGATGAAAAATTTTTGGTTTTTACCGATAATGAAACTTTTGAATGCAAACAAGTTATCGTGGCTACAGGACCGTTTCATATTCCTTACACGCCGCCTTGTTCTAAACAGATTGATCAATGTGTTTTTCAAATTCATAGTAATTATTATAAAAATCCGAGTCAGTTGCAAGAAGGTGCAGCAATGGTTGTTGGCGCCGGCGATAGCGGCTTTCAAATTTTAGATGAAGTTTCTAAAGACGGGAGAACCACTTATTTCTCCGGTGATACCGATGTAAAGACACTTCCGCAAGAAATTTTAGGCAAAACCCTTTGGTGGTGGTTCACGAAAACCGGTTTTTTAAGCTTCAGTAAAAAATCGTTTATAGGCAAGCGCATAAGCCATTCTAAACAACCGGTAATTGGTACCGATGTAAAAGAAATTTTAAGCCGAAAAAATGTGATTCCTGTAGGTAGAACCAACGATGCGCACGAAGACAAGATCGAAACCGAAAAACAAACCCTTACCGATGTAAAAAATATTGTTTGGGCAACCGGCTATCGGCCTAATTTCTCTTGGATCGAAGGTTTGGAGCTTGATCACGAAGGTTATCCTAAAAACAATCGTGGAGTAAGCAGTATAAAAGGACTTTATTTTATTGGTTTACCGTGGTTACACACACGAGGTTCTGCTACACTTGGCGGCATAAAAAAAGATGCTGAATATTTAGCGACGCAAATAAAAAAGCAGGAATTAGAACCGGTTTCTGTATAAACCAATTTAATCTTCCTGCTTATTTTTTTATGTGAATAGCAATTACTTCTTTAAAAAGTAATGATCTAACGAATATTTACCAGAACCGGTTAGCATTAATAACACATAGCTAAATAGGTATAAAAGTGGTAATTCTTGGTGAGACATTCCGTCTGCGGCGTGTACAATAAAAACTGCCACAAGCATCGTAATTACTAAAGGTATAGCTGCTAAACGAGTACCTAAACCTAAAATAATAAGCACAGAACAGATAAATTCTGAAAATACGGCTAGCGCCAAACTTCCTGTTGCTCCAATTCCGATCGGGTCTGCAAATTGTATTTCATCTCCGCTAAAAAATTGCATTAACTTACTATAGCCGTGGGGTAACATTAAAGCAGAAACCCCAATTCTAAAAAGTAAAACCGCTAAATCTGTTGCCGGTAAGCTTAAGTTTGTTCTATATCCCATAATTAATTATTTTAATAAGTCTTTTGCGTTTTTCATACTTTCAGTTACGCGATCTTTCATTTCTCTTACTTCTTCTTTTTCTTCTTCCAACAGAGGTTCGCGCTTTTCATATTCTTCAGCAGTATAAGTAGTATCTTTTAAAGCATTCGGAAATTTCTCTCCAAAATCTCTCATCCAAGTCATCATAAAATCGTGAGCTCCTTTTAACTCTTCGTTCACCACTTTAAATTTTTTACCCGCATCGGTGGTATCGATCTTTGCTTCTGTTTTTTCAATTAAGCTGGAAAGCTCTCCCATTTTTGGCATCACTTCATCGTGAACTGCTAAAATTTCATCGATACTTTCATCATAATGTATTTTTTCTTTAGAGGGTTTTGGCGCTTCTCCGCAGCTTACTAATAACATTCCGGAGAAAATAAGTAAAAGTGTTTTTTTCATGTGTTGAATAAATAAAAATCTGTTAGTTGATAAGCTGAAATCAATTCAACCTAAAGCTCTCTTCAAATTTAAGAAATAAAATAGTTGAAGCATTACTTTCATTAAAATATAAAATGAAGCAAATTCAACTTGAGAACAACCAAATCCTTACTTTTGCAGTATGATGCAAGAGCGAGAAGTACTCATTATTGGCGGCGGTGCAGCGGGATTTTTTACAGCCATTAATTTAGCTGAAGCTAATCCCGATCTAAAAATCACTATTCTAGAACGCGGTAAAGAAGTGTTGACCAAGGTTAGGATTTCTGGCGGTGGTCGTTGCAATGTGACGCACGCAGAATTTATTCCGAAAGAACTTAGCAAAAATTACCCGCGTGGTGAAAAAGAACTTCTAGGTCCTTTTCATCAATTTATGACCGGCGATACGATTGCATGGTTTGATGAACGCGGTATTGAATTGAAAACTGAAGAAGACGGAAGAATGTTCCCAATAACCGATTCTTCAGAAACTATTATCGATTGCTTTCTTGCCGAAACCGAGCGTTTAAATATTGAAATAAAAACAGGACATTCGGTTCAAGATATTCAGCAAAATAATGATTGCTGGTTGGTAAAAACTTCAAAAGGAGATTTTACGGCAGATCAACTCGTCATGGCAACCGGTAGCAATCCAAAAATCTGGAAGCTTCTAGAAAAACTTGGTCATCAAATTGTACAACCGGTCCCTTCGTTGTTTACCTTCAATATTCAAGATCATCGCATTAAAGATCTGGCAGGAATTTCAACTTTTGCGCACATTAAAATTTTAGATAAAAAATTAGAAAGCGACGGTCCTTTATTAATCACGCATTGGGGTTTAAGCGGACCCGGAATTTTAAAGCTTTCTGCTTGGGGAGCTCGTATTTTAGAAGCGCGTAATTATCATTTTAAAATTCAGGTGAATTGGTTAGGCTATACTACTGCTGAAGAAATTTCAGAAAAAATAAAAAGGCTCAAGCATAAATTTGCAAAGCAACAACTCACCACGCATGCACAATTTAATTTACCTAAGCGTTTATGGTTAAGTTTATTGAAAGCCGCCAGATTTCCTGAAGACCAAAAATGGGCAGAATTGAGCAACAAACAAATACACAAATTGGCACAAGAATTAACACAATGCCAACTCACCGTGAACGGAAAAAGCACTTTTAAAGAAGAGTTTGTGACAGCCGGCGGTGTAGATCTAAAAGAAATTAATTTTAAAACTTTTGAAAGTAAACTTCACCCAAAACTTTACTTAGCCGGAGAAATTTTGAATATCGATGCGATTACCGGTGGTTTTAACTTTCAAAATGCTTGGACGGGCGGTTTTTTAGCTGCACAAGCCATTGCAAAATCTGTAGTAAATGAAAATTAACCCTTTTGTTCTTTCGTTGATCGCCGCCATTTTTGTGGCTTATCTTTTTCCGCAACTAGGAGATGTTTTGCCTTTGAAGTTAATAACCGATATAGGCATCGGACTCATTTTCTTTTTCTACGGATTAAAACTTTCGGTTTCTGAATTAAAACTTGGGATGAGCAATTACAAATTGCACGTGCTCATACAGCTTACCACTTTTTTAGTATTTCCGGCGCTGGTTTTTATTGCCTATCCTTTTCTAAAAGATACGGCGGCAGAAGAATATTGGCTAGCCTTTTTCTTTTTGGCAGCTTTGCCCTCGACCGTTTCATCTTCGGTAGTGATGGTTTCGTTAGCTAAAGGAAATATACCGGCAGCAATTTTTAATGCAAGTTTATCGGGAATTATCGGCGTGATTATCACTCCGTTTTGGTTAGGTTTTTTCTTAGACGCTTCTGAAGGTTTTAGCTTTGCCGACGTATTTTTGAAATTGCTTTACCAAATTATTATTCCGCTTATCTTGGGCTTTGCGCTACATCGAATCTTACAAAGTTTTGTAAATCGCTACAAAAGCAAATTAAGTTTATTCGATAAATCGATTATCGTTTTAATTGTTTACGATAGCTTTAGCAAATCTTTTGCAGCTAATATCTTTAACGATTTAAGCCTTCTTGATCTCGGTTTGATCTTACTAGCAGTTTTAGCGATTTTCTTTGCCGTTTTCGGACTCTCAGGTTGGATTTCGCAACTATTCGGTTTTAATAGAGAAGATAAAATTACCGCTCGATTTTGCGGCACAAAGAAGTCTTTGGTTCACGGTTCGGTAATGGCAAAGATCATTTTTGGGAATTCTGCCGGTGCAGGATTGTTTTTATTACCGATTATGCTTTTTCATATAAGTCAGCTGATTCTAATCTCTATTTTTGCTGAACGTTATGCGAAAGAGGTTGAAGATTAATATGGATTAAATTCCGGATTAAATTTTCGCTTTCTGCGATTGACTAATTTTCTTTTAAGCTGAAAATAAAACAGTGAACCTACTACCGGAAAAAACAAAATCATTAATAATGCTAAAGTTGACTTAGCCGGATCTTTAAATTTTCTGCGTGAAGATACTAAGTCGATCATTGCCCAAAGCCATATGACAATACTTAGCAATAGAAAGATTGGTGTTAAGTAATTCATTATTAATTGGTTTTGAAATTTTCAATTTTCTAGAATAAGTTCAGGTTTTTAATTTTTAATATTGATTATCCGCAATTTGTAATAATAGATACTTTCGTCATTCTGGACTTGATCCGGAATCTCATACTAAATTGATATATAAACATTTAGGATGCGACCCTGAATCGAGTTCAGGGTGACGGCAACTTATTACGAAGCATATCGGATATTTAATCTAAACAACTGAAATCTTAAGCCTGATGATCTTTATTTAAAAAGGCAGAAGCATCAAATTGAATTAAATGATTTCTTCTAAATAAATATAATAACGGTGTTAACCAAGGAAGAATAAACATACTTAAGATCCAAAAACCTTTGTTGATTAATTCTTGCTGAAGAATATCGGCCATAATGATCACCCAAGAAACCCCAGAAACAAATAAACCAAAGGTTAATAACTCTCCGCCAAAATTAAAATGCATAATTTTAGAGAAAGCTCCTAACAGAATAAATAAGATTCCTGCGATCACCATACCGCCCACTAATTTTTTACTAACTTGTAGTTCTGAATTCGACATATCTTATTGATTTTAGGTTAAAATACAAAAATATTCTTAAATCGACAAAGATTTTGTTAAGCTACCGTTAATGTATAAGCCTTACGATAAAATTATTGCGTTAGGGATAGACGCGATATCCTTTTTTAATTTCTGCCTAAGCAGTGATTAAAAAAGATTAAGCAGATAGCCCGACCAAGCGGGTAACGCCCTAATCATTATTCAGGTTTTCGTTTTTAATTTCTTGGGCAAGTGAAGTATTTCCGTTTTCAGATAAATGCTGAATTACATTTTTTACATTTTTCTTAGATGAACCTTGATGATGCTTGGCAATAGCTTTCACCTGAAGTGGCTTTGCCCAAAAACCGGTAATTAACGGTAAATGATCATTCACTAAAGGCTTAGGCAGGTTTTTGTAACATAAAGGTTGCTCTTGATCTTTTTCAAAATGATTCACCAATTTTTCTAATGAATTTTCTAACTCGGCAGTGGTTTGCAACTGAATTTCGACCGAAACGTGAACTGCAGAATAATCCCAAGTGCTAATGTCTTTTTGCTCGTACCAAGAAGAGGAAACATAAGCGTGATTTCCTTGAAAAATAAGCAAAGCTTTCGCGCCGTTTTTCAATGCAGAAAATAGCTCGTTATGGTTGGCAACATGACTAAATAATCTAAAATCTTCAGCATTACCTTCTACCAAAACAGGAATATGCGTGGCTTGTAATTCTTGCTGTTGAATCACAAAAGTCGCAAAGGGATGCTGCTGAATATACTTGAATATATACTCCGGATCTTGCTTTTTATATTTCTTGGGTTGGTACATTAGCGCGTCACATCGGTTAATAGCCAATCCTCTAACTCTTTATTGGCATCGTTGGTATGTAAAACAGAAATATCGCCGGTACTTTCAAAAACTACTGCTCGAACTTCAGCTAAATTGAGAACATTTGCCTCTCGAAGTTTTGCTTTTAGGTCGTCTTCGGTTACATTGGCTTTCTTAAGGTTATGGTGTAAAATTTCAGATTTATCCATTAACAGTAAAGAAGTATTATCGAGCATTTTTTTAAAAGCTTCTACCCTTCTTAATTTTGATGCTATCCACTGTATAAAGTATAGTAATAATAAAGCAAAGCCACCTTGTACTAAACTCACATTTTTTAAAATGATCGTTGAAGCAATCACCGAACCAATCGCAATGGTAACCGCAAAATCTAAACTCGACATTTTTGCAAAGCTTCGTTTCCCTACAATTCGTGTGAATAAAAACACTAAAAAATAGATCACAAAACATGTGATAGCGATCGCAAAAATTGAGGTTGTAGAAGCTTCAAACCACTTTTCCATAATTATCTTTTTATTTGAAATTTGAAATTTGAAGATAATTTAGTTCACTAGCAATTGAGTTTGCTTTAGTAAAACTTTATCAATTTAAACGCCAAATTTCAAAATTTACAATTGCTGTATAAGCAATCCATAACGTATAAGGTATTAATAAATAGGCTGCGGAAGGTTTTACGACTTTAAACCATTTTACCGTAAAAAGTAACAATACAAATAATGCTAAGGTAAGTAAGAAACTTAACATCAACATTTTCATTTCAAAAAAAGTAAGAAACCAAGCGGCAGTCAATAAAATCTGAAAGCCAAAATGATACAAGGCTGTTTTTACCCAAATATGATGCAAACCTCTACTCCACACAATTCCTGCTGCGATCCCCATCAACGCAAAGTTGATTAGCCAAAGTGAAGTATACAACCAATCGGGAACGGTAAAAGAAGGCTTATTGATCACTGCCAACCAATCGTGCAACACACTTTGTATAGCAAGTGTGCTTAAAAAACCTATTAATACGCAGGCAAACGTACTGGCTAAGATTTTAAGGTAGTTAGGTTTTCTATTCATGAGTTACTGGCTTAGTCGAGTTCTAATTTAGAATTATTTTTGAATTTCTACAACCACAACCCATACGTATTCGTTTATATTTGTACAAATTTTTAAAGTAATGACGATAGCTGAGTTTGTTTTATCGAAACCTGCACAACAATTATCGGCAGGTAAAGTTTCTTGGGAGTCTCCCAGTAATATTGCTTTGGTAAAATATTGGGGAAAGTACGGCGAGCAATTACCGAAAAATCCATCGGTTAGTTTTACGCTTAACAATTGTAAAACCACCACAACACTTGAATACCGACCAATAACTACTACTGAAAATTTTTCTTTTGAAGTTTTTTTAGAGGAAGAAAAAGCACCTTCGTTCGAACCAAAGATCAAAACGTTTTTTGAAAGAATTGAAGCTTATTTGCCTTTTTTAAAGCAATATCATTTTACGATAAAAACCTCTAATTCTTTTCCGCATAGTAGCGGTATCGCTTCTTCTGCCAGCGGAATGAGTGCTTTAGCTTGTTGTTTAATGAGCATTGAAAAAGAACTAAATCCTGAAATTACTTCAGCTTACTTTAATAAAAAAGCATCTTTTTTAGCTCGATTAGGTTCGGGTAGTGCTGCCAGAAGTATCAAAGAAAATTTAGTGGTTTGGGGAGAACATCCAAAAGTTGAAAACAGCAGTAATTTATACGGAACTCCGTATCCTTACGAGATTCATCCGGTTTTTAAAACCTATCAAGACACCATTTTATTAGTCGATAAAGGCGAAAAAACGGTGAGTAGTACCGTTGGCCACGGATTAATGCACGATCATCCTTATGCGGAAGCGAGATTTCAGCAAGCTTTTGATAACTTAGAAAAACTTCAGCCTATTTTTAAATCTGGAGATCTAGATGCGTTTATTAATATTGTTGAAAGCGAAGCATTAACGTTACACGCGATGATGATGAGTAGCAATCCTTATTTTATTTTAATGAAACCCAATACTTTAGAAATTATTCATAAAATATGGAAGTATCGTAACGAAACCGGTTCTAAATTATGCTTTACCTTAGATGCCGGCGCGAATGTGCATTTGTTATATCCTGAAAATGAAAAAATTAAAGTTTTAGATTTCATTAAGAACCAGTTAGTTGCACATTGTCAAAATGCTCAGTATATTTGTGATAATGTTGGAACAGGAGCAAAACAATTAGCTTAAGCTTTCAACGGAATACTTGATTATGAAAGGACCTTTATTTTATTCTAAGATTTTATTGTTTGGAGAGTACGGAATCATCAAAGATTCTAAGGGTTTATCGATACCTTACAACTTTTACAACGGCGCTTTAAAAATTGACAGTGATCTTTCTGAAGTGCAACAAAAATCAAACAATAACCTGAAGCGTTTTGCCAATTATTTAGCAGAACTAGAAACTTCAAATCCTAATTTGGTTCAATTCAACTTAGAAGAATTAACAAAAGATATTGAAGCAGGAATGTACTTTGACAGTAGCATTCCGCAAGGTTACGGTGTAGGAAGTAGCGGTGCTTTAGTTGCAGCGATCTACGATAAATATGCCAAGAATAAAATTACCGTTCTAGAAAACTTAAGCCGAGAAAAACTGTTGAAATTAAAAGAGATTTTCGGACAAATGGAATCATTTTTCCACGGGAAATCTTCTGGTTTAGACCCGTTAAACAGTTATTTAAGCTTACCAATTCTTATCAATTCTAAAGATAATATTGAAGCCGCAGGAATCCCTTCACAGTCGAAAGAAGGCAAAGGTGCTGTATTTTTATTAGACAGCGGGATGGTTGGTGAAACCGCTCCGTTAGTCAACCTTTTTATGGAAAACCTGAAGCAAGAAGGTTTTCGTAAAATGCTAAAAGATAAATTTGTTAAACATACTGATGCTTGTGTGGAAGATTTTATGAAAGGAGATGTAAAATCGCTTTTCTCTAACATCAAGCAACTTTCTCACGTTGTGTTAGATAACTTTAAACCAATGATCCCGAAGCAATTTCACAATCTTTGGAAAGAAGGTATCGACACTGGCGCCTATTATTTAAAGCTTTGTGGCTCAGGTGGTGGCGGTTATATTTTAGGTTTTACTGAAGATATTGATAAAGCCAGAACAGCGCTAAAAAACCATAACCTAGAAGTCGTTTACACTTTCTAAAACCCCTTCTCTATTCTTATGGGGATGCTTTCACGTAAAAACAAACTGGTATTACTAAAACTGGCAAGTTTGTTTTCAGTCGTGCGCGGTTACAATATCTTAATTCTGTTTATTGCGCAGTATTTAGCATCAATTTATATTCTCGCGCCAGAAAAACCTTTACGAGAAGTACTTTTTGATGTGAATCTCTTTGTACTCGTGATCGCTTGTACTTTTGCCATTGCCTCTGGTTATTTGATCAATAATTTTTATGACGCTGAAAAAGATCTTATCAATCGGCCACATAAAACTTTACTCGACAATTACATTAGCCAGAAAACGAAATTGGCAATTTATTTT
>Ga0208471_1000691_pt1 | contig 11244 bp, 9 predicted proteins | sample DeeseametaMP0441_FD_184210 | JGI IMG/M metagenome (GOLD analysis project Ga0208471, IMG submission 184210) | Marine microbial communities from the Deep Atlantic Ocean - MP0441 (SPAdes) | ecosystem: Environmental > Aquatic > Marine > Oceanic | place: East of Rio de Janeiro, Brazil, South Atlantic...
TCAGGTACTTCATAAACGTTGCCTTTTCTAATGTTATGGGTTTGATTTCCTTTATTTTGAATACCCCGTGAGTAACGGTTCCTGTTTTGTCCATTACTACCGTATTCACTTGGGTCATTGCATCCAAGAAGGATGCACCCTTGAATAGAATACCGTTTCGGGATGCTGCACCCAACCCACCGAAGTAACCCAGGGGAATGGAAATCACCAATGCACAGGGACAAGAAATTACCAGAAAAATCAAGGCCCGGTATAACCACTCCTGAAATACGTACCCGTCCACAAAAAAATAAGGTAAAAACGTTAAGCATACTGCTAAGAAAACTACGATAGGAGTATAGATGCGTGCAAATTTCCTTATAAACAGTTCGGTCTTTGATTTACGTGCTGTGGCATTTTGCACCATATCGAGAATTCGAGCAATGGAACTATCCTTAAATTCCTTGGTGGTTTCCACTTCTACAACACCTTCTAGATTGATGCTCCCGGCAAAAACCTTGTCTCCTTTGGCAATGGTGTCGGGTTTGCTTTCCCCCGTAATCGCTGCGGTATTGACCGATGCTTTTTTAGATAGCAATTGGCCATCTAAAGGGAACTTTTCACCTACGCGCACTTGTATTTTTTCTCCAATTTCAACGGTCTCGGGATCGACCGAAACATAATCGCCGTTCCGATACACCACGGCCTCATTAGGACGTACATCAAGAAGCGCCTTTATGTTGCCCTTTGCTCGTTTTACAGCTGCGTTTTGGAAAAGTTCGCCCACGGCGTAAAACAGCATTACGGCCACACCTTCCGGGTATTCCCCAATGGCGAACGCCCCTAAGGTTGCGATAGACATTAGGAAGAATTCGGTAAAGAAATCACCGTCCCTGATACTTTTCCATCCCTCTTTTATAACAGGAAAACCAACGGGGATGTAGGCTACCGCATACCAAGCGATTCGTACCCAACCTTTAAAAAACGGAAAGGCATCAAAGTAATCAATAGCAATTCCCGCTATCAACATCACAAAACTGAATATGGAAGGGATGTATTCCTTAATGCTCAGTTGTGATGAAACCTTATTTTCAATTGAAGGATCCTTGAGGTCTCTTAGATTTAGTTTTTTCTTTTTCATATATGTTTTATTTTAAAATAGTTTTAGAACAAAAAATACCATTGTCAATAGATAGACGATATAGGCTGCATCGAACGCGAATATCTGCCATCTGCTAAAACCGTGAAGTTCCTTGCTTTGATGGACAAAAAGGGAGTACAAAAGCGGCATCAGTCCAACGAAGGCAAGATTCACCCAAAACAACTGGAAATCTTCGATAGGGGTAGTAACCAGCGCCAACGGGAAAAAGGCGACCGTCATCGTAACAGCATTATCTGCGATAACACTAGTGGTGCCTGCCGTTACTTCGCCTCCTTTCACCACGCTCCAGGTCTTAAATATTTCAGGCGCGGTGGTCATTATACCCGTGATGAACAATCCCCCAACGATTTCAGAAATATTCAGGGCCGAAACAATATTTTCTGTTGCCTTAACAATAAAAAAAGCACCCACAGCTATGGCCAGGGCCCCGGCCACGGATAACCAGACTTTCTTTTTGTCCCATTCTACTTTTTCGCCCTTTTCCCTGCCTTTTATAATGGCATGCGTTAAAAAAGCAGCATAGGCAGCCAGCATAATATAGCCATCGATGGGTTGTAATCCACGCCAGGCTTTGGGAAGGGTTAGTATAGCTACCAAAGCAATGATTGCCAGGTAGGGGATGGACAATACCGAAACAGAACGTTTGTTCAGAGCCAGTAGGTTGGCATCCAGATGTTTTTGGTGTTCCTTATTATTTTTAAATTGCTTTCTGGAAGCAAAGTATGCAATGGTTACCATGAGCGGAATGGAAATGATATTGGAACCAAGCAAATTCCCCAACCCGATATCAGATACCCCACGGGCGGCGCTCGTAATATTTATCGCCACTTCAGGGCTCGCTGTTACAATAGCCAGGAAAGCTGCCCCTGCAGAAGCAGTAAGCCCCCATTGTTTGCGCAGCATCTTTAAAGGGGTAAGGAGTTGATCAGCACCCCAATGGGCAGCCCAAGCTGCCAATCCCAATACTACTACCCAAAGCCAAACGTTCATAACTAATCGTTGTTTATAATTTTTCTGTTACCCTCAGTATATTTCAACTTTTTATTTTCCGATATTTTCTGGTCTTTTTTTTGTTGGCTTTGAAAGATCAGGAGTAAAATCACTCCCGTGCTAATCCAGACATCTGCGGTATTAAATACAGGGTCAAAAAAAGTAAATTGATTACCTCCCCAAAATGGCATCCATTCCGGAAGCCTTGTATCAATAATGGGAAGGAACCACATATCCACGACATTGCCATTTAAAAATCCAGCATATCCACCCCCTGACGGGAATATTTCTGCAACGTTTTGTACTGCCGGATCACTTTTTTCAAAGATCAGTCCGTAAAATGCACCGTCAATCAAATTACCCAATGCACCTGCGTATATAAATGCTGCACAGATTACAAAAACCTTTGCATATCCTTCACGTATCATCTTTTTGATATAAAAAGTCCCCCAAACAATGGCGGCCAGCCGAAATAGGATCAAAACAAGCTTGGCCAGATATCCCTCCCCAAACTTAAAGCCCCAGGCCATTCCGGGATTTTCCAAAAAATGCAAGCGAAACCAATCCAGGCCAAATACGTAGTACTCCTCGCCATAATAAAAATGGGTCTTCACATAAATCTTTATGGTCTGGTCTATTGCCAACAACAGTAAAATCAATAATGCTACACTACTTTTATTCATAATTTCCTATTGTTTCCCAACGTCTTGTGCAACATATATTTGCATTATTTAGATAATTTTAAAATTCTTATGGCGCCCCGCATTACAAACGTGAAGACGATGCCGCCAATCACCAAATCGGGCCATTTGCTATTCAGAAAATAGACCAGTACCCCTGCCAGTATCACCCCGCCGTTTACGATGATATCATTGGACGTAAAAATAGCACTGGCCTGCATATGCGCCTCCTTACTTTTGGCCTTATTTATCAACCAGAGCGAAATAAGGTTCCCCAGTAAGGCTAAAATGGAAACTATGATCATCCATTCGAACATTGGTGTTTCACTACTTGTAAAAAACCTTCTTAATACCTCTGCAAAACCAAGTGTTGCCAATGCAATTTGAAAGTAGCCGCTGAATTTTGCCACCTTCTTTTTTCTGGAAATGGCACCACCTACTGCAAATAAACTTAGCGCATATACTATCGAATCTGCCAGCATATCCAAAGAATCTGCAATTAGGCCCATAGAAGAAGAAATCCACCCCGTGGTCATTTCGATAATGAAAAAGCCGAAATTTATCCCCAGGACCCACCAAAGGATTGTTTTCTGTTTGGATTGGTCTTCTATTACGGGAGGCTCGGCTTCTTCGGTCCCCATAAATTTATCACCTAATTTTAATTCTGAAATCGAGGCTTTGATTTCCTCATTCCCTTCAAGGTGATATACTTCAAGTTTTCGATTGGGTATATCAAAATCCAAATATTTCACTTGAGCATAAGATTCCAATTTCATCCGGATCATCTGTTCTTCTGAAGGACAGTCCATTTGACTTACTATAAAAGTACTTTTGTTCATTTCTCCCATATCACTTAACTATATTTTTCCTTCCTTTATTGGAAGTTAATAAGAGAATTACCGCACCGCCAATAGCTGCAAGTAATGAAGCTATCAAAATGCTTATTTTCGAAATTTTAATCAATTCCTGATCATTAAATGCGAGATTGGTAATAAAAAGGGACATGGTAAAGCCAATTCCCGCGATCATACCAATTCCAATTATATGTTTCCAGTTTAGTGTAATATGTAATTCGGAAACTCCAAGTTTTTGCCCGATCAATGTAAAAATACCAATCCCTGTTACTTTCCCAATAGCTAATCCCAAAAGGATCCCCAGCCCTAAAGAACCGGAAACAACCTCAATTAAATTTACATCGAGCTTTACTCCCGCATTCGCGACTGCAAAAATTGGAATGATAAAGAAAGCATTGAAATCAACAAGGGAATTTTCCAGTTTGAGCAAAGGAGGCCTTGAATTCTCAGTATCTGTTTTAATGGCTTTTAAAATTATTTGTTGTTTTTTATCCTGAAGAGGATTTAATTTTTCCAGCTCTGTTTTCTCAAGATTAGTAACGTTTGTGGCGGTCCTTTCTTTTAATATTTTACTGTCTAATTTGGGCACTATTGGAATGGTAATGGCAAAAAGTACTCCCGCAATAGTTGGATGGATCCCCGAATTAAGGAAGCAATACCATAAGATGATCCCAATAATAATATACCAAATCAAATTTTTGATCCCAGTCCAATTCATTAATAATAATAACCCAAATGCCCCCATGCCCGATCCAAGGTATATCCAGCTCAACTCGTTGCTATAAAACAATGCTATCACCAATATGGCACCTATATCGTCAGCAATAGCGAGGGCTATTAAAAATGTTTTTAACTGCCTGGGGACATTTTTTCCCAGTAGGCCAATAATCCCTAGTGAATATGCGATATCGGTAGCCATAGGGATGCCCCAACCCTTTATATTTTCAGTGCCTAAATTTAGGCTAATAAAAATGAGGGCCGGAACTGCCATGCCACCTAAAGCTGCCAACAATGGGGCTGAGGCTTTTTTAATTGAAGATAATTCCCCCACCATAACCTCCCTCTTCAATTCAAGGCCGGCAACCAAAAAGAAAATTGCCATTAGGCCATCATTGATCCATTCTTCAATTGTTAGCCCAAAACTAAGATGCTCGGAAAATTCAAAAAGCAATTCATCGCCAAGAAAATGATGATAGGCACCTGCCCACTTTGAATTAGCTAAAAGAAGGGCAACTATAGTAGCAATTATTAAAAAAATCCCCCCAGCTGTTTCCCTGTCGAGGAACTTTGTTGCCGTTTCCCTGATATACCCAATAGTGGATTGATTTCGAACTGATTGCCCCATTTTATCTTATCTGTTTTTTGAGTTCATTACTTAAACCTTAATATTTCAAAAAGCTCAGTAGCGTCTTAATTTTTAAGAACTTACTGTTAGGTCAACTTTAAATATGCAACGCCCTGTCTTCGGTAGCTGCCAGACAGGCCTCCTTAAAGGTCTCGGAAAATGTGGGGTGACCGTGTGACATTCTTGCAATATCCTCGGCAGCCGCCCTAAATTCCATCGCTACCACCGCTTCGGTATAACTGTCTGCTATGCGAGGGCCTATCATATGCACGCCCAATATCTCATCGGTTTCCTTATCTGCGATTACCTTGATAAAACCATCCGTATCCATACTTATCTTCGCCCGTGCGTTTGCCTTATAGGGAAAAGAGCCCGTTTTTATACTTCTATTGGTCTTCTTCAGTTCTTCTTCCGTCAAGCCTACACCGGCGACCTCAGGCTGGGTGTACACGATATTTGGGATAAGGGAATAATTGATATGTGGCTTTTGACCTGCTATGCTTTCGGCTACAAAAACGCCTTCTTCACTGGCTTTATGGGCAAGCATTGCCCCCCGGATTACATCCCCAATGGCATATACACCCTTGACGTTGGTTTCAAGGTTTTTATCTACCGTTATCTGTCCTTTCTCATTGGTTTCCACTCCTATATTTTCAAGCCCTAAACTGGCGGTGTATGGTTTTCGGCCAATGGCCATAAGACAGTAATCGCCATCTAAACTCATTTCTTCTTTATCGGAAAGATTTTCCGCTTTCAATTCTACTTTATCCTCAGTTGCCGTTGCGTTTGTCACCTTATGTTCCAAATAAAAATCAATTCCCTGTTTTCTAAGGGAACGGTGCAATTGATGTCCCAGTGCGCCGTCCATAGTGGCGATAAGGCTATCAAAATATTCTACTATGGAAACCTTTGAACCCAGGCGGGCGAATACGGAACCTATCTCAACACCGATAACGCCACCCCCAACGACCATTAAGTGCTTGGGGATTTCCTGTAGGGCAAGGGCTTCGGTAGAAGAGATGATACGCTTTTTGTCTATTTTAATATTGGGCAATGAAGCGGGTTTGGACCCTGTGGCAATGATGATTTTATCGGTTGCTATGGTTTCCGTTTTATCTTCTCCCTTAATTTCAATCGTGTTTTTGTCCTTGATGGTGCCATGACCTTCATAAACGGTAACCTTGTTCTTTTTCATCAGATAATCAACGCCATTGATGATTTCCTGTACCACATCCTGAACCCTTTGGCTCATTTTCAGGATATCGACATTGGCCTCTTTAACATCAATCCCAAATTTTTCGAATTGATGCTTGAGTTTGTAATAATGCTCAGAGGCTTCCAACCAGGCTTTTGACGGGATACAGCCCACGTTTAGACAGGTGCCGCCCAGGGTGCTGTATCTTTCTACAATGGCTATTTTTAATCCTAATTGGGCGCAACGGATCGCACTTACATACCCGCCCGGGCCAGATCCTATTATAGTTACATCAAATTTTTCCATATTCATATTTTTTTTAAGTTCGTTACGGTGGAAAAAACCTTAAGCTTGACCATTGGGGGCTGGGATTCAGGCTTAAGGCACTCCCACCTATTATTTTTTACTACAATTTTTACATATCCCTTTTAATACCAGGTTCACATCGTTCACCTCATACTGGTCTGGCAAACTCTCTTCCGATATTTTATTTGGTAAACAGATTGTTTTCTTACAATCGGTACAATGAAAGTGCATATGTAAACCTGTACTGAGTTTAACATTGGTGTTTTCATCAGAAAGCGCATATTTTGCCACTCCTGTCCCATCGTTGATCTGATGAATCAACCCTTTATCCTCAAAAGTCTTGAGATTGCGATAAAAGGTAGTCCTGTTTGCTGTTTTATTGGTTTCGCTCTTTTGAACAAAGGCCTTTTTCAAATCGGAAAAGGACACGGCACTTTGCTTCCTTTTCAGAAACTTGTATATCTTCGACCGCATTTGAGTAGGTCGAATACCGTGATTTGATAATATTTTTTCCGTTTTGGTCATCGAAATTTTACAGTATCAAAACCTTAGAGAGAGTCCTCCACCGGCACCAAAGCGGTTATCATAACTTCCCATCAGGGAAAAATTCTTGGATAAAAAATATTCAATACCTGTGCTCCAAGTAATCTCTTTTTTGAAATTATCTCCTTGAGGCAGTTCATCTACCCACCCAAAATCTGCCTGGTACTCGTACATTCCGAACAATATTGTTCGTGGAAAAATACTGATCGCACGGCTCAGGCTAATCTGCGGGCGTAGCTTACTATCCATCCTCACATCCAATGTAAATAAGTAGGGCGTAAGATATCGTACCCCTGCTATTGCCGTTGTTGTTATCTCATCGAGGCTATCCTCCATTTCGTTCTCGACATTTACACCGCCAAAAACCGTCAAATAATCATAAAGGTACCTATCATAAGCAGCTTCCACTTCCATATTTTTGTTCCATCCATATTCCCCCCGGAAACTAAACTGATTTCGGATATTAGACGATATGAGGTTCAATGTGGTCATATGCGATGCCGCATCTATCATTCCATAGGAATAATACTGATCGGTCTCATCCAGAAGCTTGGAGACCGGATATTCTTCTAGCCTTGGATCCCTAGGGGTGTCATAGCTTACAATGCGTGCCATACCACTTACTAAATGGTAAAGGATATGGCAATGGAAAAACCAATCGCCGTATTCATTGCCATAGAATTCAATGGTCAACTTTTGCATTGGCGGCACATTGACCGTGTGTTTTAGAGGGGAATATTCCCCGTTTTCATTGATGACCCTAAAGAAGTGGCCGTGAAGGTGCATCGGGTGGTGCATCATAGTCAAATTGTTGAAGGTAATCCTGGTTACCTCGTCTCCCTTGATCTTTATTTTATCTGCTTCAGATAGAGGAACACCGTTCATACTCCAGATATAGCGTTGCATATTCCCGGTAAGGTTCAATAGGATTTCGGATACGGGCACATCGGGATCATAGCTGGTCTTCTCTGGCGACTTCAGGTAGTCATAGTTGTATTGCGAAAACATAGCCATTCCCTGCATGCCATCTGCTTCGTCCATTACTTCCCGTCCGGCAGTCGGGTTCGTCTTGTTCATATCCTCCATTTGAGAGGCCTCTTTCATTTTGGTATCCATCCCGGCCATTTTGGAACGGTCCATCTGCATCGAATCCTTTTTCATATCCATTTGCATTCCGTCCATTTCATCTTTCTTCATTTCCATATCCTTACCATTGGACTTGTCCCCATTCATCATATCCATATTCATTTCCTTCATTCCTTCCATCTGCATATTATCGTCCATTTGCATGCCCCATTTCTCCTTCATCTGATATCGCTCGTCTTTGCCCGGGCGGAATTTTAAAGCGGGTGCACCCATTTTCATTTTCATTTTGGCCATTTGCTGCATCATCCCGATTTTATCCGGTCTGGATACATCGGGTGCAGCAACGATAGGGCCTTGGCCCAAGTAAGCAGTTGCGGTTCCGGAGCCATCCTGGGCCATAATTTTAAATTCCAGTTTGCCGTTCTCCGGTATGGTCACGATAAAATCGTAGGTTTCCGCAACGGCAATAAAGGTTTTGTTTCTTTTAACAGGAACAACATCTTTACCATCTGCCGAGACAAGCAAAGGGTCTGGGCCGCCAAAGGCCATCCAAAATGAAGTTGATGCAGAGCCGTCAATAATGCGCAGGCGTACTTTCTCCCCAGGTTTGAATTCGGGATATTCCACATTTTCTTCTCCATTTATTAAGAACGCCGGGTAATATATGTCCGCTATATCCGCGCTTTCCATACGCTGTCTCCAAAAATCGACCTGTGCGCCCAGTGCCCCCCTGGCAATAACCTGGTTGAGCGGTGTGGCCGTCCCTTTTCTTATATTGTACCATTCTGTGCCCCGTTTTAAAAACCGCATTACATCCCGGGGCTTTTCATTGGTCCAGTCAGACAATACCAAAACCTGCTCTTTATCATACTCCAATGTTTTGTCTTTCGGTTGTATGACGATGGAGCCAAAAACACCACTCTGTTCCTGCAACATCGTATGGGAATGGTACCAATAGGTACCATTTTGCTTTATTGCAAATTCATATTTCAAGGTTTTGCCGGGTTCTATAGGTGGGGTAGAAAGGTAGGGTACACCATCATAAAAATTGGGCAGCAACATACCGTGCCAGTGAATGGAAGACTCTACGCTCATTTCATTCTTCACATAAATTATGGCATATTCCCCTTCATTAAAATCTAATGTGGGCCCGGGGATCTGACCGTTTACGGTCATACCCATAACCGGCTTGCCAGCCTTGTTGACCTGTTCTTCCCGCAAGGTCAACGTGTATTCCCGCACAGGTAAATTGTCAACGTTTCCTTCTACGGATTTTTCGGTTTGGGCTTGTAATACCAAGGCAAGCAGCAAGGCAAAAAAAGTCAATTGAGATGTTTTCATATATAGTATTATTTTGACATTAAAAGTTAGCAACAAAAGCACAAGACACATCCCAATGTTTTTTAGCGAACTCAGAAATTAGTATTAATTGATTCAATTATTCATTCAGATTTCGTGTTTCTTCTTCAAGCAAGCCTTCAAACTCAGGCAAGGGCCTGTTTTTCTTTTCCTCTTCTGTTTCCACCGTACCATTTTCCCTGATATCGTTGATCAACCATTGCATTTCCATAATTTCCCTACGTTGCGCCTTGATAATTTCATCAGCGAGTTTCCTTACCCGTATATCCTTAATTTGAGCACGATCACTCGTTAAAATAGCTATTGAATGGTGTGGGATCATCCCTTCCATGTAGTCAACACCCGTGACAGTAACCTGACTTCTCACCAAACCAATACCACCGGCAATCAATACGATACCCGACACGATGACCGCTATGTTTGCCCCTCGTTTTTTATACATATTCAGCATAAACAGGAGCATTATAATGATCATGGAACCGGCCATGATCAGCGTCATAAAAAGCCTTGTTTCACTAAACCAGAAGTGATCAATAATTTGATAAGAATTAGTGTACATTAAAAAGAACATTGCCACCATGGCGGTTGCAATCATTGCGAAAAATTTAGCATAGTTGTTGCCGTTTTTTTGATTGTTTTTCATTTTTTTGGTTTTATAAATTAATTGTTATATTCTTAAATAGTTTAAAATCAAAATCCTATAAAAGTCCTACTCATCCAAACGACCTGAATATTTATGGATACTAAGGCCTGTAAGAATGATATAATACGATTTTTCATAATGACCAGTTTTTTATGTCTATAAAAGCTGTTATTTCATTTACTCAAAGTTAATAAAACTGTTATAACTTTTTCATGCCTTTTTATAAGCCAAAAGGCGTAGCGCATTGGCCACGACCACCAAGGTAGACCCCTCGTGAAACGCAACGGCAACCCCTATGTTTGCCCAGCTCAAAATGGTGGCCGGTATCAGAAGTGCCACAACCCCAAGGCTTACCCAAAGGTTCTGCTTGATAATGGCCTTTGCCTTTCTGCTCAGGCCAATGGCAAAGGGCAGGGTTTCTAACTTATCTGCCATTAGGGCAACATCCGCCGTTTCCAGGGCCACATCGCTTCCGGCCGCTCCCATTGCTATGCCCACGGTACTGTTTGCCATTGCGGGCGCATCGTTAACGCCATCGCCCACCATTGCCACCTTGGATTCCTTTTCTTTTAATTCTTTTATAGCATCCACTTTTTCTTCCGGTAACAGGCTGCCCCAGGCATCGGTCAACCCAATTTCTTTCGCCACGGCATCGGCAACCTTTTGATTATCCCCGGTTAGCATTATCATCCGCTTGATACCGATTTCCTTTAATTTTTTCAGTGTTTCCCTGGCTGCTTCCCGTGGGGTGTCCATCAGGGCGATAATGCCGATATATTCTTTGTTCCTTCTTATGAGCATTGTGGTATTTCCGCCCCCTTCGAGTTCACGGACTTTCGTAATTATCTCTTCGGAAGGGGTGCTCTCATCAAGCCCTTCGTACAGGTCGAGGTTACCTATATAGATTTTATCATTGCCAAATGATGCTTTAATCCCTTTACCCAGAACTGCCTCCAAATTAGAGGCATTTGGGATTTCCTCGCCTTCCAGACGCTCTTTTCCATCACGAACTACAGCTTTGGCCAGGGGGTGATCACTAAGACCTTCCACGGCTACTGCTATTTTGAGAAGTTCATTGTCTGAAATATCCCCAAGTGGCACC
>Ga0208471_1000694_pt1 | contig 11227 bp, 7 predicted proteins | sample DeeseametaMP0441_FD_184210 | JGI IMG/M metagenome (GOLD analysis project Ga0208471, IMG submission 184210) | Marine microbial communities from the Deep Atlantic Ocean - MP0441 (SPAdes) | ecosystem: Environmental > Aquatic > Marine > Oceanic | place: East of Rio de Janeiro, Brazil, South Atlantic...
AAAGCTTGTAAATATGAGCAAGCACGATTACGATCTAGAACCTAATGTGCACTTTTCACCTGATGGAAAATGGATTATTTTTAGAGCTAATTTTGAGGGAAGCACTCAAATTTATGCCGTAAAAATAAAAAAACACAAAGCCTAAGAATGAAAAAATTACTTGTACTTAACTTATTATTATTACTAGGAAGCACTGCTTTCGCACAAAACTCTTTTTCGGGATTACCGGAAATGACCAATACGCAAAAACCTTGGACCAGATGGTGGTGGATGGGAAATGCGGTCGATAAAGAAAACCCGCGCGAAAATTTAATTCAACTAAGTGAAGCCGGTATTGGCGGTGTAGAAATTACTCCAATCTATGGGGTGAAAGGAGAAGAAGAAAACTTCATCGATTACCTATCTCCTAAATATATGGAGATGCTAGATTACACTTTGCAAACGGCAGATAGTTTAGGAATGCAGGTCGATATGGTTTTAGGAACCGGTTGGCCATATGGCGGTCCGCAAGTTTCTCAAGAAGATGCAGCAACAAAGCTTATTATCAGGAAATATGAATTAAAGAAAAATGAGCGCATTAAAGAGGAAATTAAGCCGAATGAAAAGGAGGATTATGCAAAGCTGAAAATATGTAGTGGCTTACGGTCATCAAGGAACTTATATCGATTTGACCGATGAGTTAAATGGAGACGAGCTGAATTGGAAAGCCAAAAAAGAACATTTTACGCTTTATGCAGTATTTGTAGGGAAAACTGGTCAAAAAGTAAAGCGTGCTGCTCCAGGAGGTAAAGGTTTTACTTTAGATCATTATTCTAATAAAGCATTTGAAAATTATGTAAAACCATTTGATGAGGTTTTACCACCGTTTGAAAATAGAATCCGAGCGATTTTTAATGATAGTTACGAAGTTTACGGCAGTAATTTTACTCCGGAATTTTTTGAAAAGTTTGAAGAATATCGCGGTTACGATCTAAAAAAACATCTGCCGGAGCTTTTCAGTCCGGTAAGTACAGAACTTGGCAATCGCGTAAAAGGAGATTACCGAGAGACTTTATCAGATTTATTGCTGAATGATTTTAATAAACCGTGGACAGATTGGGCCAACGATTACGGTTTTAAAACCAAACTACAAGCGCACGGTTCTCCGGGAAATTTGATCGATCTGTATGCTTCTGCCGATATTCCTGAATGTGAAACTTTTGGTTCGATGCCTTTCGATATTCCGGGTTTACGCAGAAAAGCTGAAAATATTAGAAATGGCGATGCCGATCCTGTGATGTTGAAATTTTCTTCTTCTGCAGGACATATTGCCGGCCGACCTTTAATTTCTTCAGAAAGTTTTACGTGGTTGCGCGACCATTTTAAAACCGCTTTATCGCAAACCAAACCTGAAGCGGAAGAATTGTTGCTGAATGGGGTAAACCATATGTTTTTTCACGGTACAACCTATTCGCCTAAAAGAGCCGCTTGGCCGGGTTGGAAGTTTTACGCTTCTGTTAATATGAGTCCGAATAACACGATTTGGGAAGACGCACCAGAGATGTTTTCCTATTTAGCAAATGCACAGCGAATTTTACAAGCAGGAAAACCCGATAACGAAGCTTTGGTGTATTGGCCTATTTACGATGTGTATAACAGTCAGTTAAAAAATAAATTGTTTTTTCAGTTTAAAATCCATTCGTTAGAAGAATGGTTACACGGCACTTCTTTTTACGAAATTAGTACCGATTTAATGAGTAAAGGCTACGGTGTAGATTTTATTTCTGATGCTTTTATTACTGAAGCTAACGTGAAAAACGGAGAACTGCAATTGCCGGGTGGTAACTTTAAAGCTCTTGTCGTTCCTGAGGCAAAATATATTCCTTTAGAAACCCTGAAAAAATTACTTCAGCTTAAAAAAGAAGGAGCTAACATTATCTTTAAAGCTTTACCTAAAAGTGTTCCCGGTTTTAAAAATTTCCGTAGTAAAGAAAAAGAATTGGTTTACTTATTAAAGTCAAATCAAATAAAACCGCAGCAAAATATCGATGAAGCTTTACAAAAGGCAAACGTAATGCCTGAAAGTTTTGTGAATACCGGTTTAAAATATATTCGTCGAGAATTAAACGGAGAGAAACTTTACTTTTTAGTAAATCATACTGCTAAAAAAGTAGATGAATTTATTCCTATTCAGTACCGGACTAACCAAGTTACTTTATTCGATGCACAAAGAAATACTAAGGGAAAGGCTCAAATTCAACAAGAAGGAAAAGTGACAAAAGTTTGGGTTCAGTTAGAACCGGGAGAAAGCATTTTCTTAAAAACAGGCGTTGAAAATGATATTGAAGATTGGTTGTATGTGGAAGAAGAAGCAAAAGGTTTTGAACTTACCGGAACTTGGAAAGTAGACTTTTTAAGAGGTGGTTCAAAATTACCCGCTTCTGCAGCAATGCAAACTTTAAATTCTTGGACAAGCTTAGGAACAGATGCTGAAAATTTCTCGGGAACCGCAAGCTATGAGCTTGAATTTGATTCGCCTAAATCAAACGTAAATCTTTGGAAATTAGATTTAGGAGAAGTTCGTGAAAGTGCTAAAGTTTGGTTGAACGGAGAATATGTAGGGAGTAGCTGGTCGATTCCGCATCATTTAATTTTAAAGAATCTAAAAGAAAAAAATAATACACTTCGTATAGAAGTGACCAATTTACCGGCCAATAGAATTCGAGCCAAAGAGAATCGTGGAGAAGAATGGAAAATTTTCTACGAAATCAATATGGTGAATAAAGATTATAAAGAATTTGATGCTACAAAATGGGAGGTAACTCCATCTGGATTAGTGAATCCTGTAAAATTAATTCCGCTTAAAAAGAAATAACTTATATAAAATGAAGAGATTATATTTTGCTTTTGTATTACTATTTGTTTCAACGATATCGATTGCGCAATCTACTGTTGATAGAAAACAAGTCTTAGAAGAAATGATGTTGGCTAACCAATATTTTATGGATAAATGGCCAGATACCGGTAAAACCATAATTACCAATAAAGAACGGCCAAGTAATATCTGGACGCGTGCGGTTTATTATGAAGGTTTAATGGCTTTGCACGAAATTTATCCTAAAGAAGAGTTTTACCAATATGCCTTAGATTGGGCAAATTCTCACGAATGGGGATTTAGAAGTGGAAACACAACCAGAAATGCCGATAATTATTGCGCAGCGCAAACCTATATCGATTTGTACAATTTACAACCCAATCCTGAAAAGTTAAAAAACACTCGCTCGTGTATGCAAAAGTTTTTATACACGCCACAGAACGATGATTGGGATTGGATCGATGCCATACAAATGGGAATGCCAGTTTTTGCAAAAATGGGCGTATTAGATAATGACGAACGTTATTTTGAGAAAATGTACCAGATGTATATGGCTACACGAAATGAAATAGGAGATAACGGACTTTATAATGAAGAGGACGGACTTTGGTGGAGAGATGCAGACTTCGACCCACCTTACAAAGAACCTAATGGGGAAGATGCTTACTGGAGCCGCGGTAACGGTTGGGTAATTGGAGCCTTAGCAAAAACCTTAGCGATAATTCCGGAAGACGCTCCGCATCGCAAGCAATATATCGACGATTTAAAAGAAATGGCTGCTGCTTTAAAAAAAGTACAACGTAAAGATGGTTTTTGGAACGTAAGCTTGCATGATAAAAAACATTTTGGCGGAAAGGAATTATCAGGAACCGCACTGTTTGTTTACGGGATGGCTTATGGCGTTAATAACGGTTTTTTAGATCGAGATGAATATTTACCGGTTATTCTAAAAGGTTGGAATGCAATGGTGAAAGAAGGTTTACACGATAATGGCTTTTTGGGTTATTTACAATCTACCGGAAAAGAGCCAAAAGACGGTCAGCCACTTTCTTATGATAAAATGCCAGACTTTGAAGATTACGGTTTAGGTTGCTTTTTGCTAGCAGGAAGCGAAGTATATCGATTAGAATTTTAAAAATTTTTATTTGATTTTTTAGATTTGGTTTGAAGCCCTGTTTTTCTACGAAGAGAACAGGGCTTTTTTGTATAAAAAAACCTTCAGTTCATTTGAACTGAAGGTTTTGAATTTTTAAAAATTAAAGACTTTTATTCTACTATTAATTTTTCGGTTTTTATAGTATTTCCTTTTTTAAACTGAAGAAGGTAAATTCCCGAAGCTAAAGAAATTTCAATTTGATTTTGCCCTTCTTGTAAAGTTTTAGAGAAAACTTCTTTTCCGGTTAAATCGACAATACGAACTTCTTCCAATAACTGCTCGTTATTAATAAATAGTTGCTGTTGAACCGGATTAGGGTAAAATGAGATCTGTTCGAATTCTTGTTCGTTTACAACTAAGCTTTCGCAGCCAACAGGATCGTAAAGTACTTCCCCTAAACTATTATCATCGGCTTGATGAAAAATTACACTTTCAGCATCGGCTAAAGTGTTTACTTGACCTTCGATCCAGCAGTTGTGTAATGCCGTAATGGTGTATGGAGTGTTATTGTATAAAGCATAAGTATTTCCGCTATTACCATTGTTAGCAAAAACATTTCCGCCGGGATTGTCTTCGTTATCACCTAGATTGATGGAAGCTTCACCAATAACAGTAATTCCCCATAAATTTCCACGAATTTCATTGTTGGTCGCCACAACTTCTTGCGTGTTAGAAGATGAATTCAAAGAAATACCGCTTCCGCCAAGGTTTGGGGCTCCTTGTGTGTCGTTATTTTCGATCACATTATTTCGAATGTATGCGAAAGAATTTCCGCCAACTACAGTAATTCCGTAGCGATTATTAGTAATCGTATTATCATCGATAATAGTTCTAATTTCACCACCGGTTAAATTGGCAACTGCGATCCCGCCAACTTGGTCGAGTGTTGGATCTCCAATAATGATGTTTTGCGTAATTTTTAGAGTATCAATTCCCGATGGTCCCATATTAATTTGTGGTCGGTTTTGATTACTTTGTCCGTTACCTTCTAAATAATTCCCGTTAATAATTGCTGATACCTCTTGATTAGCTCCGGAAGCAACTGCCGGTAAATCGTTTTCTAAAAAGGTGTTGTTTTCGATAATTGGTGAGCCGTAAGAAACAGAAACTACCGCTCCGGTAGCTGCTCCAATCACATTATACGCTAAATGACTATTGGTAAGCGAAAAGTTTGGCGTAAGCACTCGCAAACCACCACCATTTTTAATGACGGTATGGTTAATGCTAATTTGAGAATCATTTTCAAATCTAAATCCTTCGTAAGGCGTTAAACTATCGGTTGCAGTGATCACCATTTCGCCACTAGACGGATTACTGCTGAAGCTACCATAAACTTGAATAAGAACATCCTGGTTTACATATAAAGAATCTGCAGCATCAAATGTAAAGGAATCGTTTTCGGAAATAATTAAATCTTCTGTAAGCGTATAGTTTGTACCATTAAATGTAAGCGGAGAAGCAGTTGCATTTAATAAATCGTGCATTGTCCAGCTTACTCCGGTGTCTGGAGTAGTAAATTGTGCTTTTGCGCCCAAAAAGCATAAAAATGCCAATAGGCTGAGGGAGAGTTTTTTCATAAGATTATTTATTGGATTATAGTAATTACTAGATAAATATAAGCCTTTGGTATTGAAAATAGAAAAGGCTAGAAATAAAAAAAGCTTCTCGATAAGAGAAGCTTTTTCTGGTGCGGGCGGAGAGACTCGAACTCTCACACCTCGCGGCACTAGATCCTAAGTCTAGCGTGTCTACCAATTCCACCACGCCCGCATAAAACTTAGCAACAAACTTAGGACGGTTTGCTAAGCGGATGCAAATATAAATAAACATTTCAATATTCAAAGAAAGTATATCATAAAATTTCAGTTTTCAAAACATGTTGGTATCTTGGCATTTCAACAAATAAAAAAATGATCTCATGAATAAGAGCAAAGCTTATATAGAAGAGCATAAAGATCGCTTTTTGCAAGAATTAATAGAACTGCTTAAAATCCCATCGATAAGCGCAGATTCTGCTTATAAAGATGATGTCTTAAAAACCGCAGAAGCTGTAAAAGAACGTTTAGCAGAAGCAGGTTGTGAACTAACAGAAATTTGTGAAACTCCGGGTTATCCTGTGGTTTACGGAGAGAAAATTATCGATAAAGATTTACCAACGGTCTTGGTTTACGGGCATTACGATGTGCAACCGCCAGATCCTATCAATTTATGGGATTCACCTCCTTTTGAACCGGTCATTAAAGAAACCGAAGCTCATCCTGAAGGAGCTATTTTTGCACGTGGCGCTTGCGATGATAAAGGGCAAATGTACATGCACGTAAAAGCTTTAGAGTACATGGTGAAAAACGACGATTTACCGTGTAACGTAAAGTTTATGATCGAAGGAGAAGAAGAAGTAGGAAGTGAAAATTTAGGCTGGTTTATTGAGCGTAATCATGAGAAATTAAAAAATGACGTGATCTTAATTTCAGATACAGGAATGATCGCTAAAGATACCCCTTCAATAACTACAGGTTTACGTGGTTTAAGTTATGTTGAAGTAGAAGTCACAGGCCCTAACCGCGATTTACATTCTGGTTTGTATGGTGGCGCAGTTGCCAACCCGATCAACGTGTTAACGAAAATGATCGCTTCGCTTCACGATGAAAACAAGCACATTACCATTCCCGGCTTTTATGACAAAGTGGAAGAACTTTCTCCAGAAGAACGCGCGAAAATGGGAGAGGCACCCTTCAGCTTAGAGAAGTATAAAAAAGCGCTAGACTTGAATGATGTTTACGGAGAAGAAGGTTACACAACGAATGAAAGAAACTCGATTAGACCAACACTAGATGTAAATGGTATTTGGGGTGGTTATATTGGTGAAGGAGCTAAAACCGTGATTCCAAGTAAAGCTTTTGCGAAAATTTCGATGCGTTTAGTACCTCATCAAGACTGGAAAGAAATTACAGAACTTTTCAAAAAACATTTTGAAAGTATAGCGCCAAGCGGAGTTACTGTTGAAGTAAAACCACATCACGGTGGGCAAGGTTATGTGACGCCAATCGACGGGATCGAATACCAAGCTGCCAGTGAAGCTTATCAAGAAGTTTTTGGTAAAGAGCCAATTCCGCAACGAAGCGGAGGAAGTATTCCTATTGTTTCTTTATTTGAAAAAGAACTAAAAAGTAAAACTATTTTAATGGGCTTTGGGTTAGATACCGACGCTATCCATTCACCAAACGAACATTTTGGAATCTGGAATTATTTAAAAGGAATTGAAACTATTCCTTTCTTCTATAAACACTTTGCAAGACTAAAAAAATAGTGTTTTTAGTAAAACCTCTTCCTTTTGAAGAGGTTTTTTTCTTTTAATCTAATTTTTAAAAGAAGTTAGTGTTTGGAATAGATATTGATTTATATTTAACCGTTCATAATTAATTGTAGTGTAAATGTCTTATACTAAACTCTTTGTAACCCCATTTTTATTTTTTGTGTCACAGATGTTATTTGCTGATACAAATCTTTTATTTGAAAATGAGATTCCTCAGAGTGATCGACAGCAGATTAATTTTGCGGTGATCGATATTGATGAGGCAGAAAACATTTTCTTTAACGAAAAACCTGTAGAACTTTCTGAGATACCAGCTAAAGTTAAAGCGGTGGTCGATAAGTTTAAAGAAAAAGGCTTTGAGGTGAATTCTTTGACCATCAAGGCTTTTGATAAAACTCCTTATTATTTGATCGATAAAATTAAAGCTGAAGTAAGGAAAACGACCATTACTTATATAGATGTGCAAATTCGGAAACAGGTGAGCGTTAAAAAGGTTTCTGAAGAAATGCTTGAGCGTTACAATAATTTAATTAAAACTTGGAAAGAGCAAGCCCCGGAAGATCGTGTTTATAGCCGTGAGAATATTGAGTTTGTAATTGAAGTTTCTAGTAAAATGGATTTTAATCAGATGATCAAAGCACAGAAATTACCCGGTTTTCTTCCTAATGTTGAAGAATTAGATACCATTAATTAGTCTTTTTTCTTCTCTTCCTGAAAAGCATCTTTAAATTCAATATCTTCATCTACTTGTCCTTTAAATGCGGAAATCCAAGCATTCTTGAAAATATTAAAAAAAGTTGGCCAAATTTTAGTTTTAGTTGAATTTAGATCACCTTCAATGGGAGCTTTGGTCGCTAGAGTGTCGGTTCCTTGATTTTCCAGAATAAATTTAAAAACGCCTACAAATCCTTCCCAAAGTGTTTTTAAAAATCCATCATCTTTTCCAATTAATTTGGTGTCTTTCAATAAGGGTTTAACGTAGCCTTTTAAATAACCATCGGAAATGGCAAATTCAGTAAAAACTCCTAAAGTTCCCTCTTCAAAATCAAGTCCGGCGTAATAATTTGTAAAGTCGTTCAAAGCGGTTACACTTGCATTTTCTAAAGAAAGTGAAACATCCATATCGGGTATTTCTTTAATTAAGTTAATTCTGGCGTCTAACTTAAGTTTTCCGTTACCAATACTGGTTCCGGTCGCGGTAACCGGTGAAGGCAACGTGCGTTCGGTCTGTCTTACATTTCTTAAGTTTTGAGCGCTTAAACGCAAATCGTTGATGTATAAATCTATGTTTGGTTCGGCTTGTAATTGTACAAAACCCAACTTTCCATCATATACTTCAAAATGGTTAACATCTAACGGAACTAAATCTGTGAGCGCTTTGGTCCAATCTTCTTTATCGGGTTCTTCTTCAGCAGTTTTTTCTTGATCTTCAAAAACATAGATCACTTCCGGACTTTGCATCTCGATCTCACTTACAATCTTTCCTTTAAAAAGTGAGCTCCATTCAATAGAAATATCGGTCTCCGGAAAATTAAGAAAAGGTATTTCTGTTTCTGCGGTTTTCTTGTTGAGGTAAAGCCCTTCGATTGTGTAAGCGCCTCGAATTAAAGAAAGATCAATATCTTCAACTTGACCGTAATAACCGGGAATATCAGCCAGAACTTTGTTGACATAGTTTTTAATAAGCGTTGGTAAATACAGTCTAAACGCTATAAGAATAACAATAATAGTGATTGGTAATAGATACCTTTTTTTCTTATATCTTTTTTTAGGTTTAGACTTACTCATTGCTTTTATTTTAAGCTAATTTGTAAGTTTTTTCTGTTATTCTAGGTTAACGAAGTCATAAAAACGTAAACAATAGTCAAGCTAAAGTGCAAGATTCTTGAAAGACCTATTTTTCAAAATATTAGTAAATACTGTTATTGTTTCATTAATAAGGATATTCTTATGAGTAAATGTGTCTACATTTATTTCAAAATCAAGAAAAAACTTATTATTTGAAAATAAATACCTCTATAAGAGAACAACTTCAGGTTTCCAATTCTATTTTGGAAACGATAGGAGACACCCCATTGGTAAAATTGAAGCATATTCCATTGAATTCCACATGTGAAGTCTTTGCGAAACTTGAAAGTTTTAATCCTAGCGGTAGTATAAAAGATCGAACTGCTTACAATATTCTTCAAAAAGCAATTGAAGCTGGAGAACTAAAAAAAGGAGATACGGTGATCGAGTCTAGTTCGGGCAATATGGCTATTGGTCTTGCACAAGCTTGTTTGTTACTAGATTTAAAATTAATTGTAGTTGTAGATCCTAAATTAAATAAAGCTACAGAGCAGTTACTGCAAACCTATGGGGCTACTATCGAAATGGTTACAGAACCGTTAGAAGAAGGAGGATTTCTAGGCGCTCGTTTAGCCAAAGTAAAAGAATTACTCAAAACGACTGAAAATAGTTTTTGGAGTAATCAATATGGGAACCTCAATAATCCGCTTACACATCAACAGACCACAAAAGAAATTTATGAAGCTTTAGCGGGAAATCTGGATTACCTTTTTGTAGCAACTAGTACTTGTGGTACTTTAATGGGATGCGCAAGTTATATAAAAGAGCATCATCCGAAAACAAAAGTCATCGCTGTAGATGCCGTAGGAAGCGTTCTTTTTGGAGGAGAAGCCGGACCTAGAAATATACCGGGGCACGGTGCTGGAGTAAATTCTCAATTTTTGAATGAAAATTATATTTACGATTTTATTAAAGTGAATGATCTTGAATGTGCGATGGGTTGCTGGGAGTTGCTAAAGAAAGAAAGCATTTTAGTAGGTGGTTCTTCGGGTGCTATTATTAGTGCTTTCCATAAGTATGAGTCTCAATTAGAAGAAGGAGCTCGTTGTGCACTTTTGTTGAGTGACGGCGGAAATAGGTATTTAGATACAATTTACAACCAAGAATGGTTATTAAAAAATATTCCCGGAGTTTATGATTCGCTAACTCCTATTGGCGGTTGGAAAATTAAACCTGCTTCAGAATTTTCTGTGGCGATTATTGGTCTTGGTCCAAAAGGTTTATATGGTTTAGAGCGTTTATTGGCTACTATTAAAGCTTCTAAAATCGAAAATCAAATCCATATTCATCTGTACAATAAAAATCATTTTTTTGGAGCGGGAGATGTTTATAAAACTAATCAGCCTAGTTATTTGAAAATGAATTTTGCAAATGAAAAAATAGACATTCGTCCAAAATCTAAACCTGAGCCAATCACAAATCGGTTATCAAGTTATGTAAGTTGGCTAAGTGAATATTTAGGTGAAGAAGAAAGCTCATTGTTAAAGAAATTTTCATCACGCAGCACCGTGGGTAAATATCTTTCTTATTGTTTTGAAATTTTAGTAGCAGAAGCTCCTAAAAATGTAAAATTCCATGAACACACAGAAGAAGTAATTGATATTTCTAAAAGAGGAGAATTATTGAAAATTGAAACTTTATCTTCTTCCGAGAAAAAAGAAATAGTAATAGTTAACCATCTATTGTTAACCACAGGACACGCAGGTAATCGAACTTCGAGTTTAGAAAAAGAAAATACTTCATACATTAATTTTATATATCCCGTATCTAAAAAATTTTCTCCTGTTCAAGCAAATTCAGTGGTAGCGATAAAAGGGATGGGATTAACTTTTATAGATGCCGCTTTAGCCTTAACAGAAGGTAGAGGAGGAAGTTTTTTAGGGAAAGCTGAAGAAATGCGCTATATAAAATCTGGCGACGAACCTCAACTTATCTATCCTTATTCCAGATCTGGTGCGCTTATGATTCCAAGAGTAGGAGAGATGCCCGCTTCACCGTCCTTGCGGTTTTTTACTGCTGAAAATGTTCAGAAACTAAAAAAGAATGATTCCTATAA
>Ga0208471_1000704_pt1 | contig 11137 bp, 9 predicted proteins | sample DeeseametaMP0441_FD_184210 | JGI IMG/M metagenome (GOLD analysis project Ga0208471, IMG submission 184210) | Marine microbial communities from the Deep Atlantic Ocean - MP0441 (SPAdes) | ecosystem: Environmental > Aquatic > Marine > Oceanic | place: East of Rio de Janeiro, Brazil, South Atlantic...
TTTATTGTGATTCAATTTCTTCCCAGTCGCCTTCATACAAAATTTCAATAGTTGCACTTGGTTTTCTATTCGCAATTTTTCTCTGTCTATCTTGTAAATAAAGACTTTTAACTGATGCGTAAAAATCAATTGAATTCTTTTCTAAATTTTCAAATGACTCAATGTTTTTTGCTCTAAAATCTATTCCTGTTAAAACTTTTGTTGCTATGTAATCAGATTTATCCAAATATTCGTTGTTGCCATGAACAGAAACATTATAGTAAGGGTCTCCACCTAATACATTCATGAATGAACCGGCTGTATCTCTAATAGTTGATGGTCCTAGTACTGGTAACACTAAATAGCAACCCGAACCCATTCCCCACACTCCAAATGTTTGACCATAATCCTCTTTTTCATATTCAGAAAAACCCATTTTTTTAGCCACATTAAATATTCCAAGAATTCCTACGGTTGTGTTTATTACAAATCTTCCTGTGTTAACTCCTGCAGTTTTAAACTCTCCCTGCAGCACATTGTTTGGTATGGTTATAAGCGAAGAAAGATTAACTAGCACATTGCTCGTTCCAGTTCTAACTGGTGCCGGCAGTACCCTGTAAGCTTTTGCAACTGGTTTGAATATTACTTTATCTAACCCTTGGTTTAGTGCAAAAATTCCCCTGTTTAATCCTTCAAAACAATCTTTAACTGAAGCATCTGATTTTTTAGATAATTCATTTTGGCCATCGCTACCAGCGTATACACTCACTGATAGAAAAGAAGATAAGAATATTAAAATAAGAATTCTTTTCATTGTGCAATTTTTATATTTATATCTTTGGCCAATGTAAATGGATATTTTGTGTGATAAAATCTAGTATATGTTGGGCAAAATTGCATTAAATTACTCTCCAAACTTTACAACTAAAAGAAGAATTAAAAAAAACATTAAATATTTAGTATTTCATTACACTGGAATGAGTAGCGAAAGTAAGGCAATAAAAAGACTAATTGATGAAAACTCAAAAGTAAGCTGCCATTATTTTATAAAAAGAAATGGTCAAATTATATTGATGGTACCAGACTTATATATTGCATGGCATTCAGGACAATCAAATTGGAATAAAGAAAATTCTTTAAATAGGAATTCAATTGGAATTGAAATTTCGAATAAAGGTCATCAGTTTGGTTATCAAAAGTATTCAAAGGCTCAAATACTGTCTTTAATCAATTTATCTAAATATTTAATTAAAAAATATAGTATTAAAAAAAGCAATGTTCTAGGTCATTCAGATATAGCATTTGATAGAAAAAAAGATCCAGGGGAAAAATTTCCATGGAAACTATTAGCACGTAAAGGAATTGGTATTTGGCACAATATCAATCAAAAAAAATTAAGAAAATTTAGAAAACAAAAGATTTACCTTGATGATAAAAAAAAAATTAAGGATTTTTTTAGAAAAATTGGTTATTTTACAAATAATCTATCAAGCAGAAGCTATCCCAAGTTAACAAAATCTTTTCAGAGAAGATTTAGACAAGAATTAGTTAATGGCAATATAGATAAAGAATGCGTGATAATTGCTAAAAAACTTAGCAAATTATATAGTTAATTTTCCTTGAAAAAAAAAAAATAAACAATAGTTTAGTTATGCCAGATAAATGACTTATCGCTTTAATAAATTTTAAAGAGGAAAGTCCGGGCTCTACAAAGACACGGTGCCAGTTAACAGCTGGCGGGGGTAACCCCAGGGACAGTGCCACAGAAAATAAACCGCCTAATCAAGGCAAGGGTGAAAAGGTGTGGTAAGAGCACACCGGCTGGTTGGCAACAAACAGCGCATGGAAAACCCCACCGAGAGCAAAACTGAGTAGAGATGACATTGTTGAAAAACTAAAAGCAGTCTTTGGCTAGTCATCAGGGTTAGTTGCTTGAGCTCGAGAGCGATCTTGAGCCTAGATAAATGATAGGTTTAAATGACAGAACCCGGCTTATAGTTTATCTGGCAAACTCACTTACATTATTAAATTATTTTATATTGATTTTCTGTGTTTGGTTCATTGACTGAACCATTTTTATTCTAGTTTTCTTATATAGATTGGTTTTTTCAAAAAATAATTAGTCTTACAATATCTGGTAGCTATCCAAATATTATTGACTAATCAGCTATAATTAGTGATTGACGTAAACCCATAAAATCCCATATATTCCCAAATATGATAATATAGGAATTTATGAATTATGTTTTTATCTACCTACGAAAACAAATTAGACCAAAAAGGAAGGGTGTCTGTGCCAGCTTCTTTTAGATCTTATTTATCAAATTTGGGTTACAATGGTGTGATTTGCTATCCATCATTTAATAATCAATGCATAGAGGCATGGCCACAAGACAGAATAGAAAAAATTTCAAATGCAATAGATCATTTAAATCCCTTTGAGGAGAAAAAAGATTATTTTGCAACATCAATTTTATCCGCAAGTATTAATTTACAGTTTGATAGTGAGGGAAGAATTTCAATTACATCAAAATTATTAAAACATGCAAAAATTAGAAATAGCATGCTGTTTGTTGGACAAGGAAAGACTTTCCAAATATGGGAACCAACAATTTTTGAAAAATTTAGGGTTACAGCAAGAAAAAAATCTAACATTCATAGAGCAAGCCTTAAATGGGAGCGACAATTTAATAACTAATAGGGGAATAAATGACTATAAACTTTAAAGCACCAGATATCAGAGAGCTAAAACCAAGAATTCTAGTTCTTGGAGTAGGAGGAGCAGGAGGTAATGCAATAAATGAAATGATTGAATCAGGAGTAGAAGGAGTTGAATTTGTTGCAGTAAATACTGATGCCAAGGATTTAAAAACAAGTAAAGCAAATGCAAGAATTCAGATAGGATTAAATATCACAAAAGGTTTGGGAGCCGGAGCTAAACATGAAATCGGTCAAGCAGCGGCAGACGAATCTTTAAATGATATTGTAGATATACTTAAGAGTTCCAATATGGTTTTTATTACTGCCGGGATGGGTGGAGGAACCGGAACTGGAGCATCTCATGTTATTGCACGTGCTGCTAAAGAGTTAAATATTCTTACAGTTGGTGTTGTTACATTACCATTTTTGTATGAAGCTCCATCAAGAATGAGAAGAGCACAACTAGGTCTAGAGGAACTAAGAAAATATGTTGATACAATAATTGTAATACCCAATCAAAATTTATTTAAAATTGCTAATGAAAAAACAACTTACAAGGAGTCATTTCAATTATCTAATAGTGTTTTAAGACACGGCGTTCAAAGCATAACCGATCTAATGGTTAAAGATGGATTAGTAAATTTAGATTTTGCTGATGTTGAAACTGTTATGAGCTCAATGGGCAAAGCAATGATGGGCACAGGCGAAGCAGAAGGAGAAGGAAGAGCTGCTAAAGCAACGGATCTGGCTCTTAATAATCCATTAATAGATGATTATTCACTAAAAGGAGCCAAAGGTTTGTTAATAAATATAACTGGCGGTGAAGATCTAACTCTTTTTGAAGTAGATGAAATTACAAATAAAATTAGAGCTGAAGTCGATCCGGAAGCAGAAATAATAAATGGATCAATTATTGAACCTGCCTTAGAAGGAAAGATTCGTGTTTCAATAGTTGCAACTGCTTTAGATGGTCAACAACCAGAGTCAAAATCAGTAATTAATATGGTTCATAGAATTCAGAACAGAAATTCAGGTTATTCTGATTTTTCTAATACAGTAGCATCTCCAATAACTGAGGGAGCAACTGCACTAAAATTAGAAAATGAGGTGCAGCAAGAAACTATGACCGAGGCAGAGCAACCAATTATTTCTGATGAAACTATAAATGAGAGTATTTTAGAAGAAACTAAGCTAGAAGATGAACCACATGTTGATATGCAAGAACAAGAAAGTGTTTCTAATGGTTTAGAAAATTTTGAAATTGAAGAAGAAACACCAGAGTTATTCAATTCGAAGAACAATGAAAACGAGAACCTTGATAACGAATTTACATCATTTGACAATTCTGAAAGTTCAGAAAAAGAGGATAATTTAGAGATTCCGGCATTTTTGAGAAGACAAAAAAATTAATGGTCTTCGAAAAAATAAATGAGCGCCACCATAAATCTGGAAAAAGAAAAACATTTTCCAGTACTGATAGATGAATTAGTCAGCATTATTTCCCCTCTTTATGGTGGCACATTTATTGACTGTACATTTGGCCAAGGCAGTTGTTCAAAAAAAATTTTAGAGTATAAAAATAATAAAATTATAGCCTTAGATCGCGATACAGATACATTTAACAACGCAAATTGGTTTAAAAAAAAATATAAAGACCGTTTTTACTTTGAGAATATAAAATTTAGCGAAATTGATAAAATAAAAATAAATTTAGAAAATCTCAAAGCAATTATATTTGATCTTGGTTATTCATTAAATCAAATTAAAGACCCTAAAAAAGGACTTTCGTTTAATAGTACCGGTAAGCTTAATATGAAAATGGGGTTAAATGATTTTTCAGCTGATGAAGTTATAAATTTTTTAGATCAAAAAAGTCTTGAAAAGATATTCAAATTTTTTGGAGAAGAAAACAAACATAAATTAATTTCAAAAAAAATTGTAGAGTTAAGAAAAATTAAAAATCTAACTACAGAAGATTTGGTTAAAATTATAAATAGTGTAAAAAGAAAAAATAATTCTAAAATCCACAATGCAACAAAAGTTTTTCAAGCTTTAAGAATTTTTGTTAATCAAGAAATTAGTGAATTAATTTATGGCCTGATAAATAGTTTTAAAATACTACCGATAGGGGGAATAATTGTCGTTGTCACATTTCATTCAATTGAGGATAAAATCGTAAAATTTTTTTTTAAAAATTACTCTGAAAATAAAAATGCTTCACGGTATTTACCCAATAATTTACAACACAAAAAATTATTTAAGTTAATTGAAAAAAAACCAATTTTACCAAGTTTAAAAGAAACAAAAATAAATCCTCCTTCAAGATCCGCCAAATTAAGATATGCAATTAAAATTGCTGACAAAGGAGATTTTATAGAATTCTTGAAAAAATTTGATTATTTAATTGAAATTGAAAATTTAAATAAACAACTATGAAGAGAATCGTATTAATATTTTCTATTTTAGTCCTAATTTTAGCAACTACTGTAACTAAGCACTCTACAAAAAAAATTGATAAAGAAATCTTTAATTTAAAAGAAGATATAAGGTTTTTAACAGATCAATACGAATTGGTTTTACTAGATTATAATTATCTTAGCTCCCCCAAAAAGTTACTTGAATACCAACAAAAATTTTTTGAAAATGAACTTGTTCCAGTGGATATACAAAATTTGAATCAAATAAAATTCAATAATAAAAAAGTTTTCATAAAAAAATTAATTGAAAATAGCGAAAATTAACATGGAAAAAAAAAATGAAACTAATTTAATTTTAGAAGATTATAAAACCCATTTTTATTATAAAAAATCAAATTTAAATATTTCTTTCAATAGGGTTACATTTATTTTTTTTGTATTTTTAGTTATATCTATAATTTTTTCTTCAAAAGCACTATATCTAGGTTCTCTTAAGAAAAATGAAAACAATATTGAAGTAGCAAAACTAGATTATAGAGCAAGCCTAATTGATAGAGACGGGAATATACTTGCAAAGACAGTTATTACTACCAATGTTGGAATTAATCCTAATCTAGTTATTAATAAAGATAAACTATTAATTAATTTAAAACTAATTTTTCCAAATAAAAATTATAAAAAAATCAAAGAAAAATTAAATGGAAAAAAGTTTTTTTATCTTCAAAAACAGATTAGTTGGGATAGGTTTGAGAAGCTAAATCTTTTAGGCGATAAATCAATAATATCTGAAGAAAAAATATCAAGAATCTACCCGCACCGAAGTTTGTTTAGCCATATCATTGGTCAAATAGATGATGATAATAATGGAATTTCAGGAATTGAAAAATTCTATGATTACGAATTAAGGAAAAATAATAAGCCAATCCAATTAACTGTAGACACAGATATTCAATATTTGATTAGAGAAGAGCTTATTAAATCAAAAGAAATTTTTAACAATCTAGGTAGCGCTGCATTATTAATGGATATAAATACTGGAGAAGTTATTTCTTTGGTTTCTCTTCCAGATTTTGATCTTAATAAAAGAGAAACTATAGAAGATTTGAATTATACCAATAAAGTAACTAAAGGAGTTTATGAACTAGGTTCGGTTTTTAAAACTTTAACTTTAGCAGCTGCTTTTGAAAACAACATTGTAGAACCTGATACTAATTTTGAAAAGTTAGAAAAAAAAATTTTTTGTGCAGGAAATCTTATATCGGAATATGATAATAAACTTCCTACTAATTTAACTGCGGCTCAAATTTTGATCAGATCTTCTAACATTGGATCTGTAAGAATTGCACAAAAAGTTGGCTTAGAAAAATACAAAAACTTTTTAAATAAATTAGGAATTTTAAGTAAAATTGAATTTGATCTAGAGGAAGTTGGTCAACCACTAAAATTTAGATGGGGCAAATGTAAATTAGCAACTTCATCATTTGGTCATGGAATTGCTACAACTCCATTGCAGTTAGCTAAAGCTTATTCAATAATTTCAAATGGAGGTTATGAAATTAAACCAACTTTAATTAAAAAAGAAAAAAAAAATATTCAGATAAAAAAAATACTTAAATATGAAGTAAGTCAAAAAATTAATCCTATTTTAAGAAAAGTTGTTTCTACAAAAGAAGGGACTGCAAATTTTGCAAATATACCCGGATATGAAATAGCTGGTAAAACTGGTACTGCAAATAAAGTAAAAAATGGCATTTATACCAAAGATAAAATCAATACTTTTGTTTCAATTTTTCCATTTTCAAATCCAAAATTTGTTTTATTAGTTTTACTTGATGAACCAAAACCAAATAAAGAATATGTTTATACTCTATCGAGCGGACAAAAATATAAAGGTAATTGGAGAAATACAGCTGGGTGGACCACTGTTCTTATTGCTGGACAAATAATTAAAAATATTGGGCCAATTTTAGCCACAAAATATTAAGAGCTTAATTTATTCTAATGTTAATAAAAGAATATTTTTCAAATATAAAAAAAAATCACTTAAATCATAAATTTTCTGGAATTTCATTCAACAGCAATGAAATTAAAAAAGGATATATTTTTTTTGCAATTAAAGGCAACAAAATTGATGGAAAAAAATATATTAATCAAGCAATTAATAATGGTGCCAAAACAATTATTTCAGATCTTAAATTCCAAGGTTATAAAACAGATGTATTATTCTTAAATAGCAAAAATCCTAGAAAATTACTTTCTGAAACTGCTAACAAACTTTATAACAAAAAACCAAAAAACTTAATTGCAGTTACAGGAACTAACGGAAAATCTTCTGTAGCGAATTTTTTTTTTCAAATTTTAAAGTTAAATAAAAAAAAGGTAGCATCCATAGGAACTTTAGGAGTTAATTCTAACAATTCAAATTTAAATACAAACAATACTACGCTGGATCCAATAAGATTAAATAAAATTTTAGAAAATCATAAAAATAACAACATTGATAATGTTATATTAGAAGCATCCAGTCATGGTTTAAAGCAGCATAGGTTAGATGGATTAAAATTTAATATAGGAATTTTTACTAATTTATCTAGAGATCACTTAGATTATCATAAATCTTTTGAGAATTATTTAAAATCAAAGATGATTTTATTTAATAAATTAATGAATAAATCTTCAAAAATAATTTATGATACTGATATTTTACAATCTAAAATATTAAAAAGTATATCAACAAAAAAAAAATTAAACTCAATAACTATTGGTAAAAAAAATTCTGATTTAAAAATAATAAATCATAGATTCGTCGGCAATGAACAAGAAACAAAGTTCACTTTTAATAATAATACTTATTCATTTAAAACTGGTCTCATTGGCAGAATACAAATTAAAAATCTAGTTATGGCAATTATTGCAGCAAACAAAAGCAATTTGCCTATGAAAAAAATAATTAAATCTATAGATAAAATCAAACCTGTTAATGGCAGATTAGAAAAAGTTGGAAACATAAAAAATAATTCTAAAGTTATATTGGATTATGCCCATACTCCAGATGCTTTAAAAACTTGTTTAACAAATTTAAGGGAACAATTTAAATTAAGTAAAGTTTCTATAGTATTTGGTTGTGGAGGTGAAAGAGATAAACCAAAGAGACAAATCATGGGAAAAATAGTAAATGATTTATGTGATAGAATTTATTTAACTGATGACAATCCTAGAAAAGAGAATCCAAAAAAAATCAGAACACAAATTAAAAAAAAGATTAGTAAATTTAAATTATTTGAAATTCCTTCAAGAGAAATAGCTATTTCAAAAGCAATAAAAAATCTTAATTCAGGAGATATCCTCTTAGTTGCAGGAAAAGGACATGAAAATTATCAAGAGTATTTTAAGAAAAATTTTTTTTCAGATAAAAAATGTATTATAAAAAATATTCAATATAAAAATAAAATTTTATTAAAAAATTGGAAGTTAAACATTATAAAAGAAACGTTAAAAAAAATTAAATTAAGCAATAATCAAAAAATTAATTTAGCATCGATTAATTCTAAAGAAATTAAAAAAAATGATATTTTTTTTGGAATTAAAGGAAAAAAATTAGATGGCAATAGATATGCAAATGAGGCAATTAAAAATGGGGCTGCTTTAGCAATAATAGACAAAAATTATGGCGGATTTAATTCAAAAAAAATAAAAGTAAATAACACATTAAATTTTTTATCAAATTGTTCTAATTTGGTAAGAAAAGCATCAAAAATTAAAGCAATTGCAATAACGGGAAGTTCTGGGAAAACTTCACTTAAAGAGTTGCTAAGTCAATGCTTAAATAAAATTGCTTCCACTTCTTATTCCAAGAAATCGTTTAATAATAAATTTGGAGTTCCTATAAGTTTATTTAATATACAGAAAAATAATATTTTTGGAGTTTTTGAAGTTGGAATGGATAAAAAAGGCGAAATAAATCATTTAACAAAGCTCATCATGCCTGATCTAGGTGTAATCACAAATATTTCTTATGCTCATATTAAAAACTTTAAAAACTTATATGAAATAGCTTTAGCAAAATCTGAAATGATAAATAATATTGTCAGCGGGGGATCAATCGTTTTAAATAAAGATGATAAATTTTTTAATTTTTTAAAAAATAGAGCTTTGAAAAAAAAATTAAAAGTAATTTCATTTAGTGAAAAAAATAATGCAGATATACGAATGATTAAAATTACAAGAAAAAAATCAAATTACTTATTAATTCTAAAAATAAGTAATAATATTAAAAAATTTATTATAAAAGAGAGTCTTAAATTTTATATAGTCAACATTCTAGCAACTATTGCTGTAATATCGAATTATACAGATGTCCAAAGTCTTAAAGAAAATTTTTTTTATAATTTTAAAATATCCAAAGGAAGAGGTGATTTTTCAAAAATAAAATTGAACAATAAATCAATTAATATTGTTGATGAAAGTTATAATTCAAATCCTTTATCGCTAGAATTTGCAATTAATAATTTTAATAAAATGAATGTTAGTTCAAAAAGTAAAAACATTTTATTGGGTGATATGTTGGAATTAGGAAAATTTTCAAAAAACCTTCATAGAGAAGCCGCAAAAATAGTGAATAAATCAAAAATAAATAAAGTCTTTGTATATGGAAAAGATATAAAAGAAACTTTCAACAAAATTAAAACACAAAAAAAAGGAAGAATATTAAATAGTAAAAAAGAAATTATAAGTTTAATGAAAAATGATTTAAGAGATAATGATTATCTAATGGTAAAAGCTTCAAATGCTACAGGCTTAAATAACGTGATTTCTCAAATTAAACTAGGACAATTAAATGTTATATAGTTTATTTTCAAACTATATTGATGTTTTTTCTTTTTTTAATGTTTTTAAATATCTGACTGTCAGAACCGGTTTAGCAATGTTCACATCTATGTTTGTTGTTTTTTTAGTGGGAACTCCATTTATAAACTTTTTTTCAGCCAGACAAATGTATAGTCCTATTCGTGAAGATGGTCCAGAGGAACATATTATAAAAAAAATTGGAACACCAACAATGGGAGGAGTATTAATTTTATTAGGACTATTTTCTGGTGTTTTGTTATGGTGCGATTTGTTAAACCCATATATTTGGTTTTTGATATATATTGTTGGTTCTTTTGGTTTACTCGGATTTTATGATGATTATAAAAAAATTAAAGTTAATAATTCTTCAGGCATTTCATTAAAGATAAAAATCATTTCTCAAATAACTCTAGCATTTTTTGGAATCTTAATTTTGATATATTTTGTTGATTCTCCTGAATTAAAAAATTTATATTTTCCTTTCTTTAAAAATTTATTAATTCACTTAGGTTGGTTTTTTATACCTTTTTATATTATTGTTATTGTTGGCTCTTCAAATGCAGTGAATTTAACAGATGGATTAGATGGTTTAGCTACAGTTCCTGTAATACTTGTGGCTGGTTGTTTTGCATTTATAAGTTATGTAACAGGGAATATAGTTTTTTCAGAATATTTACAAATACCCTACATTCAAGACACTGGCGAGGTAGCTGTATTTTGTGGATCTATAATTGGCGCTTGTCTAGGATTTTTGTGGTTCAACGCTCCTCCTGCAAAAATATTTATGGGAGATACAGGATCATTGGCTCTGGGAGGTTCATTAGGAGCTGTAAGTATAATTACAAAGCACGAGATAGTTTTAGCAATTACAGGAGGCTTATTTGTTTTTGAGGCAATTTCAGTAATAGTTCAAGTAATTTCATTTAAACTTACTGGAAAAAGAGTTTTTAAAATGGCTCCCATCCATCATCATTTTGAAAAAAAAGGATGGTCCGAGTCAACAGTAGTGATAAGATTTTGGATTATATCCATCATTCTTGCAATGATAGGACTTGCTACACTTAAATTAAGATAATGCTTGAATTAGCAAATCAATTTAATAATCAAAATATATTAATTTATGGATTTGGAAAAAGTGGGAGAGCTTGTTTCAAATACCTAAGAAAAAATAATAAAATTGAAATTTATGATGA
>Ga0208471_1000708_pt1 | contig 11074 bp, 10 predicted proteins | sample DeeseametaMP0441_FD_184210 | JGI IMG/M metagenome (GOLD analysis project Ga0208471, IMG submission 184210) | Marine microbial communities from the Deep Atlantic Ocean - MP0441 (SPAdes) | ecosystem: Environmental > Aquatic > Marine > Oceanic | place: East of Rio de Janeiro, Brazil, South Atlantic...
GGTATTGGGCAGTTCGATAAAGATCACGGTGACGCCGTGGTCGGGTTCATCCTGCGCGGGACCGACATTCGCACCCAAAGCGTTGCGGTATTGATCCGCAGCGGCCTCAAGGTCCGGCACGGCGATGGCTACGTGGTTTAGGCGACCGATCATCATTCTTCTCCCTCAAATCAACATTTGCCCCGGTTTATGGGCTGCCGCTGCCGCAAGAGCAATGCGTCACGTTAACACCGTATTAGCGAAGCGCGCCTAACCATAGGTCACCCACAAAGCATAACGGAGGAATCATGGATACGCTTGAACATCAGGCCCAAAGCCTGCCCGCCCCCACGGCCGACCGCCCGCTTTTGGGCCTTACGGTTCTGGTGATCGAAGACAGCCGCTTTGCCTGCGAGGCGATGCGCCTGCTCTGTCTCCGCTCTGGCGCGCGGATCAGACGAGCCGACAGCCTGCGCGCGGCGCGGCGGCATTTGCAGGTCTACCGCCCGTCGATCGTGATTGCCGATCTGGGGTTACCAGACGGAAACGGCATTGATCTGATTGCGGAACTGGCACAATCGCAGCCCCGCGTGGATGCGCTACTGGCGATTTCGGGGGAGACCCACCTGGCGGCGGATGCGCTGGCCGCAGGGGCAGACCGTTTCATGAGCAAACCGTTGCAGTCTTTGTCACAGTTTCAACAGGTCGTGCTGGCCGCCCTGCCCCAGCATCACCGTCCGCTGGGGCTGTCCGTGCTTGCCAATGAAACGATCACGCCCGACACTATCGCGTTGCAGGATGACATGGCGCATATGGATGACGTTCTGTCCGGCCCCTGTACGCCTCAGACGCTGGAATATGTCGCGCAGTTTCTGACCGGCGTGGCGCGCAGTGCGCGGGACGCCGCACTGGAACAGGCGGCGACAGCGCTGGCAGCACGCAGTACCTTAGGCCTACCTGCTATCGAAGAACAACGGGTGATCCGGTCGGTCTTGCGCCAACGCCTGATGCGGCAGATCGCGATCTAGTCGCGGATCACGTCAGCGGGTCACTAGACACCCGCACGAGGCTGGTCAGATCGCCCAACCGTTCGCGCTGCTTACCCTCTGCGTCAAAGTTTGCAGGGGAAAGCCACGCTTCGAAGGCTTCACGCAGGCCCGGCCATTCGGCGTCAATCGCCGCAAACCATGCCGTATCGCGGTTGCGCCCTTTAACGACAGCCGCCTGCCGGAAGATGCCTTCGTAGCTGAAGCCCAAGCGTTGCGCGGCACGGCGCGACGGCATGTTCAGCGCGTTACACTTCCATTCATATCGACGGTATCCCGCCTCGAACGCCCATTTCATCATCAGATACATGGCATCCGTCGCCGCCCGCGTGCGCTGCAACGCGGGCCCAAAGGTGATTGACCCGACCTCTATCGATCCGGCCTCTGGCGCGATACGCAGATAGCTTGCCACCCCTTCGATATGCGCTGTCTCTAGGTTCTTGATCGCATAGAAGAGCGGGTCGTCTTTGGTTTCGACCTCGCGCACCCAGCGGTGAAACTGGGCAGAGGATGAGAACGGCCCGTCATACATATAATGCCATAGCTGATCCTGCCCTTCAAAGGCGCGGAACAGCAGGGCGGCGTGGGCCTCGGCGTTCAGCGGTTCAAGCTGGGCGTAGCGGCCCGTCATCACCGTCCGCGGCGGGCGCGGCGGGACGGAGAAATCTGCAACAGGGGCACCAAGTGGGCCGGGGGGCTGGTCATCTTGTTTCATGCGCTTACGTTAAGGCCAAGCGCTCTCAGCGCCAAGACCCGAATGTCATATGACATCACCCAAACTGGAGCGCAGAAAGGTCCTGTTTTTGCCACAAACGCCTGCGAGGCTGATGGCATCCGCAACCACCAACCCACCCACGTCACCCATCCCAAGAGGCACATCATGTTCACCAAACTGCGCCGCATCTACGCCAAGGAAACCAGTTTCGACTGGACCGTCTTTGCGGCAAATGTGGTGGGTGTGGCGATCGTGGCACTGGCTTTTGCCCATGCGCGCGACTTTGGCGCGCAGACCGTGGTAGAGGTTGCGCAAGCCGGTTTCTGAGCCTCGGGCACATGCCATCCCGACATAGACCACCCCCGACACCAACGCGGTTCCATCGCGTTCAAACGAAAAAGCCCGCCTTTGGAATATCCAAGACGGGCTTTTCTATGGGTATGTTGCAGGGCTTAGTCCTGCGGGATGACCCGCAGACCCAGCTCCATCAACTGATCCGACTGTGGTTCGCTTGGCGCGTTCATCATCAGATCTTCGGCGCGCTGGTTCATCGGGAAGAGGATCACCTCGCGGATGTTCGCCTCTTCCGCCAGCAACATGACGATCCGGTCGATACCGGCGGCACACCCACCGTGGGGCGGGGCACCGTATTGGAACGCGTTCACCATGCCGCCGAACCGCTTCTCGACTTCATCCTTGCCGTAGCCTGCGATCTCGAACGCCTTGAACATGATCTCGGGCTTGTGGTTCCGGATGGCGCCAGACACCAGTTCGTAGCCGTTGCACGCAAGGTCATACTGATAGCCAAGCACTTCAAGCGGGTCGCCCATCAGCGCGTCCATCCCGCCCTGTGGCATAGAGAACGGATTGTGTTCAAAGTCGATCTTGCCGGTTTCTTCGTCTTTCTCGTAGATCGGGAAATCGACGATCCAGGCAAAGGCGAAACGGTTTTCGTCCGTCAGACCCAATTCGGCACCGATAACGTTACGGGCACGGCCCGCGACACCTTCGAAGGACTTGGGCTTGCCGCCAAGGAAGAACGCCGCATCGCCAACGTCCAGACCCAGTTGCTGGCGGATCGCCTCGGTACGCTCTGGCCCGATGTTCTTGGCCAGTGGGCCCGCTGCTTCCATGCCACCTTCAACCTCACCGGCTTTCAGCTTGGCTTGGGCTTCTTTCACCGTGATGCCCAGTTCCTGTGCCACGCTGTCGGCGGTTTTCTCGCGCCAGAAGATATAGCCCATGCCGGGCAGCCCTTCTTTTTGCGCAAAGGCGTTCATGCGGTCGCAGAACTTGCGGCTGCCGCCTGTGGGCGCGGGAATGGCGCGGATTTCGGTGCCTTCCTGTTCCAGCAGTTTCGCGAAGATCGCAAAGCCGGAGTCGCGGAAATGGTCGGACACGACCTGCATCTTGATCGGGTTGCGCAGGTCGGGCTTGTCAGAGCCATACCACAGCGCCGCATCTTTATAAGAGATTTGCGGCCATTCCTGATCCACCGCCTTGCCGCCGCCGAATTCTTCGAAAATGCCGGTCAGCACGGGCTGGATGGTGTCGAACACGTCTTGCTGTTCGACAAAGGACATCTCGAGGTCGAGCTGGTAGAAATCGGTGGGCGACCGGTCAGCGCGCGGATCTTCGTCGCGGAAACAGGGCGCGATCTGGAAATACTTGTCAAAGCCGGACACCATCAGCAGCTGTTTGAACTGCTGCGGGGCCTGCGGCAAAGCGTAGAACTTGCCCGGGTGCAGACGCGACGGCACGAGGAAGTCGCGCGCCCCTTCGGGGGAAGACGCGGTGATGATCGGCGTCTGGAATTCTTTGAAGTTCTGTTCCCACATGCGCTTGCGGATCGACGACACAACATCGGACCGCAGCACCATGTTGTCCTGCATTTTTTCGCGACGCAGATCGAGGTAGCGATAGCGCAGGCGGGTTTCCTCGGGGTATTCCTGATCGCCAAAGACCTGCAAAGGCAGTTCTTTCGCGGGCCCCAGCACTTCGATGTCGCGCACGAAAACTTCGATCTCGCCGGTGGGGATCTTGGTGTTGACCAGATCGGCGTCGCGGGCCTTTACCTCGCCATCGATGCGGATACACCATTCGGACCGCACCTTTTCCACCTCGGCAAAGACGGGGGAATCAGGGTCGCACAGCACTTGGGTCATGCCGTAATGGTCGCGCAGGTCGATAAACAGGATACCACCGTGGTCGCGCACACGGTGCACCCACCCGGACAGGCGAACCTTGTCGCCAACGTTTTCCTTGCTCAGATCGGCGCATGTATGGCTGCGATATGCGTGCATGACGGGTCCCTTTCGAGGGCTAGAATTGTTCGGGGCAGGTACACCGTTTGGGGCCGCGGAAGTCAAGAGTTTCCCGTAAAAACGGCACAAACCGCGGGTAAAACCCCCGCGTTAAACCATAGGGCTGAAAATAGATGGGCCGCCTGCTCCTCCCAAAGCAGACGGCCCTTCCCGCGCGACGTTGATGATCCTCTTACAGGACCAATACATCAAGCGGCGGAAACCCGTTAAAGCCGACCGAACTGTACGAGCTTGTGTAAGCGCCGCAGTTCTTGATCATGACTTTGTCACCGTCCCTTAGGTCAAGTGGAAGGTCAACCGGATTTTTTTCATAAAGCACATCGGCACTGTCGCAGGACGGGCCAGCAAGCACACAGGGGCCGACGGGCTTGCCGTCATGCGGGGTCACGAACTGATAGCGGATCGCTTCGCCCTCGGTTTCGGCCAGACCGGAAAAACGCCCGATATCCAGATACACCCAACGGCGCGCCGCCTCTGCCGATTTGCGCGACACCAGCAACACTTCGGCCGCGATATGCCCTGCCTCTGCGACCATGCCGCGGCCCGGCTCTGCCATCAGGACAGGAATCTCGCCAAAGCGTTCCTTGACAGCGGCAACGACTGCGGCGGCATAGCCGCGCGGCGCATCCACCGGATCACCGTGATAGGCAGGAAAACCGCCGCCGATGTTCAGCAGTTGCAGGTCGTGCCCTGCTTCTTTCGCGGCGTGCCATAGCGGGGCGACCTGATCCAGAACGGGGTGCCAGTATTCGGCGCGACGGGTTTGCGAACCGACGTGAAACGACAGACCATAAGGCACGAGACCCACGGATTTGGTGTACTCCAGCAGGCTTGGCAGCAGCGAGCCCGCGCAGCCGAACTTGCGGGTCAGCGGCCAGTCCGCCATGGAATTCTCGACGATCAGACGGATATAGACGCGCGCGCCGGGGGCGTGCTCTGCGATTTTGTCGAGCTCTGCCTCGCAGTCGGCGGCGAACATGGTCACACCGATGGAATGGGCAAAGGCAATATCAACGCCGCGTTTGATGGTGTTGCCGAAAGAGATTTTCGCAGGATCCGCCCCTTGGGACAGACACAGCTCGATCTCCTGACGCGACGCCGCATCAAAGCCCGAGCCGCGTTCGACCAGCATACGAATGATCTCGGGGGCGGGGTTCGCCTTTACCGCATAGTGGATTCGCGCATCGCCCAGGCCGGCTTGCAGCGCGTCGTATTGCACACCCACACGGGCGCGGCTGACGACGAGAGTCGGTTTGTCGAAGCTGTTGTTCCAGATGTAATCAGCCGCTTCGTCATAGTTCGATGCTGCGGATGTGTTCACGGTGGCGGTAGCTGTGGCGTTCATGGTCATCTCCAAAGAGCAAGGAAGGGCGGGAGTACCCTAACATGTCGTTTCAAGAGACGTTACCGTCGCTGCATAGGCGCGGGGTCAATCCGCGGACAGACGGACCGGCCAGAGGCGCGTGCGTTGGCGTCTGTAAGCGCGCATTTACGCTGTTTTCAGATTCGCGCAAGTGGCAAAATACTTGATACGACAATTCGTTTTTCAAGGAGGCACGCAAAGCGCTGCGTACCGGTGAGCGGTGACGGATCGGGGCTATTTTTCCCAATCCGTGCCGATGGCTTCGCGGTCCTTTTCGCGTTCTTCGGCTGCCATTTCCCGCACCTCGGCGCGCTCTTCGGCGTCGCTTTGTTCGGGCGTGGAATTCGACTGTGGTTCCCCTGTCAGGGCAAGCGAGAACAGGATCGGGAAGTGGTCGGACCCGATATTGGGCAAGCGCGACATACGGATCAGGCGGAACTCTGCATCATGGAACAGATGATCAAGCGGCCAGCGCATGACGGCAATACCCGCGTGAAACGTGTTATAGAAGCCACGTCCGACCCGTGGATCAAGCAGCCCCGACAGCCGCTGAAACCGGCGGGTGGTGGTGGACCAAGCAACGTCGTTCAGATCGCCTGTCACGATCGCGGGCAGATCGTCCTTGCTGGCTTCGATCCCGACCAGCGCGATCTCTCCGTCGCGGCCCTTGGTGTCGTGATAGGGCACCGGCGGTTCGGGGTGTACGATATACAAACGCCACATCCGCCCCGACGGCATCGCGACCTTGGTCCGGATCGACGGCACATCATCAACCAGCAGGTCCCGCACCTGCGTCTCTGACGGCTCCATCTTGGACATCATGACCACGCCATAGGAGTTATCCTTGGGCACTTTCACCCAATGGGGGTACTGGTCTTTCAGCGCGTCATAAAGCGCGTCGACCCAGTCCGGGTCCACCTCAAGCGCGGCGGCGATATCGGGGTCTTCGGTGCGGATCAGGTCAATCAGACGCTGATATTGCCGATTGGATTGTTTCACGTTTGACGCAAGGATGGTGACACGGTTTTCCACGTCAGCGGCCTGCGCCTCGGTCGCATCCACGGATTGGCGCGGCCAGAGCGGCGTGAATTTAAGGATGTAGCCCGTGTGGATCGCCGCAATCACAGCGAGGATCGCCAGCGCCGGGTTGCGATGGTCAGGTTCAAGAAACACCAGCGCCACGGCAGCCAGCGCCACGGTCAACACAAACAGCTGCTCACGGGGGAATGCCATCCCCCGGATCGCGCCGTGCGGTATCTTGCTAAAGGGAAGCACGCTGATCGCAGCAACGAGCGCGACAATGCCCCAAAACAGACCGAGTAATATCGTCGCCAGCATGCATGCCCCCTACGTCAAAAAAAGGGGCGCAGAGCGGTTGCCCTGCACCCCTAGCTCAACACGAGGTTAAGCGGATTTGTTCCGAAGCCGCCAGAAGGGCGGAACCGAATTACTTGTCCTCGTCTTCATCCGTGTCGGAACCGCCCTCGGGCAGCTTGAAGAAACTGTCGGCGTCAGAATAGTCGCCGTGGTCTTTTTCTTCGTCATCCGCAGGGTTGCCGGACAGGGTGAACGTTTCCAGACCTTCGATAGAGGTCGGCATCTTCGGTTCCGTATCCATGCCAAGCGATTGTTCGGTGCTGACAAGACGGCGGCGTTCGTCATCGGTCATCAAGCCACCTTCGGCGGCTTTCTTGGCAGCGGCTTTCTGGACGGCGGCGTCCAGTTCGGACTGTTTGCACAGACCCAAAGCCACGGGATCGATCGGTTGGATGTTCGCAATGTTCCAGTGCGTCCGCTCGCGGATCGCCTGAATGGTTGGCTTGGTGGTGCCGACCAGCTTGCTGACCTGACCGTCGGAGAGTTCGGGGTGGAACTTGACCAGCCAGTAGATCGACGCGGGGCGGTCCTGTCGTTTGGACAGCGGCGTATAGCGCGGGCCGCGACGTTTCTCTTCGCCTTGGGCAGACGCGTTGAACTTGAGCTTGAGCTTGTGCAGCGGGTTCGCCTGCCCTTTTTCGATCTCTTCTTCGGTCAGCTGGTTGTTGGCAATCGGGTCAAAGCCCTTCACGCCTTGCGCCACGTCGCCATCCGCGATGCCCTGCACTTCAAGCTCGTGCATTTCCACGAAATCCGCGATCTGTTTGAAGCTCAAGGTTGTGTTGTCCACCAGCCATACGGCAGTGGCGCGGGCCATAATCGGTTTTGCCATGTCGGTCTCTCCTTAAAACGCACTTTCCCCGTCGCCTGAAATAGGCTGTCCTGCGGGGCAGAACGGTTTCCATTGTGGGGGAACTTGAACGCCTTATACTCGGACCGGCAAAATAAGGAAAGACCCCAATGCGATTGCTGATCCTCTGCCTGTGTCTGTTGCTGGCCGCGATGCCCCGCCCCGCGGCGGCCAAGGGCGAAATTGCAGGGGAATTCGACTATTACGTGCTGGCGCTCAGCTGGTCGCCCAACTGGTGCGCGCTGGAAGGCGATGCGCGCGATTCCGCGCAATGCGACGCGCGCCACGATCACGGCTGGATCATGCACGGGCTTTGGCCGCAGCTGCATCGGGGGTTCCCCTCCTACTGCCGCACCGCCGAACGACCCCCCACCCGTGGCATGACCGCCGCCATGGCTGACATTATGGGAACGCCCGGTCTGGCGTGGCATCAATGGAAGAAACACGGCAGCTGTACCGGCCTGCCCGCCACCGGATATTTCGATTTGTCGCGTCAGGCCTATGATGCCGTGACCCGCCCCGCGGTCTTCCGCAAGATCACGGGCGACATCCGCCTGCCCGCCTCGGTGGTGGAGGAAGCGTTTCTGAAAGCAAACCCGACGATGGAGGCCGATGGCGTTACTGTCACCTGCAAAAGCGGCTACATTCAAGAAGTGCGTCTATGCCTGTCAAAAACGCTGGAGCCGGTGCCTTGCGGGCGCGACGTGATCAAGGATTGCACGCTGGACGACGCGCTGTTTACCCCGATCAGATAAACCCGGCACTACGTGCGATCATTGCGGCGTCGGTGCGGTTGCGGGCGTCCAGCTTGCGGCACAGCGTTTTGACGTGCAGCTTGATCGTGACCTCTTGCAACTCTAGGTCGCGGGCGATTTCCTTGTTCGATTTCGCCTCCATCAAGCCGCGCAGAACCTGACGCTCCCGCTCTGACAGGGCCTTTTCAAAGTCGGTTTCTTCGGGATCGTCCTTGCCAGACATAAAGTTGACGGGCGCGTAAATCTCGCCCGCGGCCATAAAGCGGACCGCGTTGACCAGTGATTTCGCAGGCAGCGTCTTGGGCAGGAAACCGATCGCGCCCATGGCCAGCGCCTGTTCCGCGATCAACCGCGTGGCCGTGCCCGAAATCAGACCGACAGGCTTTTCCTCGTTGGCTTTCATGACCTTAGGCAGCGCCTCAAGCCCCTTCATGCCGGGCATCGTATAGTCGAGCAGCACCAGATCAAACGGCCCCTCTGCCTCTATCTTGGCCATCGCTTCGGGCAGGTCGCTTGCTGCAACCGTCTCTGTCTCGCCATCGGCGTCCAGAAACATTGCAATCGTTTCGCGGACCATATCGTGGTCGTCCGCAATCAGTATCCGTAATGCCATAAGTTCTTTCCTTCCCTCGCCACCACCTCAATGCTGCTTAAGTAGTCGTAGACCAACTTATGGGCGAATAATAGCACACATGAGGATAGGATAACTGTGTCGAATTTTTGACGGCTATACCTTCGTATAGTAAGAATACCCTTAATCTCAGTCGCTCTCCAAACGGCGTTAACCTAAGGTTGATGTACAAACACAGGGGAAGGATACCGAGTTATGACGTTTCAAGCTTTCACCAAGACAATCACCGCCGCACTGTGCGGTGCCGCATTGGCCACTGCTGTAAGTGCACAAGAAGACGCCGTTCTTACCGTCACGACAGGCGACATGGAACACACCTATACGATGGAGCAGCTGAAAGAACTGCCGTCGTCCAGCTTCGAGACCGAAACCATCTGGACCGAAGGCGCGCAGACCTTTCAGGGCGTATCGCTCAAGGATCTGATGGACACGCTGGACGTGTCCGAAGGTATGATCGAAGCAACCGCGATCAACGACTATGCGGTTGAAATCCCGATGGAGGATGCGGTGTCCGACGGGCCGATCATCGCCTATGCCAACAACGACAAAGAGATGTCGCGCCGCGGGAAAGGTCCGCTATGGATTGTCTATCCCTATGACAGCGACGTAAAGTACCAGACAGAGACGATCTATAGCCGTTCTATCTGGCAGTTGAACCGGCTGGCGATCAAGTAACCGCAAGGCATGTTCACCATGGCCGATTTGATGCAGGACGGCCCACAGCGCAACAGGGTAAGATACATTCTTGCCCTGGCGCTGATGGTCGGCATCCTGCTTGCCGGTTACCTGGCGTTCAACGTCTGGGACCGCGTGCGCGCCCTTGGCAGCGCGCAGCAGGATCATGCCGAATGGGTGTTCTCGCAGCTCGAAATCGACTTTCTCAAACTGGATGGTGCCGTTGAACAGGCGCGGTCCGGTGATGAAAACGATCTGGCGAACCTGCGCAAACGGTTCGACATCTTCTACAGCCGCACCGAAGTCGCCGAACGCGTACAGCAAAGCGGCGACCTGACCCGCGAAATCCAGAAGATACAAGCGGTTCTGGACACACAGATCCCCCTGATCGACGGCAGCGATGAGGCGCTCGCCGCCGGTGTGCCCGCCCTGTCGGAAGCGCTGGACACGGTCGAGGATATGCCGCGCAACATCGGGCTTGCCTCCATCTCCTTTGCCGCCAAAGCGGCAGAGGCCGAGCGCAAAGAGATCGCGCAGCTGATCGAGATCTTGCTGGTGATTGTGGTGACCGTGACCATTGCGCTGCTGGGGGCGATCCTGCGGCTGTCGCGCCAGACGATCACGCTCAACCGAGCCTCGCGCGAGGTCGAACGAAACCACTCGCAACTGGCGACCATGCTACGCGCCTCGCTTGATGCGGTGATGGTGCTGTCGGTGGATGGCGAGATTATCGATTTCAACGGCTCCGCCGAAGAGGTCTTTAGCATCTCGCGCGATCATGCGCTTGGGCGCAGCTACATCGAACTGCTGGTCCCCCCTAAACTGCGCCATCGCCAACGGGATAACCTCGCCCATTTCAACGCAACGGGAAAAACGCGGCTGGCTGAAACCGGCCGTCACGAGACAGAGATGATCGACGGCACGGGCCGCATCTTCCCTGTCGAACTTTCCGTGTCGCTGGCGCGGTCAAACGACGCGCCGGTTTTCGTCACCTATATCCGCGACATCACCGACAAACTGCAAAAAGAGCAAGAGATCATCCGCGCCCGCGACGAGGCGCTGGATGCCTATCAGGAAAAATCGCGTTTCTTCGCGATGATGAGCCACGAGATGCGCACGCCGCTGAACGGCATCCTCTCTGCCATCCACTTGCTGCACGACGACAAGCTGGACGCCGAACAGCGCAAATACGTCGAAGCGGCGCTGAAATCCGGTGACATCCTGCTGGGCCATATCGACGACGTGCTAGCCATCGAACGCAGTGAGGCCGAAACCAACGACAACGAGTTGCAAGCCAGTGATATGGTCGCGCTGACCGCCGGCATGGTCAACACAATGACGCCACTGGCCAAGACATCG
>Ga0208471_1000711_pt1 | contig 11020 bp, 6 predicted proteins | sample DeeseametaMP0441_FD_184210 | JGI IMG/M metagenome (GOLD analysis project Ga0208471, IMG submission 184210) | Marine microbial communities from the Deep Atlantic Ocean - MP0441 (SPAdes) | ecosystem: Environmental > Aquatic > Marine > Oceanic | place: East of Rio de Janeiro, Brazil, South Atlantic...
ATTTAGTAAGAAATACTAAAGGTCAAGTTCAAAAATTAGTAATTAACTAAGCTAGATTAACCAACCAACAAAACTTAGTTAATGATAACCACGAAAAAAGGGAGCGTTTTGCTCCCTTTTTTAATTTACATAAAGAATTTCAATTAAAATCTAAACCCGAAACCAAAGCTAAATCGCAATCCATCTTCTCCTGCAAAAAGATTAAAAGTTCCGTTAACGGCTTCGGCGCTATTTACCCAAATACCACCACCAAAGTCGTTATGCCATTGTTCGCTATCTTCGCCATCTAGCCAAACGCGACCTACATCGCCACCACCAAAAATACCAAATTCAAATGGTAAAAATGTAGTTTTAAATTCACCTAACGTATAACGAATATCTGCCGACGTCGCTAAAGAAGATTCACCTATAAAACGTTCGTTACGGTAACCACGTAAACCAGAATTGCCACCAAGATTTGCACCTTGGTAAAATTCAAAATCGTCACCAATATTTACGTGAGAATTTAAAGCAGTATGTAAAACCCATCTTCTATTTCTGGAGATAGAATTGTAAAATTCGATCGATGGTTTAATATAGGCATACATATTTTCTGTTTTTCGGGTATTCATTTTACCGCCTATACTTAACTGAAAACGCATTCCATTAGTGGGGTTTAAACGGTCGTCATAACTTTCATAACGATAAGTTCCATCTAATCCGGCAAAATATTGTCTTTCAAATTTTTCAGGTTGCTCTGAGTAATAATCATCTATAAAACGATCTCCGGTTTCTTCTACTTCAACAGACTCAAAACTTGCTTTATAGCTAAAGAAACTACCGAATGGACTTTCTCTTACCAAACCAACTTCTGCTCCTACTTTACTTAGTTTTACTCGGTTAAAATCAAAGTTTTTGTCTTCATCACGGTTAGGGTTATCGGTAGAATTACCTAAACCGAAAAAGTTTTGGGCGTAATTAGGACTGGTAAACCAGGCACCAACCCCCAAACTATATTTTCCTACTATTCGTGCAAAACGGGCATCATAATTAATATCGAACCCACCGGTAGCAAAATAATAACCTGCTCTTAAACGGTGTTGCGAGGTGTAAGGATCTCTTTTAAAACCATAATGAGAATATACGTTTTGAATGCCTAATTTTAAACCGTCATCAGGATTATAACCTATACCCGGAAGAATCACATTGGTAGAATATATTTTTTTATTCTTATTGTAAATATTCTGCTCGTAGTTATCTGAAAGTCTAATTTTTGCATTTTGCGCATTATCGAGTGTGTTAGGTTTAGACTTATGATCGTAAATTTTAAGTTTATTAGGGTTTTCTATGTTATAAATATCATTGTTTTGTCCACCAATTAAGCGTAAGAATATATTTCCGCTATTACTTTCTCCTGTTACGGTAAAAACATCATCATCATCTAAACCATAAATCCAAATTTCTTTAGTGTCTTTCTTATTGTAGGTTTTATCAATAAATAAGTATTTACGCTTTCCTTTAATATTTCTGAAAATCTTAATATTGGTTTTCCCTTCAGGTAAACGAGTAACATCAATATAATCGTCTTTATCTGTTGCCGTTACAATGGCTAACTTATCTAAATGCTTGGCGTAACGCTCTGCTATAGCTACTATATTTTCTCGGCGTGCTTTTAGTAATTCTTTGATGCGTTCTGTAGATTCATCTTCTCTAACTTCTTTGGGTAGATCGTTGAATGCTTCTTGAATTACCTCGTCGGTAATATGTTCTTGTAAATACTTAGCTTCTTCCAACCAAGTTTCTTTGCCTTGATTCTGAATGATTGATCGATCTAAACCAATAGCTGCGGTATTAAACCAAGTAACGTCGTCAATATCTTCACCGTATTTCCCAAATTGTTTTGCGAAACCGGCAAGTCCTTTTAAAGTTCCGAAGAAAGCTCCATCAAAATTTGAAAAAACTTGATCCCGATCTCTTGGAATGGGTTTAAAAATGTGTTTCCCATCTTCGGTTTCAAACTCTGCCCAACGCCATTGGTCGTTGTGACGATCCCAATCGCCAATAAGCATATCAAAAACTCTTGCACGTATGTAAGCTGCTTCATCAATGCTATATTTTTCATCCCTACGCATACGATCAAACATTCCTTCTGTACTTTGAATGTCGTGGTTTGGACTACCAAAAAAATCGGCATCCATCCAATCTTCTTCAGGTCGCTCAACGATCATATAAATATCATCTCCATAAGCTTCATTATATTTTCCTAAAGCTTTTTGTTCTGGTAAATAGATAATTTTTGGATTGGTATGGTAAATGCCAGCTGCTTCACTTAGTTTAGGAACTGCCATAAAAGCGTAAGGATGCGACGCGGTATAAAAATCTTCAACAGCATCTTCTGCCAACGTATTTTCAAATTTTTGCTCTACCGATTCATCTTTAAACGCAACGGTTTGTAAAAACTGTACGGCACTTTTCTTTAAAGCTCGTATATTATAATCTCGACCTTCGCTGTCTTCAACCCGAATAGATCTAGTTTGGTGTCCGCCACCTTCTCGAACCACTTTTAAACCGCCATAAAGCGTATCGAGTAAGGCTACTTGCGCTTTTATTTTTTTACCGTATAAACTTCTGTAATGATCGCCCCAAAGACTTTCGTAAACTTCACTTTTATCGGTGGCTTCTTGATCGTAAATAGAAACTTCTACTTCATTAGGCAATTCAAAAGGATTAGGAATAGAATCGAAAGTAGGTTCTTGATCTTCTTTAAAAATTTGAGTTTGAAATAAAAGTTTAGGCTTGTTATTTTCTGAACCATAAAAACGCACCCAAGTCGACTTATCTTTAAATACATCGTAAACCGCAAAACCTTGACCGGGATAAGCAAAAACACCATCGTTTCTTAAACTGGCAAAAGAACTTTTAGAACCTGAACCTGAAATAATTTGATGCAAGCCTTCGTGTAACACATATTGCATATTATGCTCGTGACCAGAAATATAAGTCACTCTTTTGTATCCTTTTGAAAGGGTTTCTAAACGATCTCTAAAAGATTTATAACGCTCATTTTGTGCATCTTGAATCGAAACTCCTCCCGTAGTTCTAATTAACATCGCTAACGATCCTAAAACAGGCATTGGTATTTTTTTCTGTGAAGGATATAAATGTCTATTAAAATGATAATTACCACCGTGAACACCATTGGTATACATAGGATGGTGTAAAACCATTAGTACATTTTTATTCTGACTTTTCTTTAATTCGGTTTCAATTTCTAGAAATAAACCTGCTCTGGTTTTAATCTCAGGACAATTATCATTAATTGTTGGGTTATCATCCCAATCTTCTAAATACCATTGCGAGTCGATAATGATCATCGTAAGATCATCACTTACATCTCTAATCTCTAAACCACAACCCGGGGTTGGCGCCCAAATATCTTCTTGCTTGGTACGTTCTTCAATATAATCTGCCTGTTCTTTTACTCCACCAATACCTTGGTCGTACCAATCGTGATTACCGGGAATAAAAAGAATTTCACCATCATAATCTTCTAAAGCATCAATTTGAGCATCGATACGATATTCAGATTGTTTACGTAGCGGGTCGTCTTCATCTGGCATTCCTGCAGGATAAATATTGTCACCTAAGAATATGGTGTATGTATTTTTTGTTTCTGAAGAATCTAAAAAAGATTTAAAAGCTTGCAATCCTGCTGAAGAACCTCCCGGTTGCGAGTAACCCGCATCACCAATTAAAAAAAAACGCTTATCCAATTTTTTTTCTGAAGGATAAACGAGTGTCTCTTGAGGATAATCTTTATTGATCTTAGGTTCGAAGGTAGCACAAGCTGATAATAGAAATAAACTACAAATTGTTAGAAGTATGTTATTTTTCTTCATATAATCTAAAAGCTGGTTGATTTTTTACTAATTTGGCGATGGTCATTAAACAGAAACTAACCAAAATTTATGGAGAACATTATTGAGAAGGCAGACAATTTTGTAATGAAACTATTTAAGGATAAGTTGCCTAATACATTCATTTACCATAACTATAACCATACACAACGTGTGGTTAAAAGTACTAAAGAATTAATTGAAAATTCTCAAATTAATGTTAAAGAAGAACAGGTATTGCTGCTCTCTGCCTGGCTTCACGATACCGGCTATACGAAAACTATAAAAGGTCACGAGGAAGAAAGCGTAAAAATTTCCAAAAAATTTCTTGAGGAAAATAAGGTAGATCAAGAAACGATCAAGGAGGTTGAAAAGTGTATTCTGGCAACTAAAAAAGAAGTTGTACCAGAAACAAAGCTTGAAGAAATTATTAAAGATGCCGACGCCTCGCACTTGGCAAAAGATTATTTTGAAGATACTACCGAGTTTTTAAGACAAGAACTTAAGTTACATAATATTAAGTATTTTACCCCAAATGAATGGGTTGAAGAAAATATTAGAATGTTCACTGAAGAACATAAATATTATAGCGACTATGCGGTAGAAAGCTGGAAACCTAAAAAAGATGAAAATCTTCTAAGTCTTTTAGAAAGTCAGAAAAAACTTAAGAAAAAATACGAAAAAGAAGAAGCCAAGGCAAAACTAAAAGCGAGGTATAAAAACGATAATCCTGAGCGAAGTATTCAAACTTTATACAGAACTACGCTTAGAAACCATATTAAACTTAGTGATATTGCAGATACGAAAGCGAATATTCTGTTATCGGTAAATGCGATTATTATTTCATTAGCACTTGCCAATATTATCCCGAAACTTGACGCGGCTTCTAATCGACATTTAATGATCCCAACACTTATTATGGTTTGTTTTTGTGTGGCTTCAATCGTGTTATCAATTATGTCTACCAAACCAAATGTAACCTCGGGTGAATTCACTAAAGAACAGGTTAAAAACCGTGAAGTGAATGTATTATTCTTCGGTAATTTTCATCAGATGCAATTTGATCAATACAACTGGGCGATCAATGAAATTTTAAAAGATAAAGATTACGTTTACGAAGCGCTTACCAAAGATTTATATTATTTAGGAATTGTTTTAAACCGAAAATACAAGATCTTACGTTGGACGTACACCATTTTTTTGACCGGAATTATCATCTCGGTGATAAGCTTCGTAATTGCCTTTTGGTTAATGTAAAACTTCCATCAGGTCTTCGTAGGTTAAAGCTTTTTCTTCTGAAGCATCTTCATCTTTATGATAAAGTACTTCAACTCGAATCGCTTTTAAACCAACAACACCCTGAACATCTTCTAATTCTAAAAGTTCTACCTCATCACCGAGGTAGTTCTTTTTTTGTAGGTATTCTACATATTTTAGGTATTCTCGCTCATCTGCTTTTTGAGAATAAATAATCGCTATTTTTCCTTTTTGCGTCACGCGCTCTTCCGTATTTTTCACAAAAGCTTTATCGATACGCTTCTTTATAATTTCGTATCTCGCGTTGTATGTACCATCAACATCAAATTTCTTCTCATCCATTCGATATCTAATAGATAAGGTTGAACTAAATACTAAAATAAGTGAAGCGGCATCTAACTTTAAAGGAAGATTTTCTTGAATATGGTAAAATTTATTTTCCATCTCGCAAACAATCTGTAGCTGCCATAACCTAATATTATGAAGGTAAACACGACTAAACTCTTTGTTTTTAGTCATCGATTCTCCAATGTAAATGTTGTGATCTACTCCATCGGTTTTGTATCGTTCAAAATAATGAGGAAATATTCGTTGTGCTTCTGCTTGTTTTCTATCGATATAACGTGCTAAAGTACGATTTATACGTTGTACGGTATCGTCGTAATTTTTTCGCTGATCGTAAACTACACCGGCATCTTTATCGATGCAATTGTTATAGTGATCGATCATTTGCGAAAGCACATCAGATTTTGATTGAAAATGCTCAATAAGCGGATTGATTTCTTTATGTATAAAATTTACGATCTTCTGTTCACTAGAAGCATTTAAATTCTCTTTTAAATCGTCAATGTATTTATTAATTCTAAACTTGGTTTGCTCATAAATAGGCAGAGGCTCTTCTTCTAAAGCTTTATCTACGATCTGAACAATTAAGTTTAAATGTTTTAAAAGATCTTTTTGAATAGCAATATTTCTTTCATCGGAAGATCCTACGATATCAATTTGCCCGTATAACGGAAAAACATCTTTAAACGCAATATCTCTAAACGAAGAAACACCGTCTCTATCGAGATCTCTAATATAACGTCTGGCTTCTTCTTCAAAAACCCAAAGAACACTAGGATGAATCGATGTACATTCGCTTTGAATTACCGCTTTTACCCTATTTTCAAAATCTGCTTTATTTCTTTCTAAAGCCGTTACGATATAAGGAACGATATCTTCCAGCTTAATGGCATTTATACTATTCAATTCATTTTTATGAAAAGAAACCAGCTCTAGAATTGCCAACAAATCATTTCCTTTAGCAATAGGCGCAAAAATACAGCTCTTAATTTTTTTATGCTGAAGGTTCTTACTTAGAACACTATCGGGATGTTTTTCTATATAAGCTTCAACATTAGAAATAGCAAAATACTGGTGTTTATCGATGATGGCATTATAGGCTTCATTACAAAAAGCATCGTGACAATTTAACTCTTCGATAGAGTTTAAAATATAACTTTTAATTTGATCGTTTTCCATTTTGGTAAGGTCTAAACTCTTACCATCGTAAAGCGTTAAACCTACTTCTAGATCTGGACTACGATAAATAGACCTAAATATTTCTGTAATCCCTTTTAGATTATCTTCTTTAGGCAAGTTATTGTTCAGCAATTGGGTTTTAAGATCAGAAATACCATCATCGACAGTAACATCGGTTAAATTGGTAATTATAAATCCTTTAAAAATCCAGCTTAACGGCGGAAATTTCTCTCGCCACAAATCTATATCGTCTGTATTCTGAAGCAGAAGATCTACATCGTCTTCAGTAATATCTATAGCTTTCTCTGTTTTTTCAAACTCTACAAAATCGGCATTGACCGCAATACGGTAATGACGCATAATTCCGTTTTCATCAGGAATATCGTAATAAAACGGACGCGTAAAATCGATATTATAACCGTAATAACCATTCAAAATTAAAATACAGCCAAATACATAATCGATTTCATCTGTAAAATTTCGAACTTTTAAATTAAAATCTTTCCCGGCACGTTTTATAATTTCTTGAAAGCGCTTGGTTTTATTAAATAAAAAGTTCTGATGTGGTAGCGAAGCCGCTTTTATCTCGTTATTGGTAAGAATGTTAGGAAATAGATCATCTAACAAAATATGAATAGGATCGATGTGTTCTTTGATCTCTGTTTTGCTTTCTAAGCCGGTTTCTAGTTTAGGAAAATCGTCGATGTAATCGAGAACACTCTTTAGGTAATTTTTTGCAATAGGATTTTTTTCAACCTTCGCTCGTTCACGATAAGTTGAAATCACCTTTCTAAAACTCACTTTTATGTTAAAAGGAAAATCCTTATTCTGACTTTTCATTGCAATATTTTTATAACTAACAAGATAACGTAATACGCCACAACAAAGATAAGAATAATAAATCTTAACAATACTTTAGAAATTTGTGCCTTTAATTTACGTTAGTTACTTTTGTAGCTAAACTAAATTTTAATTAATGAAAAAATTATTTGTAATTGCTCTGGCAGCCTTTGCCGTTGCTTGTCAAGACAACAATAAAGAAAGTAACGAACCTACTTTTAAAGGTTCTATTAGCAACGTAGAAGATAGCACCGCAATTTATTTATCTCAATTAGGTAACACCGGTCAGCCTCAAGCTATCGATACGGTAATGGTAAAAGATGGTAAGTTTGAGATCGATTTACCTAAAGTAGATTTTGAAACGCTAAACATCTTAACGCTAGAAGGCGGAAGAGGTAATGTAATTTTTATTAATGAAAATGAACCAATTACCGCAACCGTTTACAAAGATAGCTTAAGAAGCTCTAAAGTTGAAGGAGGTAAGTCTAACGAATTGTTTAACGATTATGTTTCTGAAATTAAATCGTTAAGAGCAGAAATGCAGAAAATGGTTGAGCAATACCAAGCAAACAACCCAAACCTTAGACAGAATCCTGCGTTAATGCAAGAAATTCAGCAGAAGCAAAAAGAGCTTCAAGAAAATAATACCGGTAAGTTCCAGAAAATGATTTCAGAAAACCCTCAGTCTTTAGTTTCTGCATTGATCTTATCTGATATGATGAACGGGAAGTCTTTAAGTACCAACAAATTTAAAGAGTTGTTTGAAAATTTAGATGAAGAAGTTAAAAACTCTGAGATCGGGAAACAATTAAATGAAACCATTCAAAAAGCTACTGCAACCGCTGTAGGTAGCAAAGCTCCAGAATTTTCTGCTCCAACTCCAGAAGGTGAGCAACTTGCCTTAAAAGATGCTTTAGGGAAAATAACTATTGTAGATTTTTGGGCATCTTGGTGTAAACCTTGCCGAATCGAAAATCCAAACGTGGTTAAACTTTATAACGAATACCACGATAAAGGTTTAAATATTATCGGTGTTTCTTTAGATAAGAACGGGCAAAAAGACAAGTGGTTAAAAGCAATTGAAGACGATGGTTTAACTTGGCAACACGTTTCTAACTTACAATACTGGCAAGGCCCTGTAGCTCAACTTTACAATGTAAGATCTATTCCTGCTACATTTATTTTAGATGAAAACGGAGTGATTATCGCTAAAGATTTAAGAGGCGAAGCACTTAGAGCTAAAGTATCAGAAATGTTAGACTAAAACATTTCTTCTTATAAAATAAAAAAATCCCGTTCTAAATAGAACGGGATTTTTTTTATGTTTAAATGATGACTGCTAGTTAATAATCGAGAAAACTACGTGAATTTGTGCTTTGATCTCCATCTCTCCTACTGCCAAAGTTTGTGTATTAGATGATGAAACACTGCTTTGTTTCATCTCCATTGTTCTAAAAACCTGCGGATTAGAATATGTGTTCGAGCTTTCGCTAATTAAAATTGGCGTTCCTACTTTTACCTCTAAAGCTTTAGCATATTCATTTGCTTTAGATTTAGCATCTGCAATGGCTTTTAAACGAGCCTGCGCTTCGTATTTTTCAATTTCTGAAGATTTAAATTGAACGCTATTAATACCGTTAATTCCTAATTCTAATAATCCGCGAGTAATTTCATCATACTTAGAAACATCGGTTATTAGAACAGAAATACTTTGGTTTGCATAAAAGTTAACGGCATTAGGAACATTACCGTATTTACTGGTTTGTACATTCTTCCCCAATCTCACATATTCAGTTTGAATATTTTTCTGCGGAATTTTTTCAGACTTTAAATACTTCAACACCTCATCAATCACCTTATCGGTATTTTCTTTTACTTTCTGCGCACTTGAAGCTTCTTCTTGAATATAAACTTGAATAAGAACTTCATCGGGAACCACAGTAATTGTTCCTTCACCATTTACTGAAATTCCGCTAGGTTGTTCTTGCGCTACCAGACCAATTGTAAAAAGTAAGGCAACAGCTAAAAATAATTTTTTCATAATATTTATTGTTAAGTTTTTTTATTTCTAAACCAAGAATGAGACCAAAAATTAAAGTTTACCGTTTTTCTGTAAAATAAATAACACCACAAGAGGTATAAACAATAATACGACCATTAATAAATGCTCACTAAACACCCAAGGTTCAAAAATTAGGGTAATAAAATAACCGCCCATCGCTCCGCCAAAATGTGCATCGTGACCAATATTACCAATTTTGTTTTTCATCCCGTAAATGGTATAAAGTAAATAACCAATACCAAACATATAAGCAGGAATAGGTAAAAGAAAAAATAAGCCCAAAGTCATTCCCGGTTCTAATAAAATAGCAGCATACAAAATACCCATTACCGCTCCACTGGCACCAACGGCAGTATAATGATCTTCATCTCTATGAAAATAGAGGGAAAATAAATTCCCTAAAATTAAACTCCCTAAATAGATCACAAAGAAATTTATAGTACCGGTATAATTAATGACGACTCCAGAGAAAAAATAGAGCGTAAGCATATTTACAAATAGATGAGTAACATCGACGTGTAAAAATCCAGAAGTAATCACTCGCAACTGCTCTCCCAGCTTTATAGCTCCCACATTAAACTTATATTTATCAAAGAAAAATGTATCGTTAAAACCCTTTAGAGATACAACGGCATTCATCCCAATAACAATAAATGTAACTATTTCTAAATCTCCCATAACATGCGTTTGAATACCTTCAAATATACCATATCTTTGTAAAAATTTTCTGTTATTCATGCAAAGATTGGGATTTATCGCGGTTTACCCTATTTTGTGGTTTATATCTATTTTACCTTTTAAAATTTTCTATTTATTTTCAGATTTCGTCTACGTCATTGTGTATTATGTGGTTGGTTATCGTAAAAATGTAGTCAAATCGAATTTAGAATTAGCCTTTCCTGAAAAGTCTAAAAAAGAGATTCATCAAATTCAGAAGAAATTTTACCATCACTTTTGCGATATGTTTTTAGAAATGGTAAAAACCATGTCTATTTCTGGTACAGCATTAAAAAAACGCTTCGTAGTAAAAAACCCTGAAGAACTTGAACGTTTACAAAGTCTCGATAAAAGTCATATTATTTTACTTGGGCATTACGCTAGTTACGAATGGGTAAATGCTTTACATTTTTACGGACTCACCTATGAAGCTTACGGCGTCTACAAAAAAATAAAGAATCGCTATTTTGATTGTTTAATTAAAAGAATTAGAAGTAAACACCATACCACGATGTTGGCCACCAAAGACGTGCCTAAACAGATATTAAGAAACAAAAAAGATCAACTTTTATCTAGCTACGGAATGATTGCCGATCAAGCGCCGAAAGGTGCTCACGCTAAACATTGGCTGAAGTTTATGGGAAGAGAAGTTCCTGCATTTACCGGAAGCGAAGTTTTAGCAAAACGATTAGATCTAGCACTTACCTATTTACATATTGAAAAAGTAAAACGCGGTCATTACACT
>Ga0208471_1000712_pt1 | contig 11009 bp, 7 predicted proteins | sample DeeseametaMP0441_FD_184210 | JGI IMG/M metagenome (GOLD analysis project Ga0208471, IMG submission 184210) | Marine microbial communities from the Deep Atlantic Ocean - MP0441 (SPAdes) | ecosystem: Environmental > Aquatic > Marine > Oceanic | place: East of Rio de Janeiro, Brazil, South Atlantic...
AACGTTTTACCGGTAGCTAGGTTACGACCGTAACATTTCACACAAATTCCTTTTTTCGCCTCACAAGTTAATGCAGACCTTACTTCTACAGAATCTAACGCTGAAGCTTCTACTTTTGCTACAATAGCATCGGTAATTTCATCTCCAGATCTTGCGATTACTTCTTGAGTAATAGGATCGATAATATCATTAAGTGCTGTACGACCTAAAATACGCTCTCCTAGAGATTCTACAATCTCTTCGTTTTTCTTAAGCGCTTTCATATCGATACCTCTTAACGTACCACAATCTTCTTCACCTACAATTACATCTTGAGAAACATCTACTAAACGACGTGTTAAGTAACCTGCATCTGCTGTTTTTAATGCGGTATCGGCAAGACCTTTACGCGCACCGTGAGTAGAGATAAAGTATTCAAGAATTGAAAGACCTTCTTTAAAGTTAGAAAGAATTGGGTTTTCAATAATCTCTCCTCCTCCTGAGTTCGATTTCTTAGGTTTCGCCATCAGACCACGCATACCGGTTAACTGACGAATCTGCTCTTTAGAACCACGAGCCCCAGAATCTAACATCATAAATACCGAGTTAAATCCTTGCTGGTCTTCTCTAATTCGTTTCATCGCTAATTCAGTTAAATTAGCATTAGTAGCCGTCCAGATATCAATTACCTGATTGTAACGCTCGTTGTTAGTAATAAGACCCATATTATAGTTAGCCATAATACCTTCAACTTGCTCGTTGGCCTCGTCGATCATTCCGTGTTTTTCTTGCGGAATAATAATATCTCCTAATGAGAATGAAAGACCACCTCTAAATGCAAAACCATAACCAAGACCCTTAATTTTATCTAAGAATTCTCCGGTTTCTGGAACGCTTGTTACTTTTAAAATATTACCAATAATATCTCTTAAAGATTTCTTGGTAAGTACTTCGTTAATATATCCTGCTTGTTCTGGTACTTCTTCGTTGAAGAGTACACGACCAACAGTAGTTTCAATGATTTGGTAAACTAATTCACCATTTTCATTAAAATCTTTTGCTCTTACTTTAATTGAAGCATTTAAGTCTACTTTCTTCTCGTTGTAAGCAATATTTACTTCTTCAAAAGAATAGAAAGTTAAGCCTTCACCTTTAACGATTTTCTCTGGTGTAGATTTACGCTCTTTAGTCATATAATAAAGACCAAGAACCATATCTTGAGAAGGAACCGTTACCGGTGAACCGTTTGCCGGGTTTAAGATATTATGAGAAGCCAACATTAATAACTGTGCTTCTAAAATAGCTTCTGGCCCTAACGGTAAGTGAACCGCCATCTGGTCACCATCGAAATCGGCGTTAAATGCCGTACAAACCAATGGGTGTAACTGGATAGCTTTACCTTCAATTAATTTTGGTTGAAACGCCTGAATACCTAAACGGTGAAGCGTAGGAGCACGGTTTAGTAATACTGGATGTCCTTTAAGAACATTCTCTAAGATATCCCAAACTACTGGCTCTTTTTTGTCTATAATTTTCTTTGCAGATTTTACAGTCTTTACAATACCTCTTTCAATTAATTTTCTAATTACGAAAGGCTTGTAAAGCTCGGCTGCCATATTTTTAGGTAAACCACACTCATATAACTTCATCTCCGGCCCTACAACAATTACCGAACGAGCTGAATAATCTACACGCTTACCTAATAAGTTTTGACGGAAACGACCTTGCTTACCTTTTAATGAATCTGAAAGTGATTTTAAAGGACGGTTTGAGTCAGTTTTTACTGCTGAAGATTTACGGGTATTATCAAATAATGAATCTACCGACTCTTGAAGCATACGTTTTTCGTTACGTAAAATTACTTCAGGAGCTTTGATCTCCATTAATCTTTTTAGACGGTTATTTCTAATAATAACTCTTCTATAAAGATCATTTAAATCTGAAGTTGCAAAACGACCTCCATCTAATGGCACTAACGGACGTAATTCTGGTGGAATTACAGGAACAGCTTTCATGATCATCCATTCTGGTCTGTTCTCTCTGTTTTTGTTAGCATCACGGAAAGCTTCAACAACTTGTAAACGCTTTAAGGCTTCTGTTTTACGTTGTTTAGAAGTTTCGTTATTTGCTTTGTGTCTTAACTCATAAGATAATTCATCTAAATCAAGACGCTGTAAAATTTCAATTAAACATTCAGCTCCCATTTTAGCGATAAACTTGTTAGGGTCTGAATCTTCTAAATAAAGATTTTCTTGCGGAAGACTATCTAATACATTTAAGTATTCTTCTTCGGTTAAGAAATCCATTTTCTTTAATGGCTCTCCTTCTTCATCTTTAGCTATACCCGCTTGAATTACTACGTAACGTTCGTAGTAAATGATCATATCGAGTTTCTTAGAAGGAATTCCTAAAAGGTATCCGATCTTGTTAGGTAACGAACGGAAATACCAAATATGCGCAACAGGTACTACTAAATTAATGTGACCAACTCTGTCTCTACGAACTTTCTTCTCGGTTACTTCTACTCCACAACGGTCACAAACAATACCTTTATATCTAATTCTTTTATATTTTCCACAAGCACACTCATAGTCTTTTACAGGACCAAAAATACGCTCACAGAACAAACCGTCACGCTCTGGTTTGTGCGTACGGTAGTTAATTGTTTCAGGTTTTAAAACTTCTCCTCTCGATTCAGCCAAGATCGACTCGGGAGATGCTAAACCTATAGAGATTTGATTAAATCTCTTTTGTGTATTCTTATCATTATTTCTTGCCATAATATATGGTGCTAAAGAATTATTTCTACTATTGAAATGATAACTATTGCCTTCAGCCTAAACTGAAGGCAACGCTATTACTCTTCTAATTTTATATCTAAACCTAAACCTTTTAATTCGTGCATTAATACGTTAAAAGATTCTGGTAATCCTGGTTCTGGCATTGGCTCACCTTTTACGATCGCTTCGTAAGTTTTAGCTCTACCAATTACATCATCAGACTTCACGGTTAAGATTTCACGTAAGGTACTCGATGCTCCATAAGCTTCAAGTGCCCAAACCTCCATCTCACCAAAACGCTGACCACCAAATTGTGCTTTACCACCTAATGGTTGTTGTGTAATCAATGAGTAAGGACCAATAGAACGTGCGTGCATCTTATCTTCAATCATATGTCCTAATTTCAACATATAGATCACACCTACTGTTGCCGGCTGATCGAAGCGATCTCCTGTTCCTCCATCGTAAAGATAGGTATGACCAAATCTTGGGATTCCTGCTTTATCGGTTAAGTCGTTAATTTGATCTAAAGTCGCACCATCGAAAATTGGTGTTGCATACTTCTGACCTAATTTTTGACCTGCCCAACCAAGTACAGTTTCATAAATCTGACCAATGTTCATACGAGATGGTACCCCAAGTGGATTTAATACGATATCTACCGGTGTTCCGTCTTCTAAGAACGGCATATCTTCTTGACGAACGATTCTTGCCACAATACCTTTGTTACCGTGACGACCTGCCATCTTATCACCTACTTTAAGTTTACGTTTTTTAGCAATGTAAACTTTTGCAAGTTTTAAAATACCTGAAGGAAGCTCATCTCCTACAGAGATAGTAAACTTCTCTCTTCTTAGATTACCTTGAAGATCATTTTCTTTGATTTTGTAGTTGTGAATTAAATCGGCAACTAATTCATTTAAATGATCGTCGGTAGTCCAAGTACCTTGAGTTAAGTGTGTATAATCGTCTACAGAGTTTAACATTTTTAAGGTGTACTTCTTACCTTTTGGTAAAACGTCTTCCCCTAAATCGTTCTTCACGCCTTGTGCAGTTTTACCTCCAACAATAGCAAAAAGTTTGTCGATTAACTCATTACGAAGCCCTTCGAACTTCACTCTGTATTTATCTTCTAATCTTGCAATATCTTCTTTGTCTTGAGCACGCTTGCGCTTATCTTTAATTGCTCTAGCAAAAAGTTTTTTATTGATTACAACTCCGTTTAATGATGGAGAAGCTTTTAAAGAAGCATCTTTTACATCACCGGCTTTGTCACCAAATATTGCACGAAGTAATTTTTCTTCTGGTGTAGGGTCTGATTCTCCTTTTGGAGTAATCTTACCAATTAAAATATCACCAGGTTTAACTTCTGCTCCAATACGAATCATACCGTGCTCATCAAGATCTCTTGTAGCATCTTCTGAAACGTTAGGAATATCGTTAGTTAATTCTTCGTTACCTAATTTAGTATCTCTAACTTCTAATGAATACTCATCGATATGAATAGAAGTAAAGATATCTTCTCTTACAACTTTTTCTGAAATTACGATCGCATCCTCGAAGTTATACCCTTTCCAAGGCATAAAGGCAACTTTCATATTTCTACCTAAAGCTAACTCTCCTTCTTCTGTTGCGTAACCTTGACAAAGTACTTGACCTTTTTCAACTCTATCTCCTACTCTTACAATAGGCTTCAAGTTTACTGAAGTACCTTGGTTGGTTTTTCTAAATTTAATAAGATCGTAAGTTTTAGAATCTGAATCGAAACTAACCATACGCTCTTCTTCTGTACGATCGTACTTAATCGTAACTTGTCTAGCATCTACATATTCTACGGTACCTGCTCTTTCAGCATTAATTAATACACGAGAATCTGAAGCTACTTGACGCTCAAGTCCTGTACCTACAATTGGGGAATCTACTCTTAACAATGGTACGGCTTGGCGCATCATATTCGATCCCATTAACGCACGGTTCGCATCATCATGCTCCAAGAACGGAATTAACGACGCTGAAATAGACGAGATCTGGTTTGGTGCTACATCGGTAAAGTGAACCTCGTTAGGATCTACTACCGGGAAGTCACCTTCCATACGTGCAATAACCTTATCGGTATCTATTTCTCCATCATCTTTTAATGGAATGTTAGCCTGTGCAATTAATTTCCCTTCTTCTTCTTCCGCAGAGAAATAAACCGGATCGTTCTCAATATCGATCTTACCGTTTTCAACTTTACGATAAGGCGTTTCGATGAATCCCATTCCGTTTACTTTTGCATAAACTGAAAGTGAAGAAATCAAACCAATGTTTGGACCTTCAGGAGTTTCAATAGGACAAAGACGACCATAATGCGTATAGTGAACGTCACGAACCTCGAAACCTGCTCTTTCTCTAGAAAGACCTCCTGGCCCAAGTGCAGAAAGACGACGCTTATGCGTGATCTCTGCTAATGGGTTGGTTTGATCCATAAACTGAGATAACTGGTTGGTACCAAAAAACGAGTTGATCACAGAAGAAAGTGTCTTCGCGTTAATCAAATCGATCGGTGTAAATACCTCGTTATCTCTTACATTCATACGTTCACGAATTGTACGTGCCATACGAGCAAGACCAACACCAAATTGCTGAGATAACTGTTCTCCTACAGTTCTAACACGACGGTTAGAAAGGTGATCGATATCATCTATCTCTGCTTTTGAGTTAATTAACTCAATTAAGTATTTTATGATGGTAATAATATCTTCTTTGGTAAGTACTTGCTTATCCATTTCGATATTAAGACCTAATTTTTTATTCATTCGGTAACGACCAACTTCACCTAAATTATAACGTTGATCTGAGAAGAATAACTTATCGATAATTCCTCTTGCAGTTTCTTCGTCTGGCGGCTCTGCGTTACGTAATTGTCTATAGATGTGTTCTACCGCTTCTTTTTCTGAGTTGGTAGGGTCTTTTTGTAGCGTATTATGAATAATAGCATAATCGCCGGTTGAGTTATCTTCTTTATGAAGAAGAATAGTTTTAGTTCCCGTCTCTAAAATTTCCTCAATGTGTTCTTTTTCTAGTTCGGTATCACGATCTAAAACAATCTCGTTTCTTTCTATAGAAACTACTTCACCTGTATCTTCATCTACGAAATCTTCATACCAAGTATTAAGAACACGTGCCGCAAGTTTACGACCTAATACTTTTTTAAGTCCAGATTTAGAAACTTTCACCTCCTCTGCAAGATCAAAGATCTCTAAAATATCTTTATCTCTTTCAAAACCGATGGCACGGAAAAGAGTTGTTACTGGTAATTTTTTCTTTCTATCGATATACGCGTACATTACGCTGTTGATATCGGTAGCAAATTCAATCCAAGAACCTTTAAAAGGAATTACACGGGCTGAATATAATTTTGTTCCATTTGCATGGAAAGATTGACCAAAGAATACTCCCGGAGAACGGTGTAACTGAGAAACTACAACACGCTCTGCACCATTTATACAGAAAGTTCCGCTAGGTGTCATATAAGGAATTGTACCTAAATACACATCTTGAACGATAGTCTCAAAATCTTCGTGCTCAGGATCGGTACAATAAAGCTTTAATCTTGCCTTTAATGGCACACTATAAGTTAACCCGCGCTCGATACATTCTTGGATTGAATAACGAGGAGGATCTACAAAATAATCTAAAAACTCTAATACAAATTGGTTACGGGTATCCGTAATTGGGAAGTTTTCCATGAAGGTATTGTATAACCCTTCATTTCCCCTTTCTTCTGATTTGGTTTCTAATTGAAAGAAATCCTGAAATGATTTAATCTGGATATCAAGAAAATCCGGATAATCAGGTCTGTTCTTTACAGAAGAGAAATTCAATCTTTCAGTTTGCTTTTCTAACATCTATGGACGGAATTTGAGGTTTTCAGCTTTAAAAATTAAAGTTGAAAGCACATAATTAACTTTATAAAATAATGTGCAAAAAATGCACCAACGTATAATACGCAAAAAGGGTTTAGACCTTCAGGATTAACTCCTGAGGTCTAAACCTAAATAATATTGCTTGTTAAGCTTACTTAAGCTCAACCTCAGCTCCTGCTTCTTCTAATTGTGCTTTTAAAGCTTCAGCTTCGTCTTTAGCTACTCCTTCTTTTACTGGTTTTGGAGCACCATCTACTAATTCTTTAGCATCTTTAAGACCTAATCCTGTAAGTTCTTTTACTAATTTAACTACAGCTAATTTAGATCCTCCTGGAGCTTTAAGAATTACATCAAACTCAGTTTGCTCTTCAGCAGCGTCATCACCACCAGCAGCACCACCAGCTACAGCAACTGCAGCAGCAGCAGGCTCAATACCATATTCTTCTTTTAAAATATCAGCTAATTCGTTAACTTCTTTTACTGTTAAGTTTACTAACTGTTCTGCGAAATCTTTTAAATCTGCCATTTTCTATCGTTTTAAAATGTTTTATTTATAATTATTAAAAAGTGCGTACTATTTATTAACCTTCTTTTTCAGAAAGTGTTTTTAAGATACCTGCGATCTTACCACCACTAGACTTAAGCGCTGAAATAACGTTCTTCGTAGGCGATTGTAACAATCCGATGATATCTCCGATAACCTCTTCTTTAGATTTGATATTAGAAAGAGCTTCTAAATACTCATCTCCAACATAAATTGCTTCATCAATAAAAGCTCCTTTAAGAATTGGTTTCTCGTTCTTTTTTCTAAATTCTTTGATCACTTTAGCTGGAGCGTTTCCAGTTTCTGCAATCATAATTGATGTATTGCCTTTTAAAGTTGATGGTAAATCACCGAAATCTTTTTCAGCTGCTTCCATCGCTTTTGCTAGCAATGTATTCTTAACTACCGATAATTTCACGTTAGCTTTAAAACAAGCTCTTCTTAAGTTAGAAGTTGTACCTGCATCTAAACCAGAAATATCTGCTAAATAAATTGTTGAAGTATCAGCTAACTGGGCAGTTAAATCTTTTATTACTTGTGATTTTTCTTCTCTTGTCATAATAATTTAATTATTGCTCAGTAAACCTTTTAGTATCAATCTCAACACTCGGGCTCATCGTGCTAGACATGTGAATACTTTTAATATACACACCTTTAGCGGCCTGAGGTTTTAATTTTACAAGCGTAGTTAATAATTCTCTTGCATTACCTGCAATTTTCTCTGCATCGAAAGATGCCTTTCCAACTGCTGCGTGAACGATACCGGTTTTATCTACTTTAAAGTCAATTTTACCAGCTTTCACATCAGATACTGCTTTTGCAACATCCATAGTAACAGTACCTGTTTTTGGGTTAGGCATTAAACCTCTAGGACCTAAAATTCTACCTAAAGGACCTAATTTACCCATTACGCTAGGCATAGTCACAATAACATCTACATCTGTCCAGCCACCTTTAATTTTCTCAAGGTATTCATCTAAACCAACGTAATCTGCACCTGCATCTTTAGCTTCTTGCTCTTTATCTGGAGTTACTAAAGCTAAAACTTTTACATCTTTACCAGTACCGTGAGGTAATGTTACCACACCTCTAACCATTTGGTTAGCTTTACGCGGATCTACATTTAAACGAACTGCTAAATCTACTGAAGGATCAAAGTTTACGTTAGATATTTCTTTTACTAAAGCAGAAGCTTCGGCTACAGTATACAACTTAGAACTATCAAGCTTTGCCTGAACTTCTTTTTGCTTTTTTGTTAATTTTGCCATTTCTTAGTTTCTTTTTAGATTAAAATGGTGCATCACCTTTTACTGTTATTCCCATAGAACGTGCTGTACCAGCAACCATCTTCATAGCAGACTCAACAGTAAATGCATTAAGGTCTTGCATTTTATCTTCTGCAATCGCTTTAACCTGATCCCAAGAAATACTTGCTACTTTCTTACGATTAGGTTCTCCCGAACCTTTTTTAGTTTTCGCTGCTTCCATAATTTGAACAGCTGCTGGAGGAGTCTTGATAACAAAATCGAAAGATTTATCTTTGTAAACTGTAATTACAACAGGTAATACTTTCCCTTGTTTATCTTGAGTTCTACCATTGAATTGCTTACAGAATTCCATGATATTAACCCCGGCAGCACCTAAAGCAGGTCCAACTGGTGGAGACGGGTTAGCCGCACCTCCGCGCACTTGTAATTTTACAACCTTACTTACTTCTTTTGCCATTTTTAAAAAAATTTAATTTGAATTATTAATTAAAAAAGTGGAAGCATTAATAACAATAATTCTATATATAAGTGTAACAATTTTAAATCTTCTCTACTTGCATATAACTCAACTCTAATGGTGTTTTTCTTCCAAAAATCTTAACCATTACTTCAAGCTTACGCTTTTCTTCATTTACTTTCTCAACAGTACCGTTAAAACCATTAAAAGGACCATCTATAACCTTAATAGTCTCTCCAACAGTGTAAGGAATAACTACATTATCTTGCTTAACAGATAACTCATCTACCTTACCTAACATTCTGTTTACTTCAGATTGTCTTAACGGAACAGGATCTCCCCCTTTAGTTTCACCTAAAAAGCCGATCACTCCATTAATCCCTTTAATAATATGAGGAACCTCACCTTCTAAAGCTGCCTGAACCATTATATACCCAGGAAAATAAACTCTTTCTTTATTTATCTTCTTCCCGTTTCTAACCTGAATAACTTTTTCAGTAGGAACAAGAATTTGCTCTATATAATCTTCTAATCCTTGGTGAGCAATCTCTTTCTCGATATAGTCTTTGATTTTATTCTCTTGACCACTTACCGATCTTACTACATACCACTTTTTCGCTTTATTCTCTGCCATAAATCAGTAGTCTTAAGATTTTACCCAGTTAAAATACTGCTCAATTAAAGAACTAAAAACCGTATCTACACCCCATATCAGTAAAGAAAATATTACTGAAAATACAAGTACAATTACAGTTAATCTTTGCGCTTCAGCATAAGAAGGCCAAGTCACATGATTCTTTAATTCATTATAAGACTCTGATATGTAGTTTACGATTCCTGCCATTTTGTTTATATATTAAAAAACTTTAATTAAAAATTAAAGTTTAAATAAATTTAGAAAGTCAATTCTAAAAGCACGGGTTGAGAGGCTCGAACTCCCGACACCTGGTTTTGGAGACCAGTGCTCTACCAACTGAGCTAAACCCGTAAATATAAGTTAAGGTATTTCGAAAATCAAAATACCTTAACTTTATAATATCTAAAATTAGTCTAAAATTTCAGTTACCTGACCAGCACCTACTGTTCTACCTCCTTCACGGATTGCAAAACGAAGACCAACATTCATTGCGATAGTTTGGATCAACTCAACAGTAATTGTTAAGTTATCACCTGGCATAACCATCTCTACTCCATCAGGTAAGCTAATTGTACCTGTAACATCTGTAGTTCTTACGTAGAACTGAGGACGGTAGTTATTATGGAATGGAGTGTGACGACCACCTTCTTCTTTTTTCAAGATATAAACCTCTGCTTTAAATTTAGCGTGAGGAGTTACAGAACCTGGCTTAGTAATTACCATACCTCTAGAGATTTGAGTTTTCTCAATACCTCTTAATAAGATACCAGCATTATCTCCAGCTTCACCTCTTGTTAAGATTTGACGGAACATCTCGATACCAGTAATAGTAGAAGTTAATTTCTCAGCTCCCATACCGATAATCTCTACAGGATCTCCAGTGTTAGCTACACCAGTTTCAATACGACCTGTTGCAACAGTACCACGACCTGTAATAGAGAATACATCTTCGATAGGCATTAAGAAAGGCTTATCTACATCACGCTCTGGTAATTCGATCCAGTTATCAACTGCTTCCATTAATTCTAAAACAGTCTGAACCCACTTATCTTCACCCTCTAAAGCTCCTAAAGCAGAACCAGAAACAACAGGACCATTATCACCATCATACTCATAGAAAGAAAGTAAATCTCTAACTTCCATCTCTACTAATTCCAGCAATTCTTCATCATCAACTAAGTCAACCTTGTTTAAGAATACAACGATTCTTGGAATACCTACCTGACGACCTAATAAGATGTGCTCACGAGTCTGTGGCATAGGACCATCTGTTGCCGCAACAACTAAAATAGCACCGTCCATTTGAGCCGCACCAGTAACCATGTTCTTTACGTAATCGGCGTGACCAGGACAGTCAACGTGAGCGTAGTGACGGTTAGCAGTTGCATATTCTACGTGAGAAGAGTTAATTGTAATACCTCTTTCTTTTTCTTCCG